>Ga0187784_10000491_pt1 | contig 28877 bp, 31 predicted proteins | sample 1015_SJ02_MP15_2_FD_132964 | JGI IMG/M metagenome (GOLD analysis project Ga0187784, IMG submission 132964) | Tropical peat soil microbial communities from peatlands in Department of Meta, Colombia - 1015_SJ02_MP15_20_MG | ecosystem: Environmental > Terrestrial > Soil > Wetlands > Peat | place... | reverse complement strand
GTCGCTTCCAAAAGAGCCGTCTTGCCGGCTCCGGGCGACGACATTAGGTTCAAGGCAACAACGCGGTGGCTGTTAAAGTGATCGCGGTTGTGCTTGGCGATCCGATAGTTGGCGTCCAGCACGCGACTCAAGATCTCGACCGTGCTGGAATCCCTGGCGCTCGTTGGCGTGACCGTGCAGCCGCAAGCCTCACACATAGGAAGCCTCCGCTTCGCATTCCGGTGTCTCGAGCTCAACCCTTAACAACAAAAGTTCGTCGCCGGCGAGCAGATCGGTGTGCCAATCGCCGCACGACCCACATAGGAGACGGGTTGGAGCAGCGATGGTTTCAGCGCCACAGCCGCGGCAGCGCACGCGCACGTTGGTTCGTTCGATGACAAGCCGCGAGCCCTCCGCGCGCGTGCCAGCGCAAGCCAGCGGGTAGGCGCTTTGCAGAAGTTGCGGCTCTATTCCCGATAGCGGCCCGATGCCAATGCGAACCTGCCGCGCCCATGCTGCACGCGGACTGGCGATGCCCTCAACTTGTGAAACGAGGGCCTGGCAAATCGCCAGCTCATGCATGGCCGCCCACTCCTTCGGCAGTAAGTACCTCGTCAACAAGCCCCTTTAGTTCCATCGGAATTCCCCAGCCCACGCATTCCGCAACGCATGTATTCGGAATATCGATCCTGTTCAGTCCGAACAGTAGTGGACGTTAAATTGACGTGCCGGCCGTAAGATTGATCCAGATCAATGCGCCCGAAAAAGTCCCGCCCGATTTTGATCTAGATCAATGCGGCCGAAAATTCTCCCCTGTGAGCTTGTGTAACAAACTCAAAGCCGCGGGGGGATGCGATGACCGGTCTTGGGCTCAGACAAGAACTGGAACGTCGCGGCATCTCCCGTCGTGAGTTCCTGGAATTTTGCGCGTCGATGGCAGCGGTTTTGGGGCTGCCGGAGACAGCCAGCCGCGCAATCGCCCAAGCGGTGGAAAAGGAACCCAAACCAATCTTGGTTTGGCTTGAATTCCAAGATTGCGCCGGCAACACCGAATCGTTCCTGCGAGCGAGCCATCCGACAGTTGCGGATCTCATCCTGGATACGATTTCGCTCAACTACCATGAAACGATCATGGCTGCGGCCGGCAGTCAGGCCGAAGACGCGCTGGCGCAGACGGTTCGCGACAATCCCGGCAAGTACGTCGCGTTGGTCGAAGGTTCCATTCCGACCGGTGCCGATGGCGCTTATTGCACGATCGGCGGAAGGTCCGCCCTACAAATCGCGCGCGAGGTTTGCGGCGGGGCAGCGGCGACGATTGCAGTCGGCACTTGCGCGGCGTTCGGCGGCATCCCGGCAGCGCGGCCGAATCCGACCGGAGCCCTGTCTGTCGCCGACGCGGTGCCCGGCGTCAAGAACCTCATCAACATGTCGGCTTGTCCAGCCAACGCCGAGAACATCACCGCGCTCATTGTCTATTACCTGACCTTGAAGCGCTGGCCGCCGCTCGACCATTATCGGCGCCCGCTCTTTGCCTATGGCAAGACCATTCACGACAATTGCGAACGGCGCGCGCATTTCGACGCTGGCCAGTACGTCGAAGCCTGGGGCGACGAAGCGCACCGCCACGGTCATTGCCTCTACAAGATGGGTTGCAAAGGCCCGGCGACGTCGCAGAATTGTCCGGTAGTGAAGTGGAACGGAGGCACCAACTGGCCGATTGGGTGCGGTCATCCTTGCATTGGTTGCGCCGAGCCGAATTTCTGGGACGCGATGACGCCGTTCTACCAGCGGCTCCCGCAAGTTGTCGGTTTTAATGTCGGCAGGTGGGTCGACCCAGTGGGTCTCAGTCTCACCGGTCTCGCCGCTGCGGCGGTGGTAGCGCACGGGGTTACCGAAGTCGTGCGTCGCCGCGTCGGCAAAGCCCCTTCAGGTGATGGCAGATCGGAGCTCGAGAAATGACACATGTTGTTGTCGATCCGGTAACCCGCATCGAAGGCCATCTCCGCGTTGAAGCCGAAGTTGACGGCGGTGCGGTCACGCAAGCATGGTCGTCGTCGACCATGTTCCGCGGCATCGAGTTGATCTTGCGCGGTCGCGACCCGCGCGATGCCTGGGCTTTTACTCAGCGGATCTGCGGTGTGTGCACCACGGTTCACGCCATTGCCTCGATTCGCGCCGTCGAGAAAGCCATCGGCGCGGTGCCGCCACCGAATGCTAGGCTGCTGCGCAATCTCATCATCGCGGCGCAGGTTGTCCAGGACCACGTGGTCCATTTCTATCATCTGCACGCGCTGGACTGGGTCGACGTCGTTAGCGCGCTCGATGCCGACCCGGCGAAGACCTCGTCTCTTGCCCAATCGATCTCGGACTGGCCGCTGTCGAGCGCTAACTATTTTTCCGGGGTGCAGGGCCGGATCAAGGCCTTCGTCCAGCGCGGCCAGCTTGGCCCCTTCGCGAATGCCTATTGGGGCCATCCCGCCTATCGGCTTCCGCCTGAAGCCAACCTATTGGCGGTGGCGCATTATCTGGAGGCGCTCGATTGGCAGCGTCGCTTCATCAAGATCCACGCCATTTTGGGCGGAAAGAATCCGCACTTGCAGAGCTTCCTCGTCGGCGGCATGGCGACCCCAGTCGATCCGGATGCGCAATCGTCGCTCAACATGGACACGATCGCGGCCCTACAGAAGTTGCTGGCAGACGGCGTGTCCTTTGTCAGCCGCGTCTATATACCGGACGTGCTTGCCGTTGCGTCCTTCTACAAAGATTGGGCCTCACTCGGTGCCGGCGTCGGGAATTACATGTCCTATGGCGAGTATCCGCAAGACGAAAGGGAAAATCCCGAGTTCTTCCTGCCGGCGGGCATCATTCACGGCCGCGATCTGACGAAGATTGCAGCTGTCGACCAGGCCAAGATCACCGAGTGGGTCGCCCATTCCTGGTATGATTATTCCGTCGGCGATGACAAGGGGCTCAATCCGTTCCAAGGCGAGACGAACCCTCACCATACCGGACCAAAACCGCCGTATGATCGGCTCGATGTCGCCCAGAAATACAGTTGGCTGAAATCGCCGCGCTATGACGGCGAAGCGATGGAGGTCGGGCCGCTGGCGCGTATGCTTGTCGCTTACGGCTCCGGACGCCCGGCGCGCGTCAAGGAACTGGTCGCCAAAACCTTGTCAACCCTCGGGGTTGGGCCCGAAGCGCTGTTCTCTACACTCGGCCGCATCGCCGCACGCGCCATCGAGGCCCAGGTGATGGTTGAGGCAATGAACATGTGGGTCCGGGGCCTCGCCGATAACATGGGGGCGCGCGACTACCGCATCCAGGATAATTCGAAATGGGATCCTGACAGCTGGCCGCGGGATTGCCGCGGCGTCGGTTTCCACGAAGCGCCGCGCGGCTCGCTCGGACATTGGGTCCACATCAACAACGGCGCGATCGTGAACTACCAATGCGTGGTGCCAAGCACCTGGAATGCCGGGCCGCGCGATGCCCAGGGTCATCCCGGACCCTATGAAGCGGCGCTTGTCGGCACTCCCGTCGCCAAGCCCGAGCAGCCGCTGGAAATCCTGCGCACGGTGCATTCCTTTGATCCGTGTATGGCCTGCGGCGTTCACGTAGTTGATGCGACAAAACGCGAGCTGGCCCGTGTGAGGATCGCATGAGTGCCATGGCTGATCTGCCCCCTGCACCCGCCTCCCTTGAGGGGGAGCCCGTACCCGTTGACCTCGATCAGGTCTACGTTTGGGAATTGCCTGTGCGGCTGACTCACTGGTTTCTCTTTTTCTCGATTCTCATCTTATCCGGCACTGGTTATTATATTGGTCATCCCTTCATTAGCGTCTCGGGTGCAGCGAAGGATCATTTCGTGATGGGGACCGTGCGCGCCGTTCATCTGTATACCGCAATTGTGTTCAGCTTGGCGGTTTTGATCCGCATCTATTGGTTTTTCGCTGGCAATGAATACGCGCGCCTGAGCGAGTTCATCCCGTTTTCGCGTCGGCGTCTCCGCGCCCTCAGGGAAACTTTTTTGTACTATTGCTTCCTCGGGCGTGATCCCGACATCTACCCGGGTCATGATGCATTTGGAGGCCTGAGTTACGCAATCATCTTCGCAATTTATCTGGTCCTGATTGCGACCGGCCTTGCCCTCTACACGGTCGTTGCGTCCGTGGGCTCGCCGTTTCAAGTCTTCGATTTCCTGGTGCCGTTGTTCAACGGCTTGCAGATGGCGCGGCTGATCCACCATGTCCTTATGTGGGTGGTGCTGATTTTCGCGGTCCTCCATATCTATTCTGTGTTTCTTTTGTCGCTCATTGAGCACTACGGAGAAATCGACTCGATCTTTACCGGCTACAAATTCTTCCGCAAGCGAAACGCAGGCGCCTCGTGAGCGGCGAACCCGCGCCAGAGGCCGCAACAAAGCGGATTGGCGTTCTTGTCCTGGGACTGGGCAACGTTCTGCTGAGCGATGACGGGCTTGGCGCTGCCGCGGTAGCCCGCGTGGAACGTGACTATCGCGTGCCACCGAGCGTGCGTCTAGAAGATGGCGGAACGCTTGGGCTTTCGCTTCTCGGGTTGCTTGCGGAGGCCGAGCACGTGATCCTCGTCGATGCAATTCGTGCTGACAGCCCGCCAGGAACCTTGGTTCGACTCGATGGTGGCGACGTCAGCGATGCGGTGCGTGACCGCCTTTCTCCCCATCAGGTTGGAGTTGCGGATCTGCTCGACGCCGCGCGTCTCACTGACAGTTACCCGGCGTCGGTGACGCTACTTGGTCTCGTGCCGGATGTCATGGATCTGGCAGTGGCGCGATCGCAGGCGGTTGAGAGCAAGCTTGAGGAGCTTGTAGCGGCAATTGTCGATGAGGTGGAAGCCCTTGGCTATAGAATGGTTCGTGAACAGCAGAGTGCCGGCGCGAATCGCTCTATTCACAATCTCGCTCGCCATTTCGGGATGTGAGGGCGGCGCCCCGAGCGCCCCTGCGGGAATGCTGACATCGCGCCAAGCCCAGCAAGCTGGCGCCGCCATCTTTGCGGCCAAGTGCACCATCTGCCACGGTGTCAACGCCGACGGCCGCGGTCAGCGGCACGAGGCAATGAATCCGGCGCCGGCAAATTTGACGTTGCCGCCGTGGTCGGATGTGGCTTCCGCAGGGCAGACCTTTCTCGCCATTCGAAATGGAGTGCCCGGGACCGCAATGCCGTCGTGGTCAACCCTCGGCGACCAGGAAATCTGGAATCTTGTGGCTTATATCACATCGCGTAAAGGCGAATAGATGCGCAATCTCCGGCCGCCGCGGAACCCAGCGCTTTACTTCTCTGCTCCTGCCTGCGCTGAGAGCGATGCCGCTGACCAGGAGATTCCGGGAGCCGGTATAAGTGCTTTGATGCAGCCACCGAGTGCAAAGCTGTTGCACGACCATCCGACCGGAGAATTCACAAGGCTGGCCGGCATCTATTTGTTGCTGGCCGCCTTCAATGTATTAGTCTGGATCTGGGCATTAAGCGTGTTCACCGGCCGGCCCACGCTGCTCGGAACCGCGCTACTCGCCTATGTCTTCGGATTAAGGCACGCGGTCGATGCTGATCATTTAGCCGCAATCGACAATGTCGTGCGCAAGTTGATGCAGGAGAAGAAACGGCCGCTATCGGTCGGCTTGTTCTTCTCGCTGGGACATTCCACCGTTGTGGTACTGGCTACTATCGCGATCGCGGCCAGTGCGGCCACATTGCAAGACCGATTCGAACAGCTGCGCGACACTGGTGGCCCGATCGGTACCGGCGTGTCGGCGGCTTTCCTGCTCCTGATCGCGATCGTCAACGTCGTGATCCTTGGCAACGTCTGGGCGACCTTCCGGCGCGTTCGGCGCGGCGAACGCGTGGAAGATGAGCATCTCGATATGTTGCTGGCCGGACGAGGCCTGCTGGCACGGCTGTTTCGGCCACTGTTTCGGATGATCGACAAAAGCTGGCACATGTATCCGCTGGGATCGCCGATCACTTTGGATTGACTGCGGACAAAGCGAAGGCAATCGCGAAAGAGGTAGGCACCGCTGTCAAGAATTGGCGGGATACTGCGAAGTTTCGCGGTCTCTCAGCGAGCGAAATTGAGCGCATGGCTTCGGCTTTCGAGCATGAAGAACTCACCAAGGCTGTTTCGGGAAAGGCATAGAACGGCGAGCATCACATGAATGAGTTCCTCAAACCCGATTTTTGGACGGCGATCGGCACATTGGGCATGGCTGTCGCAACATTCGTGGTCGTTCTCCAGGGACGCCGTCACCGAAAAGACGACGCGCTTCGGCATCAGGACAGCCATAAGCCAATCTGTCTGCTCACGCCCTACGACGGCGTCGATCCTCGGCACTGACGGGATACGTTGCTCGCGATCGCGGACTCGCAATCAAACCCGGGCTTCGGCGTCGTTGAGATCCGGTGCGCACTGCGCAATATCGGCGCCGGTCCGGCGCTGAGCGTGGGAGTGATGTTTCGCTTTCTGGATATGAGCGGGTACACGACGCAGGTTTGGGAGTTATCGCCGATGCGCCCGGGGGAGTCTCGCGGCAGCAAAGAAGACCCGCTGCGCATCCCGATCCAATTCGGCCCGCACTTCAACCAGACTGATTTCTCGCTGATGGTCGGTAAGTTGTGGGAGATCGTCGTTATCTATCAGGATATTTTCGGCAATTGGTTCTACGCCGTACATGAAAAACGGCCGCTTCAGCTTGAAAAGCTCTATCAGGTTACAGGCAGTTCGGATTTCGCTGCGCCGTCGCAGCCCTGGGTAACTTTCGGCAAGGGTAAGCTTCTAGTTTCGGGCGAGCGATGAGCCGCCGCTTCCATACTCCCAACGGTGCCGAAGATGTTTGATTAACTTCTCAAGCGGGATCATGCCATGACAAAACCCGTTCCCCTTTCCGATTTTCGAGCATGCCGGCATGTGTTGGAGGAATACGAGTACGCCACCGGCGGTGAAGAGATCGCGCCGACCGATTTGATCGAACGGCGCGTTTGGAACGAAATCACACGTCTTCCAGACGACATTGCTATACGCATTTCGAATCATCACGGCATTAGGCTCAAGCTTCTCCATTTGCTCCACAGAGATTGGGTTCGTGCGACCGGGAACCCGCTGAAGCCGGATAATCTGTTTAATGGCATGCTGGACGCGGCCGATTGCTTTCAGTGCGCGACGTTCAATTTCCTGCACGGCTACTATCGGTCGGCGCTTTCGGACCTGCGTTCGGCCCTAGAACTGGTAGCGATCGGCGCATTTGGAAATATCAAACCGGACGACCCCGTTTACTTGCGGTGGAGAGCCGGAGGCGCCGATTTGACGTTCCCAAGCTGTCGCAAGCGGCTGCAAAGAGCCGTGGTCGGCGCTCCTCTTGCATGGTTTCTCAAGGCGGGAGCATGGCCTGAACAGGTCTATTACGATCTGTGCCGGTACACGCACTCCCGCCCGGATGCGAGCGACGGTTCGCTCTGGGAAAGCAATGGGCCCGTCTATAATGGCCGTGCCATCCGACTCACATTCGAGATGACCCTCTGCGTTTATGCGATATCCTATTTGCTGGCTAAGATTGGCCGCGCGTCACTCGTTGTCCCGAACGAAAGTTTGATCGTCTTCGAATTGGACTGGCTTCCCGGGCACCAAGAGGTGGCGAAGGCCTTCGACCAGGCTTGGGCAAAAAGATGATCTGGAACTGGAAGCCTACGCAGACCGGCGGCTTCGAGCGGGCGCTTCATTTAGAAGGCGCCATCGCTGCCCGGCAATGCTGCAAATAGCCGATCGATCTCTTCTTTCAACCAACTGCAGACTTGATGTGTAACTGGTGTCGCGCCGTCGAAATACCCATTCCATTGCCTTCCGTCGTAGCCAGGCAAAAGGGCCATCGATCCTGCAAAATGAGGAATTCGGGCGTTCGGCCGGCCCAGCATCGCGAGCGCCCCTCTGGTCCGCTCCCAATCTAACTCGGATACAGGGATGGCCGCCTCAGCAAAAGCGACATCAGCCCCGGCGTCATCCCACGACGCGACCGGCCGCGACGAAAAATAAGCCCCGAAATGGCCGGACAACATTTTGGATTTCACTACAGTAAAGCTCCAGCGGACCGGCAGCGCCGCGAAATAGCTCTTCGCGTCGGTTATGAGCGGAAGCGCTGCCTGAGCGATCTCACGATAGATGATCTGAACGCGACGGTATTCCTCGTTGACGAGACGGCGGAGCGTCTCCTCGTCCTGTGAAGTTGCCGCATCGTTCCACCCCAAGCCCAACCACCACGGATCAAGCGCGTCCCGTCCGGCGGCGCGGAGCGCCGCGATGTCGTCGAGGAGGGATTGGATCGAGAAACGCTCGCCACGGGAAAAAGGACCATCATCGACTAGCAGGTCGGACAGGGGGGTAAGCACTGTCTCAAGTCTATCGAAACTGTCCTGAATGCTGAGATCGAGGTTGAACTTCTCAATGAGATAACGTACTCGCCCAACGAGCCGCTCCGCGAGCCAAGCCGGACCGCCCATCAAGTTCTGATGCCGGACCGCATCGAGCGCCTGATCGCGAAGCATTGTTATACCTAGAAGGCGTGCACTGTCGATCCGATAACGCGCCAAGTCTAGATTCACTCCGCGCAGGATTCCCGGAAAGGTGGGAGCGGCTATCGTGACTTTATCCTGGCCGGGTTCTTGGGCGTGAAGCTTGTAGTTAAGAGCAGCCGGTTGCGCCCTGGCCAGTCCGGTGGCGGCGAGCGTGGCGCTCGGATCTCCCGTGAGGCCGTCAAGCACGGCCTCACGAAGGTGGGGAAAAAAGCCATTCAAGGGGAGTTCAATGCCCCCCAGCAAATCCTCCAGATAGTGCCGGGAGAGTGTCGCGGGAGACGAGCGCTCAAGCTCGCCCGAGACGTCGAAGCGATAGCGCAAGGCGTCGATATAGAGGCCGAGGTCGGCCTCCGAAAGTCGCTTCCATAACGCCGATTGCAGCGAGCGGGTACGGAGGTGCGCCATCAGCAAGACGGGAAAGAAGGAGTTAGCTGCTATCGGAAGGCTGGGTAGGAGGTCATGGACTTGGCGATCCTCCATCGAAGCGATGGCCGACGCCCGCAAATAGTCGGCGAGGGCCTCGTGCTGCACTTCGACGGTCGCTCCTTGGGCGCGGATCGCGCCGCATCCGATCAATTCGTTGAGTGCGGCTGGAGGCAACTCATGATCCGTCAACAACGAGATCGCGCCGGCTCTGACTATCGGCGAGTCAACCGTCGCCTGCGCAAGCAGCTGCAACGCTTGTTCTCGCTGCGCCGTCGAGACAAAATCGCTTGGCTCCGTTTCAAGCACGTTGTCGAGCCATGACCGAAAGATAAGCTCGATCCTTCGCGGAAAGTCGTTGTGCTGCTTCCAGTAAGCAAGCACTTGCCGGAGCACGAGGGGGTTCTCGCAGAGCGCGCGCAGCGTCGGCGGCATCATGCCAATGATAGAATAGAAGATCGGATTACCGTCGCCGAGCACGAGCTTCTCAAGCTCGCGCATTTGCTCGTCGGACAACGGAAGCAGAGCAAGAACTGGCACCGCTAAATCAGACTTTATGCTCGTTCTCGCGAAGACAAAAATTTGAACCAATGGATAGTCGCGCTGGACACGACGGAACTCCGAGACGATTTTCTTTTGAAACGCGTCCGTCGTGCGGTCGAGACCATCGCAGAGAATGGTCGCACCGGCATCGCGCAGCATCTGGGTGAGTGCTGCTGTCGTGACACTCGGGCAGTGAGCAGAAATGCGCTGTTGCATATAGTCGATGATGGAGACCTTCGACTGCTCCAAATCGGGCAGCGGAACGTCGAAAGGAAGCTTGGTGCGATTTCCCCGCTGGCGTTCCTCGATAGCTTGTCGGAGAAGACGCCGAGAGAGGGTTGTCTTGCCATAGCCCGAGGATGCAACAATGAAAGCACCCGCCGGGAACTTTGAAAGAATTTGGTCCGTTTCCAGGGGAGCTGTTTGCGCTTCCTCTGGAACTTGACGAACGGTCCGTTCGATCGACGGTTCCTTCCGATCATTTTGCAGAATGCGTCGGAGTTCGGCGGTCTCGAAACGGCCGTAGTCAGCCGAAGCTTCAAGGATCGTTTTGACGTGAAAGGAACGGCAGTAATCGAGAACCGCTTCCTTGCGCAGAAGCTTCTCAATCTGCCCGCGTTCCGCCGCCAAGGACGACACGGGGACCGCAAGGACACGCACGCTTTCCTGGGTCTTCCGGAGCTGCCAGATTTCGAGAGCTTCCCCATTCGTCAACAGCAAAAGGGGCGCGTTGAGATTCGCCGCATAGGATTCACCCTGTGCCTTGCCGTCCGGCAGGGCTTCGCCTGGCTTTTTTGCTTCGACGACGAGCAGGGACGTATCACGGTTGTGAAGCGGGCCATGGAAGCACGCAAAATCAGCCTCGTGCTTTCGGCCGGACCGTCCCTCCTGAAAGACTACCGGGAATTTGGCATCGATATCGTCATCGTCGTACCCCAGGGCGTGCAGCAACGGAATGACGAGACGAAGCTCGACATTGCCTTCGCCGCGGAAATCCGTCCCGGGTGCTTCGCTCCAAAAGTCTCCCATACCCTGAAGAGCAACCCAAAAGAGCTTTTCACGCAAGGAAGCGCTTGCTGACCTAACGTACTACGCTGCACTCAACAGTGAGCCGGTCGTTTTTACGGGGTGCCGGAGATGTGCGGCACGGTGCCGGCAAAATCGGCCGGCGGGTGGATCAACCCCCTTAGGAGTGTGTAGGCCGCTATCCGTGTATCGCCTTCAATGACGATCCGGCTCCCGAAGACCTGTCGCCAATTGCTGTCGCCACTGCCGCCAAAATGGCGTCTAAGTGTTTGATTTTATTAAATGGTGGGCCCGGGAGGACTCGAACCTCCAACCAAGCGGTTATGAGCCGCTAGCTCTGACCATTGAGCTACGGGCCCGCCGCTGCCGCTCCTGGCGGGCGAATGGGACGCGACTGACACTACACGACGCGGCGCCAAAAATCGTCACGCGGGCCACGCAGACGTCCGGCGAAGCGGCGCGCGCTCGCGTCCTCGCTTCCGCCTTCGCAATAACGCCCTGCTCAACGCAACGACCGCGTCGCCGTACCGGACTATCAGCGCCGGCTCAACAAAAACACCGCCTGCTCGCCGAACAGGTTCCAGAACCACCACGGCAATTTCAACCGTATGCGCCCGCCCCAGGCATTGAGCGCCACCGCCTCTTCCATCCTGGCACCGGCGACGAGGCAGAGCTGGCGGAAATCCTTGATGCTGCAGAAGTGGATGTTGGGCGTTTCGTACCAGGCATAGGGCAAATTGTCGGTGCGCGGCATGTGGCCGCCGAGCGCGATCTGCAGGCGGATCTTCCAGTGGCCGAAATTCGGGAACGAGACGATGGCGTGGCGGCCGATGCGCAGCATGTGCTCGAGCACGACGCGCGGCCGCCGCGTCGCCTGCAGCGTCTGCGACAGGATGACGAAATCGAACGCGTCGTCGGGGTAGTCCTCAAGGTCGGTGTCGGCGTCGCCTTGCACCACGGCGAGGCCCTTGGCGACACATTCGTTCACGCCCTCGCGCGACAGCTCGATGCCGCGGCCGTCGACGCCGCGCGTCTCCAGGAGCCGCAGCAGCTCGCCGTCGCCGCAGCCGACGTCGAGCACGCGCGCACCCCGCTCCACCATGTCGGCGACGACGAGCAGGTCGACGCGCGCGCCGCCCGGCCCGCGCGCCGCTTCCGCCATGGTAAGATCGTATTTGAGCCGGGACAGCATTTCAGCTCGCTCCGTCGCCCCCCTCTCCCCGGCGAGGAAAGGTGAGACATGCGGCGCTGCCAAACGGACGCAACCTACGCATCACTCATCTCCGCGCCGGCGGCAGGCCGCGCGCCTTCGCCGCGCCCTCGAGAAAGCCGCGCACGATGGCGAACAATTCCGGCTCTTCGAGCAGGAAGGCGTCGTGGCCCTTGTCGGTGGTGATCTCGGCAAAGGAAACGCGCGCGCCGGCGGCGTTGAGCGCATGCACGATGGCGCGCGATTCCGCCGTCGGGAACAGCCAGTCGCTGGTGAACGAGATCACGCAGAAGCGGGTCGGCGTGCCGCGAAACGCATTGGCGACGACGCCGTCATAGTCGGCGGCGAGATCGAAATAATCCATGGCGCGGGTGAGATACAGATAGCAATTGGCGTCGAAGCGCTCGACGAAAGTGATGCCCTGGTGCCGCAGATAGGACTCGACCTGAAAGTCGGCGTCGAAAGAAAAGGTCGGATTGTCGCGGTCCTGGAAGCGGCGGCCGAATTTCCGGTGCAGCGCCACGTCGGAGAGGTAGGTGATGTGCGCGCCCATGCGCGCGACCGCAAGCCCGCGGCGCGGGTTGGTGCCCTCGGCAAAATACCGTCCGCCCCGCCAATCCGGATCGGCCATCACCGCCTGGCGGCCGACCTCGTGAAAAGCGATGTTCTGCGCCGAATGCCGCGTCGAGGCCGCGATCGGCAGCGCCGCGAACACGCGCCGCGGATAGCTGGCCGCCCATTGCAGCACCTGCATGCCGCCCATCGAGCCGCCGGCCACCGCGAACACCGACTCGATGCCGAGATGGTCGAGCAGCATCGCCTGCGCGCGAACCATGTCGCGCACGGTGATGACGGGAAAATCGAGCCCCCAGGGCGCGCCGGTCAACGGATTGGTCGAGGCCGGCCCGGAGCTACCCATGCAGCCGCCGACGACGTTGGGGCAGATGACGAAATAGCGCCCGGTGTCGATCGGCCGGCCCGGCCCGACCATCGTCTCCCACCAGCCGGGCTTGCCGGTCACCGGATGGTCGTTAACCACGTGCTGATCGCCGGTGAGCGCGTGGCAGACCAGGACGGCATTGCTGCGCTCGGTGTTGAGCGCGCCATAGGTCTGGTAGGCGATCTGTAGCGGGCCGAAATCGACCCCGGCGTCGAGCGGCAACGGATCATTCGCCGAGAAGCGCACGACGAGCGAATGCGGATGGTCCGCTTCGCGCGTGCGGTCGGCGAGATCGAGCGTGGCGCTGGCCTCAGCCATGATAGGTCCCGGAATGCCGCTTTTCGGCCGCGACGGTAGTATCCGCGACCAGCGGTCAAAGGGGCGTAAATAGGCCCCTGCCCGGTGGAGTCAATGTTTTCCTTGATTTTTCTTTGCTTTCCGGCCTGGCGGAACCTATCAATCGAGGCGCATTTGCCGAGCCCGGCCAAGACCTCGCCATGTCGAAACCGCCACGCCGGATAGAAGGCTCGCTCGCCGAGCTTCGCCGCGAGATCGATCGCATCGACGAGGCGATGCACGCGCTTTTGATCGAGCGCAGCGAGATCATCGACCGCCTGATCGCGGTCAAGAAAACCCAGGAATCCGGCTCGGCCTTCCGCCCGGCGCGCGAGGCCGACATGATGCGCCGCCTCGTCCAACGCCATCACGGCAGTCTGCCGCTCGACACGGCCGAGAGCATCTGGCGCGTCATCATCTCGACCTTCACCTATGTGCAGGCGCCGTTCTCGGTCCATGCCGACCTTTCCGCGGGCGATGCGCTCATGCGCGATTCCGCGCGCTTCCATTTCGGCTTCACCGTGCCGTTCGTGCCGCATATGGGCGCGGCCAGCGTCGTCGAAGCGGTCACCGAATCGAAAGGTGATCTCGGCCTCGTTCCCGCCTTCGCCATTGCCGGCGCCGGCCCGTGGTGGACCGCGCTCGAGTTCGTTTCGGCGCCGAAAATCATCGCGCGGCTGCCGTTCGTCGAGCGTTCCGATCATCCGGCCGGCATGCCGATCTTCGTGATCTCGCGCGCCGCCGCCGACACCATGGTCACCGAGACGGAAGTGTGGAGCGTGCGGGTGTCCGGCTGGAACGCGGCATCGATCGACAGCTTGGCCGGGCTCGCTGACGCGATCGCGGTTCCCGACCGCGCCTTCGACGGCGCCGCCTTGCTCATCTCCACCGCGCGGGGCGGTATCGACGACGACGCCGACGCGCTCCTCGGCACCGGCGCTTCGATCCGCTCGAGAGCCCTCGTCGGCAGCCACGCGACCCGCTATACGGTGCCGCACAAAAGCTGAGCATCCTCCCCGCGTGCGGGAGAGGATGAGAGAATGAGCGATGACCATTACGCATCCGCAGCCCCGGCCCGGCGTGCTCGAGATCGAGGCCTATGTGCCCGGCAAGAGCAGCGCCAAGGGCGTAGCGAAAGTGTTCAAGCTTTCGTCGAACGAGACGCCGCTCGGCCCGAGCCCGCGCGCGGTCGCGGCCTACAAAGCCGTTGCCGCGCACCTGGAGGACTATCCCGACGGCGCCGCCACCGAGCTGCGCGAGGCCATCGGGCGCGCCTTCGGGCTCGATCCCGACCGCATCGTCTGCGGCGCCGGCTCCGACGACCTTTTGAATTTGCTGGCGCGCGCCTATCTCGCCGATGGCGACGAGGCGATCACACCACGCACGGCTTTCTCGTCTATCCGATCGCAACGCTCGGCACCGGCGCACGGCCGGTGGTCGCGCCGGAGACCGACTACACCGCCAATGTCGACGCGATGCTCGCCGCCGTGACGAAGAAGACCAAGGTGGTCTTCCTCGCCAATCCGAACAATCCGACCGGCACCTACATCTCCTTCGTTGAGGTCAGGCGGCTGCATCGCGGCCTGCCGCCCAACGTGCTGCTCGTGCTCGACGCCGCCTATGCCGAATATGTCAGGCGCAACGATTACGAGTCCGGGATCGAGTTGGTCGCCACCAACGAGAACGTCGTCATGACCCGCACGTTCTCCAAGATCCACGGACTTGCCGCCCTGCGGCTCGGCTGGGTGTTCGGTCCGGCCCATGTCATCGCCGCGATCAACCGGATTCGCGGCCCGTTCAACGTCAACGCCCCGGCGATCGCCGCCGGAATCGCGGCGATCGAGGATGTGGAGCACCAGGAACGCGCGCGCGAGCACAACACCCGCTGGCTCGCCTGGCTGACGCAGGAGATAGGAAAACTCGGCCTGAAGGTGACCCCGAGCATCGCCAATTTTTTGCTGATCCACTTTCCGGAAACGAAAGGGCGGACGGCCAAGGAAGCGGACGCTTTCCTCGCCGCGCGCGGCCTCATCCTGCGCCAGGTCGGCGTCTACAAGCTGCCCAACGCGCTGCGCATGAGCGTCGGAACGGAAGAGGCCAATCGACTTGTCGTCGCGGCGCTCAAGGAATTTTTGGGGCGGCAATGAACCGGCGGTCCGCTCGCTGCTCACAGCTGACGCTGCTCGCCGACTTCTCATGCGCGCGGAGAAGTGAAAGAGGCGCGTCGTGAGTTCACCGTCACCGCTGTTTGACCGCCTCGCTTTGATCGGCGTCGGCCTCATCGGCTCCTCGATCGCGCGGGCGGCGCGCGCGCAGGGCGTCGTGCGCGAAATCGTGGCAACGGCGCGCTCCGCAGCCACCCGGCGGCGCCTGGCCGAACTCGGCCTTGCCGACCGAGTGGTCGACACGAACGCCGCCGCGGTCGACGGCGCCGACCTCGTCATCGTCTGCATCCCGGTCGGCGCCTGCGGCGCGGTGGCAGCGAAGATCGGCCCACATCTCAAGCACGGGGCGACCGTTTCCGATGCCGGCTCGGTCAAGGCAGCGGTGCTGCGGGATATGGCGCCGCATCTGCCCGATGGCGTCCATTTCGTCCCGGCCCATCCGGTCGCGGGGACCGAGCATTCCGGCCCGGATGCCGGCTTCGCCTCTTTGTTCGTGGGCCGCTGGTGCATCCTGACGCCGCCCGAAGAGGCTGACCCCGCCGCCGTCGAACGACTGGCCGCGTTCTGGCGTGCGCTCGGCGCCAATGTCGAGAGCATGCCGGCCGTACATCACGACCTCGTGCTGGCGATCACCAGCCATCTGCCGCACCTCATCGCCTATACGATCGTCGGCACCGCCGACGAGCTCGCCGAGGTGACGCGCTCCGAGGTGCTCAAATTCTCCGCCGGCGGCTTTCGCGATTTCACCCGCATCGCGGCGTCCGATCCGACGATGTGGCGGGACGTCTTCCTGGCCAACAAAGACGCGGTGCTGGAGATGCTCGGTACGTTCAACGAGGATCTCTCGAGGCTCACCCGCGCCATTCGTCGCGGCGACGGCGAGGCCTTGTTCGATCATTTCACGCGCACCCGCGCGATCCGTCGCGGCATCGTGGAAATCGGGCAGGATTCGCCGGCGCCCGATTTCGGCCGGCCACACCCGGATTTGCCGATCGCGCCGCTGCCGCGGCCTTATGCGGCATCGGACGACGGTTGATCGGTGCGCCGGATCAGTTCCGCGCCCGCACCGTCAGCGCTTCGTTCACGGTCGCGCGCAGCGCCGCGACCGAGAACGGCTTGGCGATCACGTCGTGAATGATGGCGTCGAGGCCATGCGCGCGTTCGCGCTGATCGGCGTAGCCGGTCATCAAGAGAATGGTCAGGTCGGGAAAGTCGCGCGCCGCGGCGAGCGCGAGGGCAATGCCGTCCATGATCGGCATGCGGATGTCGGTGAGCAGCAGGTCGAAACGGCCCTGTTCGCGCGCCAGCAGATCAAGCGCGTCGCCGCCGTCGCAAGCGGTCTTGACGTCGTGGCCGTCGGCCGCGAGCGCGCGCGCACAAAGCCCGCACAACGCTTCCTCGTCTTCGGCTATGAGAATGCGCGCCATGGGCCCGGACCCCGATATCAGCGTGCTCCGGTGAGCACGTCGCGGCGATTGACGAAGCGCACCAACACGTCGCGCCCCTCGGCCGGCGGCGCGGCGAGCCGGCTGCGGAAGGAGACGGCTTCTCCCGGCGGCAGGACCGTGCGCGACGGCACCGCGGTCCACGCGTAGATTTCCTGCCGCGCGGTGTTGCGCACGACGAATTTGAGCCGCGGCACGTCCACGACCTTGCGGGCAGCGTTGACGATGTTGCCTTCGACGACGAGGATCGGCACGCCTTCGTGCTCTTCGGTGGTCGTGACGACGCCGTCGAAATCGAGACCGCGCAGGTTCACCGACATGCCCATCAAGGCGTAGAATGCGGCGGTCTGTGGGAAGACACGAACGACGTCGCTGCGCCAGCCAACGAGGATGGAATCGACGATGACCAGTGCCAGGATGCCGGTTTGCAGCCGCGACAGTGGCCAGCGCGCCGGCCGGCGCAGGAGCTCCCGGCGACGACGCCGCGCGGCGAAACTCTCAATGTCCTCGTGCGCGTCAGCGTGGTGTTCGGCGACATGATCGGCATCGATGTCGATCGGCGACCGGCCTTCATCAAGATCGACGGGCGCAATCGGCGGCGCTTCCACCTCGGCGGATCCGTTAGGCGCGGTAGAAGCGGCCTCACCATCGGCAGCTGTGGACGCATCCTCCCGGTCGTTGACCGGCGACGCGACCGCTCCCTCATCCGCCGCCCGCGCATCCCCGCCTGGCTCATCGGCGGGCGGAATGTGCCAATCGATATCGCTTTCCGCTTCGACGGGAACCTCTACGGCCGGTTCCGGGGAAAATGCCGCGGCAAGGTCGATCTCCTGTGCCTCGCGACGCTCCGGGCCGATTGCCTCGGCCGCGGCGAGAAGCTTGTCGGCTTGGCTCGGCGCCGCCTGCCACACCGCGCGACAGCGCAGGCAGCGCACCTGGCGTCCTTTCGGCCCCAGGCTTGCCAGCTCCACGTCGTAGGAGGTAGCGCAGGACGGGCAGACGATCAGCATCGGCGAATCAGCGGCGCGGTACCTTCCCCGCGACCCTACCCTCCGATCCGTTAACGGATTGGAAACCTAACCGGCCGGCAGCGGGCCCCGGCGCCGTGGTATGAGGCTGCCGGGAGGCCCGAATCAGGTGCGGCCGGCCGCCGCGTCAGCCGCGGAGGATGGCGCTTTCGGAGGACGGCGTGATCCGGTTCGAGAATGTCGGCTTGCGCTACGGGCTCGGCCCGGAGGTCCTGCGCGATGTCACCTTCGATATCGCCGGGCATTCGTTCCAGTTCCTCACCGGACCCTCCGGCGCCGGCAAGACCTCGCTTCTACGCATGATGTTCCTGTCGCTGCGGCCAACGCGCGGCCTGATCACCATGTTCGACCAAGACGTCGCGACGCTGAGCAAGGACGGCCGGGCGACTTTGCGGCGGCGGATCGGCATCGTGTTCCAGGATTTCCGCCTCCTCGACCACATGAGCACCTATGAGAACGTCGCATTGCCGCTGCGCGTGCTCGGCCAGGAGGAAGCCCAGTACCGGCCGGAAGTCGTCGAATTGCTGCAATGGGTGGGCCTCGGTCAGTGCATGGGAGCGCTGCCGCCGGTTCTCTCCGGCGGCGAGAAGCAACGTGCCGCGATCGCCCGCGCCGTGATCGCGCGCCCACAGCTCCTGCTCGCCGACGAGCCGACCGGCAACGTCGATCCCAATCTCGGCCAACGCTTGCTGCGGCTGTTCATCGAACTCAACAAATCGGGTACCGCCGTCGTTATCGCCACCCACGACATCGCGCTGATGGACGAATACGACGCGCGCCGTCTGGTGCTGCACGAGGGACGCCTGCATGTCTATGACTGAGCCGGTCGAGACCATGGCGGAGCCGTGGGACGAGCTCAGTCCGGCACCGCTGCTCGCGCTCGCGCCCGCCGCCACGACGCCGATCGTCCCCAAGAGCTCGATCGCCGGGCGCTCGCTCGCCGCCGTCGTCGCCATCATGACCTTCCTCGCCTCGCTCACGACCGGCGCGGTGGTGCTGGTGGTCGGCGCCGCAAGCGACTGGCAGTCGGATGTCGGCCGCGAGGTCACCATCCAGGTCCGCCCGGCTCCCGGGCGCGACCTCGACGCGGATGTGCGCACGGCGGTAGAGATCGCGCGCGCGGCGCCCGGCGTTGCCGAAGTGCGGGCCTACACGAAGGCGGAATCGGCGCGGCTGGTCGAGCCATGGCTCGGCGCCGGCCTCGCTCTTGACGATCTGCCGATCCCGCGCCTGATCGTGGTCAAGCTCTTCTCCGGCGCGCGGCCGGACTTCACTGCCTTGCGCAAATCGCTGGCGACGCAGGTGGGCAGCGCCAGCCTTGACGATCACCGCCGCTGGATCGACCGCATGCGCACCATGGCCGGGACGGCTGTAGCGGCCGGCGTCACCGTGCTTGCCCTCGTGCTCGCCGTGACCGTCCTTTCGGTCTCCTTCGCCACGCGCGGCGCCATGGCAACCAACCGGCCGATCATCGAGGTGCTGCATTATGTGGGCGCGACCGACGGCTTTGTCGCCGGCCAGTTCCAGCGCCATTTCCTCGTCCTCGGCTTCAAAGGCGGCGCGATCGGCGGCGGCGCCGCGATCGTATTGTTCGGCGCCGCGGAAGCAGCGAACGCCTGGCTTGCGGGAACCCCGGGAGGCGATCAGGCCGCGGCCCTGCTCGGCAGTTTTTCCATCGGCGTTTCCGGTTATCTCGCGATCCTGCTGCTGATCGTGTTCATGGCCGTGGTGACCGCGCTCGTTTCGCGCCGCACGGTCAGCCGTACCCTGGAGAGCATCGATTGAAGGACCGGGCCGGCATCGGCTTCCCGGAACTGCCGCTATAATCTAGTGCGGCGGTAAGCCCATTTCGGCCACAGGAAGGAAACTTCGAGCGAAGGACACGCACGGCGATGCTCAGCCTTAAGTCCGCCGTCGCCACGCGGCGCATCAGGACTGTTGCTGTCAGGCTGGCCGTGCTTTGCGGCGTCGCCATCGTTCTCGGCTTTGTCGGATTTATCTGGTTGCTGCCGAGCGAGGAGATCGTGCTCGACCGCAATGCCGACGGCATCGTCGTCTTGACCGGCGGCACCGCGCGCGTCACCGACGCGCTCGAACTGCTCGCCTCGGACCGCGGCAAGCGCCTGCTCATCACCGGCGCCAATCCCGGCACCACGACCGGCGATATCGCCCACCAGGTCGCCGGTTACGACCGCATCCTGAACTGCTGCGTCGATCTCGACTATTCGGCGATCAACACGCTCGGCAATGCGCTCGAGACACGCCGTTGGGCGATCAATCGCGGCTTTCGCTCGCTCATCATCGTTACCTCGGCCTACCACATGCCGCGCGCCCTCGCCGAAATCGCACACCAGCTTCCGCACGTCACTCTGATCGCCTTCCCGGTCGTCTCCGACCGCCTGCGCATCGAGCCGTGGTGGTCGAACGGCGCCACGACCCGACTGGTGCTGTCGGAATATTTCAAATACCTTTTCGCCAAGGTGCGCATGCGGTTTGACTCTGTGACGGCCGAAGCAGGGAACGATCGCGTTGCCGACGCGCGCCGCCCGTAAGGCACCGACGCGCCCGCAAGCGGATTTTCCACTCGATCGAGCGAGCCTTGTCCCGTTCCTTTGCTGTTCTCTCCCGCTCGTTCCTGTTCAACGCACTGTTCTATGTGAACATCGTCACCCGCATGACCGTGGCGCTGCCGACCATCCTCCTGCCGCGCCGCTTTATTCTCGGCGTCTTGCGCGCCTATGCGCGCAGCAGCCTCGCCCTGTTGCGGGTCGTCTGCGGCATCGAAGTTGAATGGCGCGGGCGCGACAAGATCCCGAGTGGCGCGTGTATCGTCGCCTGCAAGCACCAGTCGTTCTGGGAGACCTTTGCGCTGTTCTCCGTCTTTCGCGATCCGACCTACGTGCTCAAGCGCGAGTTGATGTGGCTTCCGTTGTTCGGCTGGCTCGCCCGCAAGGCGCGGATGATCCCGATCGACCGCGGCGCCAGGGTGGCCTCGCTGGCGCGCATCGCGGCGCTGGCGCGCGCGGAGATCGCGCATTCGCGCCAGATCGTAATCTTCCCGGAGGGCACGCGGCGGGCGCCCGGCGCCGAGCCGCGCTACTTGCCCGGCGTCGCCTATCTCTATGCCGAGACCGGTCTTCCCTGCGTGCCGGTGGCGCTCAATTCCGGACTGTTCTGGCCGCGCCGCTCGTTCCTGCGCTATCCCGGCATCGTGCTGGTCGAAGTCCTCGACCCGATCCCCCCGGGCCTCGACAAGCGGACGTTCCTCAAGCGCCTGCAAAACGTGCTCGAGGAGGCGACCACCCGCCTGGTCGAAGAAGGCAGGAGTCAGCAATCAGTGATCGGTAATCAGAAATAAGCAGCAATTACTGATTACTGATACCTGGTCCCTGGCCTCTCAGGCGCTGGGCAATGAGATGCAGCTCACTGTCGCGATAGCCCAGTGCCTCGAGCGCCTGGACTGTCTCCAGCACGTAGTCGCGATTGGCGCCGGAGCGGCCGTGACCTTCCCGCACGTGATGCACGCACTCCGCCAGTGTCAGCCGGCCGGCATATTGCACGTGGCTACGGTCGACGATGAAGCAGAGCGCGTTGACCTGCCGGCGCGCCGCCTCCTCCAGCTCGATCCGCCGCACCGTTTCCCGATACACGGTGGTGACCTGCTCGCGTTCGCGCAGATAGGCGAGCGTCTTCTCGCGCGCAGACGCGGCGACGCGAAAGGCGATGCCGCGGCACATGCCGCCGCGGTCGAGGCCGAGCACCAGGCCCGGCCGCTCCGGCGTGCCCCGATGCACGAAGGAATAGACGCAAAGCGCCCGGTGCAGCCCGATGAGCCGCGCCGGCACGCGCTCGACAAAGTCGAAACCCGGCCGCCACATCAGCGAGCCATAGCCGAACACCCAGGGGTCCTCGCTGTCGCGCCGCATCATCGCGCCAATCGCTCACCTCGCCGGTCGCCTCGTCACCCGCGTTGACTCGCGCTCCGACTTCGGCTCGCCTAACAAGAGGAGCAAATCTGCACAATGGCGCCGATTTTGTCTTTGAAACGCCGTACTGTGCAGGCGAACAGAAACAATGCCGGGCGAATCCCCCCTCGACATGATGCGGCCGCCGCGCCAGCGGGTGCGCAGGCCTGCCGCCGGGCCGGCGCGCGGCCGCGGGCCGTGGCCGATCGTCGTGCTGGCGGCGCTCGTCATCGTGCTCGCGCTCGGCTGGGTCTGGGGCTGGTACTACGCCGCCTCGATTGCCGAGCGCACGCTCGCCGGCTGGGTCGAGCGCGAGACCGCCGCCGGGCGCATTTATTCCTGCGACGCGCAGGCGATTGGCGGATTTCCCTTGCGCGTCGAGACGCGGTGCGTCGAGCCCGCGGCTCGGGTCAATAGCTATCAGCCGCCCTTTACCATCCGCGCCAAGGACGTGACCTTCGCCGCCCAGGTCTACGAACCGACACTGCTCGTCGGCGAAATCGCCGGTCCGCTCACCCTTGCGGTAGCTGACGAGGCGCCGAGTTACCTCGCCGACTGGTCGCGCGCACGGCTCGCCGTGCGCGGGCTGCCGCCCTATCCTGAAAGCGTGTCCGTCACGCTCGACCGGCCGCGGCTTCATCGTGTGAGCGGCGCCGCCGATGCTGCCGCCGGCAATCGCGAGCTGATGTTCATGGCCGATCATGCCGACCTGCAGGGCCGCATCACCGCGGGCTCGCCGCGCAACCGTCCGGTGATCGAGGCGGTCATGCACCTTGAAGCGATGAGCGCGCCGACGCTGCATCCTCTGGTCGCCGAGCCGATCGAAGGCGAAATCACCGCCGTGCTGCGCGGCTTCAAGGACCTTTCGCCCAAATCCTGGCCCGAGCGTTTCCGCGAGATGGCGGCGACGGGCGGCGGCGTCGACATCAAATATCTGCGGATCGCGCGCACCGACTCGATCGTCGTCGGCACCGGGACGCTCAGGGTAAATGCGCGCGGCAAGCTCGAGGGTCTCGTCCGCCTCGCCATCGTCGGCATCGAGAACATCGTCCCGCGTCTCGGTATCGACCGGTTGATCGGACGCGGCGTCGAGCGGCTTACCGGCGCCGAGGGCGCCGGCCAAGGGTTTGGCGCGCTCGACCGGCTGGTGCCGGGGCTCGGCGGAAGCGTGCGCGATACCGCGAATGCGACTCTGATCGAGAATTTCAAGAAGATGGGAGAGCCGACCGAAATCGACAACAAGCCTGCAATCCTGTTGCCGCTGCGTTTTTCCGACGGCACGGTCTATCTCGGCATGGTGCCGCTCGCCGATCTGCCGCCGCTGTTTTGATGCAGCGGCTATCGGATCGTCGCTGCCGGCGAAGTCGAGCGGTCCAGCACAAAGGCGCGTGAAATAAGCAAATAATCCCGATACATTGGTTCCAGTTCCCTGTTCACAAATAGGTGAAACCGAACACTGACCTTCAGCGTTGTCCAACGGCTGGCCGTCAGGCAGGCGCGCTCCTATCTGTAACGACATGCTGCGGCGCGACGATTTCGACGGCGCTCCACGCGAGGCCAACTTTAAGTATGGTCCGGCGACAGGCGAGCGGCACGCCAAAATGCGTCATTCTCCGCATCATTGACCGCGGGACAGCGGCCACCATCCATTCGCTCCGTTGCAGCAATTCTATTGGATCGAAACCGCTGCACCAGGTGTGCGAGTTTGAGGTAATTTTACCCCTGCAAGTCTGCAATCCTGGTGTTGGCCGCGATCCTTGGTCAGTACTGCGAAAATCCGCGCGCAAGGGCCGGCTTTGGCCCGGCCAGTGAGGCGCTTGTGCACGCTCCCCCACTTGCCATGCGGCTCCGGCAGCTCGCTCCAAGGCGCCTGAGCGCTGTTCCCACAGCGATCTCATTTTCGCCCAATAATGGCGGTTTATATCGATGGGCCGAGACGGGTTCCTGGGGATTTTCTGTGCCGAGCGGTGTTTCCAATTTCTTCTCGCGTTTCACCCTGAAGTTCGTCGAGATCGCCGGTGCCGGCATCGCCACCGCGGTCAGCGGCTATATCATCGCGCATCTCGGCGGATTTTTATCCGCGCCGGCGCCAGCGCCGGCCGCCGTTGTCGTCGCTCCGGTCGCCGGCGGAGCGTCCAACCCGGTGTCCGCCCGCCCGCGAGCCGAACCAGCCCAGACGGCCCAGCCGGCCCAGCCCTCCCAACCCGCCGCTCCTGTTGCTGTCGGCGCCGCTGGCACCGACGAGCAGCACCCCGCTTCCCGCCAGGACGCCAATCCCGCCGCTACGCCGCCCGGGCGCGCCGCGACGAATGCGCCGGCAGCGTCCGCGCGTAAGCATGCGGCGACCGAGGCGAGCACCGCCGAGGGCAAGCCGCGCGACAAGGAAGAGATGGAGTCGGTTGCGGCGCAAGTTCGCGCCGCGCTCGCCAATGTCGACGCCAATCGGCCGGCGCCGCCCGAGGCGCCGCCGCAAAAATCCGACGCTGAATCGCGCTCCGCCGCCGTCGCGCCGGCCGCGCCGGCGCCGCGCGCCATCGATCCTGCGCCCCAGCCGGTGCAGCCGCAGCCGCTGCAGCAATCCGCGAAGGAACCGGAGCCGCTCGCACCGGTCGAGATAAAGTCGCGGCCGGTGGCGGCGATGCCGGCGTCCGCCTCCGCCGAAGAGAGCGCCCAGGAGGATAAAGGTCTGCTCGCGACCATCAAGAAAATCCCCGAACTCCTGCGCACCGATGCGCACCCGCCCTCGGGCGACACGCCGCGCCCGCCCATGCCGGTCGGCGAGTAGGACACGACGGCTTCCCGCGAATTTGCCGTAGACCTGTAGGACGGGTGGAGCGCAGCGATACCCATCATGAGCGAGAGCCGTGAGAGAAGCGAAATCCGGGGTCTGCCGCCCAATCCCGCATGTCGCCGCCTTCATGCGGGCTAATGGCTTTAAGTGCCGTCATCCTGAGGTGGCCGCCGAAAGGCGGGCTCGAAGGATGAGTGAGCCGTCCTTCGAGGCTCGCTTCGCTCGCACCTCAGGACGACGGTAGGGTGGGTTGAGCGCTTGCGAAACCCATCAATGCGGATTCGAGACATTGCGGGTCCGGGGGAAAACCGCGCTCCCGTCGGCGGGCTTCGATCTTTTCCAGAATTGCAGATCGATAAGCCGCCGGGTCATCAAGCAACATGGACATTGCAGCGCATTCCTGCTGGATAGTTTTCAACTGACTACCGTGCTTGGCTGGATCGAGCCCTTTGATCCGCGCAAACAGCTGGCGCGCCAAGGCGAAGTCGCCAACCAAGCCGGCAGTAATTGCCGCGCGATAGATATTTCCGCTCCACGAAAGATTACCTGCAAAGAAGCGATGAATGTCGAGAAGCGTGCGGAACTTGCTGCGAAGCGAGACTACCTCTGCTGCCACGCGGTGCGCCGCCACTTCGATCAAAGGAGCAAACTGCTCGATGCTCTCGAATTTGATGTAATTGCCTAGCCGATGAGCAGCCTCGCCTCCCCACGGTTGAAGGAAAAACCAGATTGGACTGACGTTGAGATATGTTCCTTTTGACCACGCGCTCGGCTGAAATTCGATGAAAATGTACCAAAAGCGCTCGTCGGAAAACCAGCAGCGCGATTGACCCTTGCGACGGCAGCCGAGCGGCAGCAGCGCAGCTTTGGCCGCAGCCGCAATCAGCTTGCCGTGTTCATTTTGTTTGGCCATCGAACATCCGCGAGTGGACGAGAGAGAATGGCGATCGACCTTATGTCCGACACCAATTTCTTTGCGTGAATATCCCGCTCATTGCGGCGCCTCTGATCATGTGAACTGACCTTCAAGCTCGCAACGGTCGAACATACCGGCGCTTAAATCGCGGTTCGACAACACATAGTAGAGCGACCCGCCCGGGCCCCACCCATGCGCCTCTTCGCCGTTGCAATAGTGGTCCACCTGAAGAAGCAGCCGCGCCTCATCGTCTGAATAGAATCTTTCGAGATCGTTCTGGACCAGAGCGGGCCAGCCGAGCAGTTTGCTGAAGCCGGCATACGCGGCGCAATCGCGGGGAACGCCGTGATTGCGAACCTCTAGCCAGGCGCCGAAGTATGATCTGTGCTGATCTTTGCTCAGACCGAGCTCGGCTATCGTGCGGCTGGAGGGGTGGGGCAGATCGAGAATCGGGCGCGGCGCCAGCGCGCAGGAGGGAAAAACCGCAAGTGGTTCGATCGCCGCCTTAGCGGGAACAAGCCGATCGACATCCGGCCAGTAAAAAACGCAATCATCGCCGAACGGAAAGCAACCATTGACCGCGTCATGGTCGCCGAAGAAGCCGAGAAGGCCCGAAGATGGCAGTAGCTCCGCCCCGGGCAGGCCACGCAGTTCGGCACAATTGATTTGGCCGATAAACAAGAGCGGCTCCTCCTCGAACGTGGGCCATTGCCAATCCGCCGGCGCCAGCGGCGCTCCGCCGAAGCGCGAAGCGGTCGGCGCAATATCGGCCCGGCGCTGCGGCCATAAACCAATGGCGGGCAGCGCCAAATCCATCACGCGGTCGCACGCCTCCGGCACGCTTCGGCGCAAAAGTTCTGCAATCTCGTCACGCGTCAATGCGGGGGGCGGCGGATGATTGCACTGCCATTCAATCTGCGGCCAGTAACGTCCCTTCGACGGCTGCCGCGGAGGCCCTCCCGGGGCTGGCGTGTCAAGCCGAGCGAGAGGTCCCTCGGCCCACCGGCGCACCGCTTCGTCGGGATGATCCGCGAGTTGCTGCAAAACTTGGCGGGCGCGTCCCCGCGCCATGAGTTCCTGTATGATTTTCCAACACTGCCGCACCATACGGTTGGCTCGGCCAACATGGTCGGTTGCTCGCGCGGCCCGCACGTACTCGACATAGGCTTGCGCAAGCTCCGTTTCCGTCAGCTTCGCAAGTTCATCCCGTGTGCCTTGTGTCGGCATGCACAACCTCACGCAACCTGGCGTTGACTTTTCCATTAGTTCATGCTTTGTTCCCGCCGTCAAGTGGGGCAAATCCGGGTCTCCCCCGGACATAAGAGAGGGGTGGATGTTCGTGCCTGCGTTCGCTCTTGCGGCGACGCTCCTTGCCTCGGCGGCGGCTTCGGCCGGCGACGACGACACGACCGCAAGCCTGCGCGATTTGCTTGCGGAATACCGCTGCCCAGTGGTCGACCGCCTGCAGCAGATTTACGCGGCGTTCGATTCTTCCGATCCGCAGAATTGGTTCCTAATCGTCTATTTTGCAGCGCGGCCGCAAGACTATGTGCAGTGCGTTTTCGATACCCCGACGCGGCTGCTCTGCGAGGCCGCATCCGGCTTTTACGACAACGTCGCCAGCGAACCGCGTACGCGTTGGTTGCCGGCGGATACGATCGCCGCGCTCGGCCGCCTCGGATTCTCGACCGACGATTCGACGGGAAATTTTCAGATCTGGCTCGACGTGGCCAATCCGCCGAATTTCGTCGCGATTGCCGACCTCATGTTGCAGGCGCTGCACGACGGCTACGGCGCCCGCGCCGGCGTGACGCTGGAATTCAACGCGCCGCTCGCGCCGGCCGCCAAGGGCAAGTGCGTGGTGCCCGTCAGCTAGCAAGCGTGTGATGGGGTGGAGCGGAGCAATACCCGTCAGGGGGTGGCGAGGCAGGCGATGGGTTTCGCAATGGCTCAACCCATCCTAGGGCCTGTAGGCCTGTAGGGTGGGTTAGGCGCGCAGCGCCGTAACCCACCATGGGACTCGCGGCACCGGTGAGCGGTGGGTTACGCGCCTTCGGCGCTAACCCACCCTACGCGCTGCATGAAGAGAACGCATAATAAGCCGTCGTCCTGAGGTGCGAGCGAAGCGAGCCCCGAAGGACAGCTCACTCATCCTTCGAGGCCCGCGCTGCGCGCGGGCGCCTCTGGATGACGGTTACAGCGGCTTGTCGCTCGCCCTCACCTTCTCCGCCTCGACATAGACCTCACCGCCCAGGTCGAGGAACTTCCGCGACATCGAGGCCATGCCGCGCTATGCCTCATTCCTTCAATACGGTAATCCCTCGGGGCCGCGGCCGCCTCGGAGCGAGGCAGAACCGTAGCCCAAATCGAGGGCCGGCGATCATTGTCGGCTACATCATTCCGGTGATTGGCTGTATCTTCCGAATCGCCCGAAGCCCGCGACGGCTACGACCACAACTCTCCAGGAGCCAATTCAGGAGCCAATACGCATGCGCACTTCATCCGCTCTTCGTGCACGTCTGATCGCCGTGCTGGCCTTGGCCGGCGCCGCCTTCGCATCCCCCGCCCAGGCCGACGAGGGCAGCATCAGCTTCAGCGTCATCAAGGCGGGCCTGGTGATCGGCGGCTCGGCCGGCTCGGGCACGCTGGTCTTCCACGGCCAGCGCTACTCGCTCGGGATTGGCGGCGTCAGCTATGGGTTCACCTTCGGCGCGTCCGAGACGCGCTTTCGCGGCACGGTGAGCAACATCCGCAGCGCGGCGGACGTCTCCGGCGTCTATGCCGCGGGGAACGTGGGCGCGGCCGTCGGCCGGGGCGCGCAGGCGATCGTGCTCACCAATCAGCACGGCGCGGTGCTCACGCTCTCCGGCAACTCGGTCGGCGCGATCGTCAGCGCCGACCTCAACGGCCTGGTGATCACGGTGAAGTAGGCGGCAGCACATTTGCGGGGAGGGCCTGTAGGGTGGGTTAGGCGCGCAGCGCCGTAACCCACCATGGGACTCGCGGCACCGGTGAGCGGTGGGTTACGCGCCTTCGGCGCTAACCCCACCCACGCGCTACGCGCTATTCGGCAGCCATGCTGCGCTTCCCATTTTTCGCCGTCTCAACCTTAATTCCCGCTTCTTGCAGAAGCTCAATCGCCTTTTTGCGCACAGGGGTAACCGTCCAGTGAATTTGGAGATTGCGAGTCACCGGCTCGGGCAGAGTGTCTGCATAGATCCTAGCCACAACTGTAATTAGTGCGGTTTTGCTGGTCCCAATGGCTATTGAGGGAGACGGACTAAGACCTCGTTGCGGCTGCAACGCCCGAATCTCAAGGTTGGTATTCCACTGGGAACCAAACTGGTTAAGCTCGCTGGATTTGCTGTCACGGAGCCAGGAGGTATAAACTAGGTGTTCAGTCCCACGGTGTGGTGAAGCGGGCTTAACCTGAACCGATTTGGCTGTGTCGTCCAGACTTTGCAGATGTACTCGTAGGGCGTGAGACCTCTGAGGGTCTTAAGTCGCTTG
>Ga0187784_10000490_pt1 | contig 28968 bp, 20 predicted proteins | sample 1015_SJ02_MP15_2_FD_132964 | JGI IMG/M metagenome (GOLD analysis project Ga0187784, IMG submission 132964) | Tropical peat soil microbial communities from peatlands in Department of Meta, Colombia - 1015_SJ02_MP15_20_MG | ecosystem: Environmental > Terrestrial > Soil > Wetlands > Peat | place... | reverse complement strand
TTGCCCTGGAGACGGCCGGGTTTATTGGCGGTCCCATGGTCGAGGATTTTGAAAAATCGTTCGCGAAGTACTGCGATACCAAGCACTGTGTGGGCGTGGGCAGCGGCACCGATGCCGTACGGCTTGCCCTGATGGCCGCCGGGGTTGGCCAAGGCGATGCTGTCATTACTGTCCCAAATACCTTTATAGCTACGGCCGAGGCTATTTCCCAATGCAGTGCCTTGCCGCGGTTCGTGGATGTCGACGAACGCACCTACAATCTGGACGTCGAGAGGCTTGCGGACTACCTCGCGCACGAGTGCTTTCGAAACGATAGTAATTCCAAGCTGGTGGACAAACAGACGGGCAGGAGAGTGAAAGCCGTCGTCCCCGTGCATCTTTACGGACAGACGGCGGACATGGACCCCATTCTTGATTTGGCTGAGAGGTACAACTTGCACGTCATTGAAGATGCCTGCCAGGCGCATGGGGCGGAATACCTTTCGCGCCAAGACGGCCGATGGAAGAAAGCGGGCTCGATGGGCAAAGCGGCGGCTTTCAGCTTTTACCCGGGAAAGAACCTGGGGGCCTGTGGAGAAGCGGGTGCGGTCACGACCAATGATGGCGAGCTTGCCAGGAAAGTCCGCATGCTGCGAGACCATGGGCAGGCGAAAAAGTACTACCACGACATGGAAGGGTACAATGGGAGGTTGGATGCCATTCAAGCCGGCATCCTGCGCATCAAGCTCAAACATCTCACGGCCTGGAACGAAAGGCGTCGGGAATGCGCCCGCCGGTATCAGGAGCTTTTGGGCTCCGCCGACCCGGATATACGACTCCCCTTCGTGCCTCCCTGGGCAAAGGCAGTTTACCATCTCTACGTGATCCGCGTTCAGGACCGCGACCAACTTCAGAAGCACCTTGCTGAGGCAGGCATCGGGACGGGAATTCATTATCCCATTCCTCTCCATCTGCAAGAAGCCTACAAGAGTCTAGGCTACAGCGAGGGTGATTTCCCGGCGACCGAAAAGGCCGCCTCGCAAATCCTCTCCCTGCCCATGTTCCCGGGGCTCACCTCTGCGCAGCAGGATCGCGTTGCTCAGCGGCTGCTGGAGCTCGCTTGCGCCGGGACCCACGCGGGGATCTCCGCCTCAGCCCGCGTGGCGAATATGGCGGTTGCGTGCGAAGGCTGATGGTGCTCACGGACACGGCGGGAATGGAGAATCATGGACATCGCGGTTATAGGAGCGGGATACGTAGGACTTACGACGGCAGCATGCCTGGCGGAGTTAGGGCACAAGGTGGCCTGCGCCGATAGTGATATGGCGAAGTTGCAATTGCTGCGCAACGGCCACATGCCTTTCTTCGAGCCTTATCTCGACGGGATTGTCCGGCGGAACCACGCTGCTGGCCGCCTGGAGTTCGTGACCACCGAGGAAGCGGTCGGCTACCGAGTCATCTTTATCTGCGTGGGCACTCCCCCCCTGGAGAATGGCGAAGCGGACCTTTCCTCTGTAGACAGCGTGGCGCGCACCGTTGCGCGGAGGGCTGATGGTTACCGGCTGGTAATAGAAAAAAGTACGGTCCCGGTGCAGACGGGCCACCAGCTCCAAAAACACTTAGAACTTTACAGCACAAATCATCTTCAATGCGAGGTGGCTTCGAACCCTGAATTCTTGCGCGAGGGTTCCGCGGTGGAGGATTTCTTCCATCCCGACAGGATTGTGGTAGGTGTGGATTCAGCCATGGCGGCGGCCCAAGTGCAGGAAATCTATGAGCCGATTCTCAAACACGCGTTTGAGTGCCCGGTTCACGGGCTCACTTGCGATCGCCGTCGGACAGTTCCCATCATTGTGACTGATGTCAACAGCGCTGAGCTTATCAAGCACGCCTCCAATTCATTCCTGGCGATGAAGATCTCCTTTATCAATCTTGTCGCGGATCTCTGCGAGGCGGCGGGCGGCGACATCGCCAAGGTGGCGGAAGGGATTGGTTGGGACCGGCGAATCGGGCACGCTTTCCTGCGGCCCGGAATCGGTTTCGGGGGATCTTGTTTTCCCAAAGATTTACAAGCTTTTGTGAGAGTGGCGGGGAAATTCGGCTGCGATTTCTCTCTCTTTGAAGAGGTCGAAAGGGTGAACGCCCGGCGCGTCGACTTGTTCATGCAAAAGATCACCAAGGAACTGTGGGTGTTGCGGGGGAAAACTGTCGGTGTCTGGGGCCTCGCCTACAAGCCCGACACGGATGACGTTCGCTGTGCTCCTGCGCTGGAAATGATTCGCCGGCTTCTCGCGGGTGGTGCCAGGATCCAAGCCTACGACCCCCAAGCTATGGATAAAGCGAGGGTACAACTGCCTGATGTTACTTACTGCCGTGATCCCTACGAAGCGGCGGAATCTGCGTCGGCAATCCTGGCTCTCACCGAGTGGGAAGAGTTCCATAGCATTAATTGGGAACGTGTGCGCGGGTTAGTACAGCGGCCGCTGATCTTTGATGCCAGAAACATGTTTTCCCGCGAGAAACTCACCTCCGGTGGGTTTCAGTATGTCGGCATCGGTGTTGCCTCTGACGTTAAGGTGCTGGAGGCCGTCGGATCAATCGCTTGATTCAGCATCGTCCTTGGGCAGGGCCAGTTTGGGCAGTGGGCGCAGCAGGGATTGTAAACTTGCCCAGTCATGGGCCTTGCGTACAATGCGCCTTCATAGTCGCGAGATCATTGGCGATATCAAGGGTTCTGGGCGGTTCCATACGCCGGAGCCCCCGAACTTGGACACTTGCATAGGAGATTAACCATAGATGACCCTGCCAGCCTATGTTCTTATTACCCCGGCGCGGGACGAGGCACAGTTCATTGAGCTGACCCTCAAGTCTATGGTGGCGCAGACACTTCGGCCGATCAAATGGGCCGTCGTCAGCGACGGCTCGACCGACGGCACGGACGAGATCGTCAGGAAATACGCCACTCAGCACCCGTGGATTGAACTGATCCGCATGCCCGAGCGGCGCGAACGGCACTTCGCCGGAAAAGTTCACGCTTTTAACGCTGGCTACGCCAGGATGAGGGAGCTGGAGTACCAGGTCATCGGCAACCTGGATGCCGATGTTTCGTTTGAGGCAGAGCACTTTGAATTCCTGGTTGGGAAATTCCGCGACGACCCGCGGCTAGGCGTAGTGGGGGCGCCTTTCCGGGAGGGAGCCTTCCAGTACGATTACCGCTTCAGTAACATCGAAAACGTGTGGGGTGGCTGCCAGTTGTTCCGGCGAGAGTGTTTTGAAGATATCGGCGGGTATGTGCCAGTGAAGGGTGGCAGTATCGACCACATTGCAGTCGTCTCGGCAAGGATGAAGGGGTGGAGGACACGAACTTTTACGGAGAAGGTCTGTCTGCACCACCGGGCGATGGGGACAGCCCAACACGATGGATTAGCAGTAAGGTTCCGGCAGGGCGCCAAAGACTACTCCGTGGGAAACCATCCCCTTTGGGAGATGGTCCGGACATTCTACCAGATGAGGAAGCGACCCTTGATCATTGGCGGACTTTCTCTGGGCGCCGGCTACGCTTGGTCGATGGTGCGGCGCGTGAAAAGACCTGTGTCCGATGACTTGGTGGAGTTTACGAGGCGCGAGCAAATGCAGCGACTGGGCCGGCTCCTGGGCGGCAGCAGACTCAAGTCCGCGGGCGGAGTGGCGGATACGCTGGGAATGACTTCGGGCAACCCTCCGGGTGAGGCGTGAAAGGAATTGAACCAAGCAGCCAGCCGTTGAGCCAGCGCGCCTTACAGGGGGGAATTTATTGCATGTACATTGTGGATCGCAGTTTAAGGTTTATTCGAGGGGCTCTGTTGAGCTACGGCCCATCCTTCCTCAAGAAGTCTGTCTGGGATCAGGAATACTCGACGAGCAAGTGGAACTTTAACGATAATACGAGGGATGACTTTGTGTACCCCTACTTGGAAAAGTGGGCCAGGAAAGGCAGCGTCCTGGATCTTGGATGTGGTTCGGGCAATACCTCCAACGAGCTGGCCGACAGCGCCTATACGAGCTACCTCGGGGTCGACATATCGGACGTGGCACTTGCCAGGGCACGCAGGCGGACGGAGCAAAGCGGCAGGACGAGCAAGAACAAGTTTGTCCAGGGCGAGTTATTGAGCTACATACCACCTCAAAGATTCGACGTGATTCTCTTCCGCGAATCCATGTACCATGTGCCGCTGGGCAAAGTAAAGGCCGTACTCGACCACTATGCAAACTACCTCACGCCGGAAGGTGTGATTATAGTCAGGATGTCCAAAACCGAAAATAGTAAGCCTAAGTGGAGGCCCACGGCGATGTTCCGCGTCATCGAAATGGAATTTGATGTCATCGAGCAGGGCGAATGCCGCGTCGGGTTCGGGGGCACGGTGATAGTATTTCGCGCAAAGAAGCCGAGTCAAAGAAAACCTTCGTAAAGTCAGTGCCGTTGTTCTCCAATGCGCTGGTTGCCAAAACCACCTTTCACTATGCGGGAGTAACTCAGCTGGTAGAGTGCAGCCACTCCATGGCTGATGTCGCAGGTTCGAATCCTGCCTCCCGCTCCATTTGCCCTTCAGGAATCCGAGAATTGACCGGTGGGCAAAGGTTTGGGGCATGCACGGTCATTTAACTGTTCAAGCCTTACTTGCGCTACACATTGAATGTGCTGCAAGAAAGGCCATTGAATCTGCAATTCGTTGGGAGTGATACTCGGTTCGACGAGAGGTCGTAAATAACAGTCGCGAGTGCCAGCGACAAGTTGGTTTGTTATGAAAATCTGCGGCAGCGACATAGTCGTTAAGGGGCGTCTAATAAGGATCGCCTGCCTCGATGGGGAAAAATATGAATTTCCCGAGGATCCCGAGGTGATGCTCGACGGTCTGCGCAAGTGCGGAGTTCGGATCGACATCTTCACATTTTTACAAAAGCTACCTGAGACAACACCGAAATACTCTTATCCCATGGAGTGGGATAACTTAGCGGTCTTGCCGGTAACTACCTTTGATCATTGGTGGACGAAGCAGATCCGTTCTTATCCCCGCAATAGGGCACGACAAGCTGAGAAAAAGGGAGTTGTGCTTCGGGAGGTGCCCCTCGACGAGGAGCTTGTTCAAGGAATCTGCGCAATTTACAACGAGTGTCCCGTGCGTCAAGGAAGGCGTTTCCCGCATTACGGAATGACCCTTGAGAGGGCCCGTCCTTATGCGGCAACATTTCTTGACCGTAGTATTTGGATCGGGGCCTTCCTCGGCAAGACCCTGATTGGGTTCGTCAAGTTAGTCACCGACAAAGATCAAACGCTAGCGTGCCTGGTGCATATTCTATCGATGGCCCAGCACAAGGACAAGGCCCCGACGAATGCACTCATCGCGCGGGCTGTCCAATCCTGTGCGGACCGAGGGATTTCGTACCTCGTCTACGAGAACTTCTCCTATGGCAAGAGACAGGGGGACAGCCTTAGCCACTTCAAAGAGGTCAACGGTTTCCAGCGCGTCGATCTGCCGCGCTACTACATCCCGTTGACTCGAAAGGGCTGGATCGGCTTCAAACTCGGTCTGCACCACAGATTTCTGGACTTTGTTCCCGAACCGGTTGCCGCCGGGTTTCGCGCACTGCGCAAAGCCTTTTACAGTCGCAAATTCGGGTTGGAGGCAGAGGCTTAGGAGCAGCTTCGATGCCAGGAATTGTCGGCCTCATCACCAAACTTCCAAGGGCGAAAGCGGAGAACGAGCTGTTCAATATGGTGGAGTCTGTTCGTCACGAATCATTTTACACCAGTGGCACCTGGATAGACCCCGAGCAGGGTGTGTATGTGGGTTGGGTGGCGCGGCAAGGTTCTTTTGCCGATAGCATGCCGCTCCGCAACGAGCAGGGGGATGTTACACTGGTCTTTTCAGGTGAGGAGTTTCCCGAAGCCAGCATTTTTGCCAAACTTCGGGAGCGGGGACATGCCGTTGCGCCAGAGGGGGCGTCGTACCTGGTGCACCGTTATGAAGAGGAGTTGGATTTTCCCAAACAACTGAATGGCCGGTTTCACGGCTTGGCTGCCGACCGTAAGCGCGGGACGGCGATGCTCTTTAATGACCGGTATGGGATGCAGCGGCTCTACTACCACGAGGCGAAGGACGCCTTCTATTTTGCCGCAGAGGCAAAGGCAATCCTAAAGGTTCGACCGGAATTACGCCATACTGATCCGCGTGGCTTGGGAGAGTTCCTGGTTTGCGGCTGTGTGCTTGAGAACCGGACGCTTTTCCCAGGTATTCACGTCCTGCCCCCCGGCTCGGGCTGGGTCTTCCGTGGCGGCGAGTTGCAAAAGAAATCTCCCTATTTCGGGCCACAGGAATGGGAAGAACAGGAGCCTCTGAAGCCAGAAGAGTATTACCACCACCTTCGCGACGTTTTTGTTCGGGCCCTGCCACGCTATTTCAACGGGCGCGAACGCGTCGGGGTCTCGCTCACCGGCGGCCTGGACACTCGCATGATTATGGCTTGGCGCAAGCTCCCGCCCGGCTCGGTGCCTTGTTACACTTTTGGAAGTATGTATCGAGACAACCAGGATGTGCGTTTGGCTCGCAAGGTGGCAAAGATCTGTGGCCAACCGCACGAGGTCATCACGACCGGCAAAGAGTTCCTTTCACGATTCCCACATTACGCGGAACGCTCGATCTACCTCACGGATGCCTGTGTGGACCTTAGCCGTTCTCCGGATCTCTACGTGAACGAGAAGGCTCGGGAGATTGCTCCCGTCCGTATCGTTGGAACGTATGGAAGCGAAATACTGTTGCACGCGGTGATGTTCAAGGCTGCTGATCCTGCTCACGAGTTGTTCCAGCCTGAAGTAATGGCCCAGCTTCGTGCGGGTAAGGAAACCTACCATGCGTCCAAGAGAGTCCATCCCGTCACGTTCATCGCTTTCCGCCAATCCCCCTGGCACCACTACGGTGTGCTGGGGCTGGAGCAGACCCAGGTGGGTGTTCGCGCGCCTTTTCTCGACAATGAATTAGTCAAGGTGGTATATAGGGGTCCCGGTTCGGTTGCCGTGAACGCGGCAGTGCGGATGCGGCTGATCCGCGACGGCAATCCCGCCCTGGCGAAGCTGCGCACGGATCGCGGGCTCGGCGCCAGTTCCCTTGTTCATGCTTACTTGGAGTTTCTGTTCAAGGCGGAATACGCTTACGACTACGGCATGCCGCAATGGATTGCCCAAGCCGACCACTGGTTCGCGCCGTTTCATCTGGAACGTATCTGGCTCGGCCGACACAAGGTTTACCACTTCCGCGTGTGGTATCGCGACGCGTTGGCCAACTATGTCCGTGAGATGCTCCTCGACCCACGATCGCTCGGGCGGCCATACCTCGTCCCTGCGGCGGTCCAAACCATTGTAGAAAGGCATCTGAAGGGTAACCGCAATTACACTTTCGCAATCCATAGGCTCTTGACGCTGGAGCTCACACACCGGCTCTTTTTGGATTCGAGGACCGCATGAATCAAGATTCTTGGATCATCAAGCCCGACGACCTGATCCTGGTGACGGGGGCTAATGGTTTCATTGGCGCCCAGCTCGTGGAAGTCTTGTTGCGGCGCGGATATCATAATCTTCGATGCTTTGCCAGGTCATCTGTGGGCGGAACGCGGCTCGGTGCGATTGCCAGCAGTTACAGTAAAGCAGTTGAAGTGGTGAGGGGCAATCTCGCATCGCCTGAGGACTGTGCTATTGCAGTTCAGCGTGTGACGGTGGTTTTTCATCTGGCGGCAGGCCGGGGTGAGAAGTCTTTCCCCGACGCGTACATGAATTCTGTGGTCACAACCCGGAACCTTCTAGAAGCGTGTGTGCGCAACAAGTGCTTAAAGCGTTTTGTAAACGTCAGCTCATTTTCCGTTTACAGCAACAGGGAAAAGCCTCACGGGAGGCTCCTGGATGAAGCCTGCCCGGCGGAAGAACGTCCTGAACTGCGTGGGGAGGCTTATTGCTTCGCGAAAGCCAAACAGGACGAGATCGTCACGGAGTATGGCAAGAAGTTTGGAATCCCTTACGTCATAGTCAGGCCCGGACAAGTTTATGGCCCCGGCAATGAAGCCATCACCGGGCGGGTAGGAATCGACACCTTCGGTGTCTTCCTGCATCTTGGGGGGTCAAATACCATACCGTTGACATTCGTTGACAACTGCGCCGACGCCATCGTGCTGGCTGGGCTAAAGCCGGGAGTCGAGGGCGAAGTGTTCAACGTCGTGGATGATGACCTACCTTCCAGCCGGCGATTCCTGCGCCTGTACAAGCGGAACGTGAGACGCTTCAATTCGCTTTACGTCCCCCACGTAGCCAGTTACGCGCTTTGCTGGTTGTGGGAGCGCTATTCGACCTGGTCGGAAGGACAGTTGCCTCCCGCTTTTAATCTCAGGAGGTGGCACGCCTTCTGGAAGAAGACGCGGTACAGCAACGAAAAGGTGAAGAATTTGTTGGGTTGGACGCCCAGCGTGTCTACGGCGGAGGGCCTGAATCGCTATTTCGAGAGCTGCCGAGTCAAACGAGCGCATGCTTAAAGTCGCCATTGTCGGATGCGGCAAGATTGCTGACGCGCACGCGGTGCAGATCCGTAGGATCAAAGGATGCGAGATCGTTGGAGTTTGCGACCGGGAAGCGCTGATGGCGCGCCAACTCTGCGAGAGGCTCCCAGTCAAAAAGTACTTTGACAACCTGACAGACCTCCTGGGTGAAGCAAGGCCGGATGTTGTCCACATCGCAACGCCGCCGCAAAGCCACTTCGATATTGCGAAGCTGTGCTTGGAAGCGGGATGCCACGTTTATGTGGAGAAACCATTCACACTTTACCAGGAAGAAGCTGCACGACTGATTGCGCTTGCCGGTAAAAGGAACCTCAAGATTACTGCCGGGCATGATGATCAGTTCAGCCATGTGGCCCGGCGCATGAGATCTCTTGTGCAGAGCGGCTTTCTGGGCGGCCGGCCGGTCCACATGGAAAGCTACTATTGCTATGAGCTCGGGCGGACTGGGTACGCGGGAGCGCTTCTAGGCGACAAGCGCCACTGGGTCCGGAAACTTCCCGGCAAGCTATTGCACAATATTATTAGCCATGGTATCGCCAGGATTGCTGAGTTCCTGGCCAGTGAGTCGCCTCAGGTAATAGCCCACGGGTTTGTCAGTCCCGTCCTCGCAGGCATGGGTGAAAGCGAAATCATCGATGAGCTGAGAGTCATCATCTGCGAAGAGAAGCAGACCACAGCCTATTTCACTTTCTCGTCCCAAATACGGCCGTCGCTGCATCAGTTTCGAATTTATGGCCCGAAGAACGGCCTCATCCTCGATCAGGACCAGGAAACGCTCATCAAGCTTCGCGGCGCTAGGTTCAAGAGCTATGTCGAAAAGTTCATCCCGCCGGTAATCATGGCGGGGCAGTATCTTGGAAATCTGCGTACGAACCTCGGCACCTTTCTAGGTAAGGACTTCCACATGAAGGCCGGCATGAAGTGTTTGATCGAGTTGTTCTATCGGTCGATCATCGACGGCACCCCGCCACCTATCCCGTATCGGGAGATTCTTTTGACGGCCAGGATTATGGACGACATCTTCGAACAGGTCGGTGCGGGTCGGACTCAGAGCAGATTATCTCCTCAACCGCAGCCTGTTCCCTAGGAAGTCCGGTTAGAGGCTGGGATCAGGGCGGGTGTTGACATCATGCCCCCTACTTTGGCGCTCATTCTTTGGCTCGTGCTGGTGCTGGCGCTTTTGTATTTCGACCCCGCCAGGGAGCCTAAGGTTTCGGCAGCAGTGTGGGTGCCGCTGACATGGTTGTTCTTTATGGGATCGCGGTCGCCCTCGCAGTGGCTTACCGGGAATCTTGCGACAGGGGGGGCGGGGGTGGCCGAGGGTCTTGAGGAAGGGGATCCCCTAAACCGCACCATCTCGCTTGTTTTGTTGTTGCTGGGCATCGCCATATTGGTGTCGCGGTCATTCCGGTGGGGTGATTTCTTTGTACGGAACTCGGCACTCACCGCGTACCTTCTTTTCGCTCTGATGAGTGTCCTTTGGTCTGATTTTCCGTTTCCCGCCTTCAAGAAGTGGTTCAGAGATCTCGGCAACTATGTGATGATCCTGGTCGTCCTCTCGGACCCTCACTCGCTGGAGGCAGTGCGCACTCTGCTTCGACGCGCTGGCTATCTACTGATTCCGCTTTCATACATGCTCATCAAATATTTCCCAGCCATTGCCAGACAGTACGATCCCTGGACAGGCGGTGCCACATACTGCGGCGCCACTACGAGCAAGAACATGCTGGGCATCGTATGCCTGGTGAGCGGGATCTACTTTTTCTGGGATACCGTGGTCAGGTGGCCCGATCGTAAGAATAGGCGGCAGGCGCGGATCATCCTCGTGAACGCTGGGCTGAGCTGCATAATCGTGTGGCTCCTGAATACCTGCAACAGCGCCACGTCCCGTACGTGCCTGCTGATCGCCTGCCTGGTGATCCTTGCGGCGCACAGCAAAGCGATTCAGCGCCAGACCGGCATCCTCACCATGGCGATTCCGGTCGCTTTCTTGTTATACGCCTTCTTGTTCTTTGGCTTGGGCTTGAGTGGAGACTTTGCCAGCGCCGTGGGGCGGACCTCACTCTCCGGCAGACCCGAAATATGGAGAATCGTTCTCAGCCAGCGCACGAATCCGCTCCTGGGCACTGGCTACGAGAGTTTCTGGCTGGGCCCTCGACTCGAGCGGATCTGGACGGCAGGTATGGGAGGCATCAATGAATCCCACAACGGTTATCTGGAAGTCTATCTCAATTTAGGTTACGTTGGACTCTTCCTGCTTCTATTATTTGTGGTCGCGGTGTACCGGAACATTTGCAAAGGGCTTAAACCCTTTTCCAGCGTCACGTCGCTCAGCTTGGCGATCTGGACCGCTTTCGTTTTCCATAATACCAGTGAGGTAGACTTCCGGAGCGGTCTGATGTGGCTCATTTTTGTCTTGGCAGCGCTAGCCGTCTCCGGAGTTGACCGCGAAAAGGCTAGCGAGGCGGCAGAGTTGCGGAGCGAGCAAACAACAGACCAACCCTCGTCCCACATTAGAAGCGAGGAGCCAGGGGATGCGATAGCCCCGCCATCCCCATGGGGCTAAGAACCAGCTTTACGGCTCACCGGCAGCGTAACGCCCAATGACCACTTCTCCTGCGTACATGAATGAGGCAGCGGACAAACCATCGCAAGCTCTTGGAAATCTCACTTCGGCTGGCAGGCCATCCGGAACGGGGGCATCCATGACTCGGTTACGCGTTCTGGTCCTGGGGCCGGACTGTAATCCGGAGCAAGTCAGCATGCCTTACGTGACTTATTCCCACGCAGCAGCGCTCGCCCAGCTCCACGATGTGACGTTGGTTGTTCGGTCGCCGGTTGAGGGCGCTGTGCGCCGCGCGGGAGCCGCGTTTCGCGCCATCGAGGCGATCCGGCAGCCTTGGCTCGAGCGCGTCCAGAGGTGGATTTTGCGGCGGATCTTCAAATATAACTATACGAGCCAGGCGTTGACCGCCACCGGATATCCCTTTGCTCTAGCCTTTGAATGGTGCGCCTGGCGGCAGTTGCGGCGCCGCATCTTTGCGGGTGAATTTGATGCCGTACTGCGCATCTACCCGATGAATGTGGTTCTGCCAAGTCTTTTCGCTTTCTTCTTGCGGAAGGGACCTATACCCTTCGTGATCGGGCCGCTTAATGGCGGACTCCCTTATGTTCAGGGTTTCAGCCAAGCCAAAAATGAGAGGCAATGGATCTCCGGCTTCAGGAAACTCTACCGGTTCCTGCCATTTGCTCGATCTACGTACCGCAACGCGGCAGCGATCATAGCCGCTTCCTCCCAAACGTGTGCCGAGTTCGCCGCGTATCGCGACAAACTATTTTTTGTCCCGGAGAACGGCATCGGTCGTTCCCTGTGTTCCGATGACTCGCGCAATCCGGAGCCCGGCACCAAGCTCGATCTGATCTTCGTAGGGTATCTGATTCCCTGCAAGGCTTGTGATCTTGCTTTGCGCGCGGCTGCTCCCCTTTTGCGAAACGATTTGGCTCGCTTCACCGTGGTTGGCGATGGCCCGGAGCGGGGTCGCCTTGAGCAGCTTGCGAAGTCACTCGGGATTGAAAAGGCCGTTTCGTTCTGTGGTTGGGTCAGCCATGAGGAAGTCCTCAGGCGCTTGCGATCCGCGGATGTGATGGTGTTTCCATCGGTTCGCGACTTCGGTGCAGGCGTTGTCTTTGAAGCTCTCGCCACAGGCGCCGTACCTGTTGTGGCGGACTTCGGTGGGCCTGGAGACACCGTTCATCCAGATGTAGGGTACAAGGTGCCCCTTACGAATGAGAGCGATGTGGTATCACAAATGGAGAAGATTCTGGCCCGTCTAGCACAGGATCGGGGTCTTCTTGACCGGTTACGGCAGCAAGGCATGTCTTACGCACGGGATCGCTTGACTTGGGATGCGAAGGCACAGAGCACGACTCGAGTCCTGAATTGGGCCGTGGGGCGGGGTCCGAAACCCGATCTCCCGCCCCCAAAGCTGTTGCATTCAAGCTAGATGATCTTGAGTACACTCAATTCCCGGACCGCCATGGGCATCGAAGCGTTCCTCGAGACGCTCGCTCCAAACAGGTTGACCCTCAAATGTGCCCACCTTCACACCAGATCAGTGAGCCACCGCGGCGACGTTCGTCGGAGGGACTACTGTTGTTTGTGTGAGCGGATGTGGGTATGTGTACGGTGTGTAGTGCAGCGTCCAAGTGTTCTCAGTTTCACAGACAAACAGTTGCCCCTGGCCGAAGCTGTTGCCGCTCTGGTTCCAGGTTCCTTGATCCGTGGCCCAATATCCGACGCTTGGCGTACACGTCGTCGGCCTGTTTGCCAAGGTGCCCCAACCGACCCCGCTGGCGCCGGTGAAGGGTGAAGTGGGCGATGTTTGCTCCTTGGGGCTCCCGTTTGACCCGTCCGTGTACCAGTCGCGGTTGGCGATGGTGCGCCCAGTATTGGTACTGACGTTGACCCCTAAGCCGAGCAGATTGGCCGTGTCGTCCCATTCGTAGAGGGGGTCGAGAGCCTGAGACAAGGGCGAAGCCGGCGAGGGCGGCGTGCCAGAAACGTAGTTGCCAGCCCCTCGCCCGGTTTGGTCGGCGCAAACGGTGGCCCGCAGAATTTGGTAACTGTCGCCATTATTAAACGCGTTTGTCTGCTCCGGGATGCCTCCCTTGATAGTGAGTGTGTTCGATGTGTTGCTGGCAATCTCGGCCCACCATCCCTGCGTCACGTCATAGACCGAATACGGCGCTCCAGTGGGGATGAATTGGTTGGTTGTCCAGCTCTTTGAAGTGTCGGTGAGCGTAGTTGCTCCGCTGCTGCCGGAGTTCGTTCCTGAGTAGTAGATCACGCCGTCATTGGTGTCGTAAGGACTGCTGCCCCCGCAGGCTCCCCATCCTCCGCCGGCTGTAAACACGGTGCGGTACACGGCAAAGCTGGCAAAGCAGTTGAACCATGAAGATCCCTGTGTGCTGCTCATGGTGTTGCCAAATACGAAGCCCGTGCCACTACGGTAGCCTGCCAAAACATTACAACTGCTGGAGATACAACTGGCGGTATTCCCATACACTTCTATTTGCCTGCCGCCTTGTGGCCGCCCGTCGGTCTCAAGCCCGTGATTCCCGAACACGCCAAATCCGTGGTTTGAGGTGACTTGGTTAAATCTTGCCACGTATCGGCAGCCGCCCAAAGAACCTCCGGTTGGAGCAATCTCACAATCGGTGATGGCTTGGGTGGTATAAAGGACGTTGTTCTCCATGTAAATATTATTGGCTCCGCCGAAGGTGTCGGGTTGCACCCAGGAGTTGTCGCCGTAGCCGCCCACTCCAAGATACGAGGAATTGCTGAAGTCCGTGAAGTCAGAGGCGGTGGCGGTCCCCTCCGTGCAATGGTCGATCACGCCGAACACGTTGTCGGTGCGGATCAGCCAGCCCGTGGTGGTCCATGCAGTCGTCACGCCGAGTCGAATATTGTCGATCCGCACGTTCGGGCAGCCTCCCGCGGTGCAGGTTCCCGCCAAAGAGATCGGAGAGATGAGGGATGCGCTGGACGAATACGGCTCAAGATCAAGAGTGGAGAGCCGTAACATTTGCCCCGTGGTTATGGATGTGACCGCAAAGAGCGGCGTGCTGCTTCCGGCGTTGTCTATGATCACCGTGTTCGTGGTTCCGGCTCCAAAACTGGACGCCGTGCTGTTGGGCGTGCCATTTCCCTGAATCGTTATTCCGGCAGTGATTGAAATGCCGCTGGTCCATGTGCAGCTTCCCGCTGGAACGATGATCGTATCACCGTTGACCGCCGTGTGCGTCGGCCCATTGATGACCGCATTTACGTCACTCTGGTTACAGGAGGCGGCGGTGTAGGTTCCCTGCGCCCGTAGCCCGGTGACTACGAAAAAGCCTAAAAGAAGCACAATTAGTCCCGTTCTTGAGATTCTCATCATTAATGCTGTTCCTCCTTCATGGAAGCAATATGTGAAAGCCCTGTTGTCGGCCGTTCCGGCGCAACCCCATATCGGTCTTGCAGGCTTAATTCTGTACTACCTCCTGCCGGCAGTTCAAGTGCTTTTCCCTAACTACCGCGTCGAGCCAATTACTTTGTTACTATCCGGTAAAGCAGCGTGGTGATCAATAGTACTTCGGTGCTCTAACCGGTCGGTTGGCTGATGTGGCGGCGGTTTCCTTCGTAGACTAAGGAGCCAGGCGGCGCAAAACCCACATCTGAATCAAACTCGCCCCCTTGTGGGAACGCTGGGCACGCTTGGGTCCGTGATTTTCGCGGGATGGGATCCGGGGTACGCAGTTTCGAAACCGATCTTCTTCGCCTGAGTGAATGGTCAAGGACTGTTTGGCCATGAAACCATTGGTCTCGATTCTAATGCCCGCCTATAACGCCGAAAAGTGGATCGGCTATTCACTCCAATCTGCGATTGCCCAAACCTGGCCACGCAAGGAGATTATCGTTGTGGACGATGGGTCCAAGGACCGGACGGCGGAGGTGGCGGGACGATTTGCCTCTAAAGAGGTTGCCGTCGTGTTCAGCGACAACCAGGGCGCGGCGGCGGCCCGGAGCCATGCCTTGCAGCTCAGCCAAGGCGACTACATCCAGTATTTGGACGCGGATGATCTTCTGGCGCCGGACAAGATCGAGCGGCAGCTTGCGGCGCTGCGCGAAGGTGACAGTAAGCGAGTGCTTCTTTCCTCTCCCTGGGCCCCCTTCTACTTTCGCACCTGCCGTTCCCGGTTCGTTAACAATTCACTGTGCCAAGACCTTTCTCCCGTCGAATGGCTTCTGAGGAAGATGGGCGAAAACCTGCACATGCAAACGGCGACCTGGCTGACTAGCCGGGAACTGGCCGAGGCCGCAGGGCCTTTTGACACACGCCTCTCGTATGACGACGACGGCGAGTACTACTGCCGCGTCCTACTGGCATCCGAAGGCACCCGGTTCGTGCCGGAGGCCAGGGTATTTTATAGGCTTTCCCCGTCATCCCGCGTAAGCTACATTGGCAACTCAGACGAGAAGAAGGAGTCCCTCCTCCTTTCGATGAAATTGCACGTTCAGTACCTTCGTTCGCTCGAAGAGAGCGAACGTGTGCGCAGGGCTTGTTTGACCTACATGCAGAATTGGTACCACAATTTCTACCCCAGTCGACCGGATCTTGTGGCGGAGTTACAGGGCTTGGCCGCGCAACTAGGGGGAGCCTTGCACCCGCCCCACCTGCGCTGGAAATATGCCTGGATGAAGCCGATTTTTGGGTGGCAAGCTGCGAATTGGGCCCAGACTACGCTTCCACGGATAAAGTCTTCCTTACTCGGGCGTTGGGACAAAGTCATGTTTGATTGGCAAGAGCGCGAAGCGGCTGATAACCAGGCCGACCGGATTGCGAGCGCCAGCCAAAAGCTTTAGGACCTCTTTGTCAATCATGAATCGTCACTCGTCAATCGAAAATCGGCTCGCGGTGGCGCTTCTTACCGGTGGGCGCGATAGGCCCTACGTCCTCGGGTTGGCTCCGGCGCTGTTGTCCCAGGGGGCAGCGCTGGACCTGATTGGTAGCGACTATCTCGAAAGCCCAGGATTTCACGGCAAGCCCGGAGTGAACTTTCTTAATCTGCGCAGCGATCTACGGCCGGATGCCGGCTTTGTAAAAAAGGTCCTCAGGGTGCTGTGGTACTATGCCCGGCTGATTCGCTACGCCACGACCGCCAAGCCGAGGATCTTTCATATCCTGTGGAACAACAAGTTTCAGCTCTTCGATGGCACGCTGCTGATGCTTTACTACAAGCTTTTGGGCAAGAGAATCGTGTTTACAGCGCACAACGTGAATGCCGGCATAAGGGATTCTAAGGATTCGCCCCTCAACCGGCTTACGCTGCGGGTGCAGTATCGGTTGGCCGATCATATCCTCGTTCATACGGATAAGATGAAGATGGAACTCATCAAGGAGTTTAGCGTGCAAGGGGACCGGGTAAGCGTCATCCCCTTCGGGATCAATAATTCTGTTCCGAACACGCCGCTCACGCCCGCCGAGGCGAAGCAGCGGCTGGGTATCCGGGAAGCTGAAAAGACGATTCTGTTCTTCGGCAATATCACGCCTTATAAAGGGCTGGAGTACCTTGTCAAGGCATTTCAACAGCACTTGGCTCAGCCCGACGATTATCGGTTGATCATCGCCGGGGTTCCCAGGAATTGCGGCAGATATTGGGATGGGATCCGGGCAGCGATCCGTGAGGGCGTCGAGAGAGGGCGAATACTGCTCAGGGCGGAGTTCGTTCCGGACGAGGAGGCTGAAGTCTACTTCAAAGCGGCGGATGTTTTGGTGTTGCCCTACAGGCACATCTACCAGAGTGGCGTCTTGTTCACCGGCCACAATTTTGGCCTGCCTGCTCTGGTGGCTGACGTTGGGTCTTTGAAGGACGATATTGTCGAATATAAGACGGGGTTTGTGTTCAGGCCCGAAGATCCGGTTGATTTGGCGAGGACCATTGAAAAGTATTTCGCGAGCGACTTATTTGCCAACCTAAACAGCCGCCGGCAGGAAATCCGTGATTACGCGACGCAGCGTCACTCCTGGGAGGTGGTTAGCCAGATAACCATGAGCGTTTACGCCGGTCTGCTGCGTGGGGCCGCTCGCGAGGAAGTGGCGAAAGCTAATGTCTCGGGCGCTTCACCCGATGTGAAGTTCCCCTCCTGAATTGATTGATCCAGTATGTCCGCTCCTGCACCAATACAAGTGGCACTGACCACCGAACACCTGCACGCCGACCTGAAAGGCCGGTCGGTTCGCGGGGGGATGATGGCGTTCACCTCGCAGAGCACCGGGGTCCTTCTCACATCGGTCATGACGGTGGTGCTGGCGCGGCTGCTGACCCCTACCGATTTCGGATTGGTGGCCATGGTCACCGCCTTCACGGGATTCGGCCAGACATTTGCGGACCTCGGCCTGTCGGAAGCAACCATCCAGCGACAGGAGATTACTCAGGAGCAAGTCAGCGCGCTGTTTTGGATCAACGTCGCGATCGGGCTGGGGCTCATGCTGGTCACGATCGGTTTGGCTCCGGTGCTGGCTTGGTTCTATCGGCAACCGCGGCTGAAGGACATATCGTTGGTGCTGTCTCTCACGTTTCTGATTGGCGGTCTGAGGGTACAACACAATGCGCTTCTCCAGCGCCAGATGCGGTTTGCCGCGATGGCGATTCGAGATGTGGCTGCCTACGCCGTAGCTGTCCCGATCACTATTGCCATGGCTTGGCGAGGAGCCGGGTATTGGGCGATCGTGGCGTATCCCCTGGCATATAATTCCACGGCCGTGGCGCTTGCCTGGATGATGGTCCGATGGATTCCGGGCCTGCCCCGGCGCGGCGCCAAAGTCGGTTCGCTGCTTGCCTTTGGCAGCAATGTGGCGGGCTCGTACGTCGTAAATTATCTGAATCGCGCTACGGATAACGTCCTTGTGGGCTGGTACTGGGGAGCCAGCCCGCTGGGCCTGTATTCACGGGCTTACAATCTCATGGTGCGTCCTGTGACCCAAGTCAATGCTCCGTTGAGCACGATCATGGTTCCCGCCTTGAGCAGGCTCCAGAACGATCCGGCGCGCTTTGCGCGATATTATCTGCGCGCCGTCAACCTGATCATGTGGATCGTCACTCCCATCTTTGGTTTTCTTTTCGTCGCCGCCGAACCAGTGATTTTGCTGGTGCTGGGGCATCAGTGGCGGGCAGCGGCGCCGGTTTTCCGGTTCCTTTCTATTGCCGCACTGGCACTAGTGCTTTTTAGCCCGACCAACTGGTTGTTAGTGAGCCGTGGACACTCGGGGCGACTGCTCAAACTCGGGCTCATTCTCACTCCCATCTTTGTCGGCAGCTATATTGTCGGCTTGCCTTTCGGCATTAAGGGCGTGGCGCTATCTGGCTCCCTCGTATTCGTCGGCATTTTCCCGTGGATACTCAGATACGCCTTTCGCGGGACCCAATTGACCTTGCAGCGCCTGGGGCGGGCTATCCTGTGCCCCATCGCACTGTCCCTCGCGGGTGTTGTTTCGGCGGAGCTTGCCTTGCACCTGATCGCTCCGCAGGGCATGGTTTCGCAGCTTGTTGTCGCGGCACTGGGTTTCGCAGCGGCTTATGCGTTCTCGGCACTCATACCTCCGATACGGGCGGAGGCCATGTCCCTCAGGAAATTATTCAGCGAAATGCGCCCGTCCAGGGAAACCGCCTAGCCCCATGGCAAAGGACCGCGATACGGATATCGTTTTAAAAAGGAAGGTTATCGAATGATCATCACCCGTACACCTCTTCGCATCTCTTTTTTTGGCGGCGGCACCGATTATCCTGTCTGGTATCGCCAGTACGGGGGGGCCGTATTGGCGACGACTATCGACAAGTGCTGTTATATCACTTGTCGAAGGTTGCCGCCCTTTTTCGAATACCATAGCCGAATCTCCTATTCGCGGGTTGAAAACGTTAGAAGCAACGATGCCATTGAGCATCCGTCAGTGCGCGGGTGTCTCCAATACTTGGGCATCGAAGAAGGCGTCGAAATCCACCATGTTGCTGACTTGCCCGCTCGAACTGGTCTGGGTACGAGTTCGGCGTTTACGGTGGGACTTCTCCTTGGTCTTTATGCGCTGCAAAACCAGATGCGTGACAAGCAGGCGCTTGCCGCTGATGCAATCCACGTCGAACAGGAAGTGCTTCAAGAGGCTGTCGGCGCGCAGGATCAGCTCAGCGCCGCCTATGGAGGTTTCAATCGCATCAACTTCTACACCGACGGCGCTTACGAGGTGAGGCGGGTGGTAACGCCGCCCAGCAGACTGGCGGAACTCGAGCAACACCTGGCGCTCTACTTTACCGGGTTTGCTCGGACTGCCTCGGAAATCGCCAAAGAGCAGATCAGGATGACGCCACAACGGAAGCACGAGTTAGGCGCGATGCTTCAGTTGGTCGACGAGGCTGAGGCTATTATTGCCAGTCCCGACCGCTCCTTAGATGAATTTGGCCGTTTGCTGCACGAGGGCTGGCAAATCAAGAGATCGCTGACCCAGAAGATTACGAACGCCGCCATTGATGAAATCTATGAAGCCGGACGGAGTGCTGGCGCACTTGGGGGGAAGTTGCTGGGAGCTGGCGGTGGAGGCTTCATGCTGTTCTTCGTACCACCCGAACGGCGCCAGGAGCTAAGGGTACGTTTGAAAAGGCTCTTGTGCGTTCCGTTCACCTTCTCGAGTCGAGGTAGTCACATCGTGGTCTACGAGCCTGAGCAGGCCTACGATAAATCGCTTACCAGTGAGAGACGGTGGGTTTATGCCTCGCCTGCCTGATGCGATCATACTGTGTGGTGGCGCGGGTCTCCGTCTGAGGAGCGTCACGGGCAATGCTCCCAAAGCCATGGCCGACATCGCCGGCCGGCCATTTCTGGAGTTGCTGCTCAGGCAGTTACGCCGCTACGGCTTCCAGCGCGTGGTTTTAGCTGTGGGGTTCGGGGCGGAGATGATTCGCGCACACTTCGGCGAGCAAGCGTTCGGCTTAAACCTGGCATATTCTCCCGAGGCTTCTCCACTCGGCACCGGTGGCGCACTGCGCAACGCTGCTGACCTTGTCGAGTCGGACATAGCCGTTATTATGAACGGAGACAGCTACACTGATGTCGACCTCTCCAGATTTGTGATGGACCACCGCGAGGCCAAGGCGGATATATCTCTAGTCGTTGTTTCCCATGACGGGCGCGGCGATTGCGGCTCTGTTTACCTGGCGCAGAATGGCTACGTGGAGCGGTTCGCGGAAAAACAAAGCTCACCCGGGACACCTTACTTCAACGCCGGCATCTATATAATGTCGCGGAGCCTTCTACACAATACACCGGCCCGACTCCCGGTATCGCTGGAGCAGGATCTTTTTCCCCGTTGGCTTCAAGAAGGGCATCACCTCAAGGCATTCGTCTGCTCCGGCATGTGCATTGATATTGGCACTCCTGATCGCTATCATCGCGCGCAGGATATCTTGGCAAACGTCGAAATGGAGCTGAGTGTACCTCATTGCGAAGGGCAAACATGCGAGTGATGATAACTGGAGCTACTGGCTTCATAGGTCGGTTTCTTACCAAGCACTGCTTGGAGGCTGGTTGTTCCGTGCTGGGCACGGATCGGCACGAATCAGAGGAGGTAGTGCCAGGCGCTGCCCTGGAGCGTTGTGACATTCGGGATTCGGGACGCTTATCGCAGCTTCTCTCGACGTTTCGGCCACAACGCATCTTCCATTTGGCCGCTCAAAGCTATCCCACCGTATCACTGGCTCAGCCTCGAGAGACCTTCGACATCAACGTGGGGGGGACAATCAATCTTTTCGAGTCTCTGCGGGCAGCGGGGATGAATGCCGTGGTCGTCGTCGCCTGCTCGAGTGGTGAGTACGGGCCAGTGGCGAGCCAAGACTTGCCCGTTCGCGAGGATCATTCCCTCCGCCCTTTGCATCCTTATGGTGTTAGTAAGGTCGCACAGGACTTGCTCGCGGCGCAGTATTTCGCCAACTACTCAATTCCGGCGATCAGGATTCGGATCTTCAATACCACCGGGCCGGGCAAGTTAGGCGATGTCTGCTCAGATCTCACCAAGCGGGCGATTGAGATCGAACTCGGGATGTACCCTCCGTTCCTCAGAGTGGGCAACCTCGATAAACGCCGGGCCATTGTCGACGCACGTGATCTCGTGCGCGGGCTCTGGTTGTCAGCCGAGCGTTGTGAGGCCGGTGAAGTCTACAATCTAGGCGCCGACCAGCATTACTCCGTTCAAGAAGTCATCGAGGCAATTCGCTCCCATGTGAAGGTAACGTTTGATATCGAGCAGGATCCGGAGCTGATGCGCCGGTGTGATGAGCCCGTAATTTCCGGTGACATCACGAAGTTCCGGTGTTGCACCGGATGGACGGCAGAAATAGAACTGGCCAGAACACTGCAAGACATGCTGGATTGGTGGAGAAACCGATTAGCATTCAGGCCGAGTTCGTAGGCTTTGGTATGGCATGTCCGTCCTTGGGGATTGAATTGATGGAGGCCAGCGTGACCGCTAACATTCTTCGCACCAACCTGGAGCGCAGCATTGAGGTCCACAGCCGCATGGTAGCGGCGTGTTTGCCAGCCATGACCGCGGCGGCTGAGGCGCTCGTGTCAGCCTATCGCTCTGGGCACAAGGCATTGTTCTTTGGCAACGGAGGCAGCGCTGCGGATGCGCAGCATCTCGCCGCTGAATTCGTGGGGCGATACCTTCGTCAGCGAGACCCGATGCCGGCGCTGGCGCTGAATGCAAATAGCTCAGCGGTGACGGCGATCGGCAACGATTATGGATACGAGCTGGTTTTCGCACGCCAACTCCAAGCCCTCGCAGAACCCGGCGATGTGGCTGTCGCCATCAGCACCTCTGGAAACTCGCCCAGCGTGATTGAGGCCATCAAATGCGCCCGGCGGCTGGGGCTATTCACTATAGCGCTAACAGGCGCCTCCGGCGGCAAACTGCGCGGCCTCGTCGAGGTGTTGATAGCTGTGCCTTGCGAAGAGACTCCGCGCATTCAGGAGTGCCACATCCTTATCGGTCACGCGCTCTGTGATGCGGTCGAGCAGGCGGTGGCAAACGAACCTGGGACTTCGTCACCAAGCCAAGTGACCCTTGGGGAAAGGCACGCACCATGAAAGTCAGCGTTTTTGGGTTGGGTTATGTGGGGACGGTGTCGGCGGGATGCTTTGCCAAAGATGGGCATGAAGTTATAGGGGTTGACCCGATTCAAACGAAGGTCGACCTGATAAACAGCGGTCTCTCCCCCATCATCGAAGCGAACATCGGGGAGATTATCAGGTCGAACGTCCAAGCGGGCCGACTGCGTGCCACCCAGGACCATGTCCGTGCCGTGCGGGAAACGGAGTTGTCTTTCGTTTGTGTCGGCACCCCGAGTCAAGCCAATGGCAATCTCGACCTGAGGTACATCAGGCGTATTTGCGAGCAGATTGGGCAGGCGCTCAAGGAGAAACCCGCATGGCACGCAGTCGTGATTCGCAGCACCATCTTGCCGGGGACTATGCGGAAAATCGCCATACCTATCTTGGAGGAACATTCGGGTAAGAAGGCAGGGTCTGACTTCGGCATCGGCTACAATCCTGAGTTCTTGCGTGAAGGGTCGGCGGTGGACGATTTCAATTCACCTCCCAAAACGGTCATCGGGGAGTTGGATCAAGCCTGTGGTGACAGGCTGGTCACGCTCTACAAGAAGATCGTGGCGCCGCTAATTAGAACGGATTTAGAAACCTCCGAAATGGTCAAGTACGTCGATAACTGCTGGCATGCGCTCAAGATCGGCTTTGCCAACGAGATCGGCAATTTATGCAAGGCTTTCGGAATTGACGCGCATAAGGTCATGAACATCTTCACCCAGGACAGAAAGCTCAACATCTCTGGCGCCTATCTTTTGCCCGGGTTTGCGTTCGGTGGCTCCTGTCTGCCTAAAGATCTCCGCGCACTGGCTTACCAGGCTAAAATGCACGACCTGGATTTACCGATTATTAGCTCCATCCTGGCGAGCAACGAATTGCAGGTCACAAGGGGGCTCCAGCTCATCACAGCAAAAGGTCACAAGCGGGTCGGAATTCTGGGGTTCAGTTTTAAGGCGGGAACGGACGACCTGCGCGAGAGCCCCCTGATTGAAGTCATCGAACGTCTCACCGGCAAGGGTTATGACGTGCGGATTTGGGACAGGAACGTGCGCATGGCGAGTTTGGTAGGCGCTAACCGGGACTTCATCCTCAATCGAATTCCGCACATAGCACGACTTATGCTTGACAGTGTCGATGCGGTTCTGCATCACGCGCAAACGGTGGTCATCGGCAACAAGGATCCAGATTTCCAGAATGTGCTTTCGCGACTGCGCGATGACCAGGCGGTGGTGGATCTCGTGCGCATTGCCGACGGCGTGGGCACAGTGGGGAACTACGATGGCATATGTTGGTGAGCAGCCTATGATTCGTGTGGCGAGCACAGCTTCGAAAGGTGGGTTGTACCAATCTATCTGTCGACTATCGGAGTGGTTGGATAAGAACGACTACCGCGGCTACGATACATTCGACGGGCTGAGCGCGAGATTCCTGCGCCCCCTTACCTTCAACAATGAATTCCTCCGCCAGGTGCTTCAGCAGGGAGTGCGCCGGTTCCCCATCAACGTGCGTCCGCTGTTGGGAATTGCCAAGAGCCGTTCTACGAAGGGCATGGGCTTTCTGGCCAGGGGCTTCGTGCGTCTTCACCAAGCCACAGGCGATACAACTTGGCGGGACAAGGCTGAGCACGTTTTACAATGGCTGATTGAAAACCAATCGGAAGGTTATTCGGGAGCGTGCTGGGGCAACCATTTCGATTACCAAGCGCGAGGAGGTTTTTATCTGCCGAAGGGCATGCCGACCGTAGTGTGGACATCGCTTATCGGTCACGCGTTTTTGGACGCCTATGAGCATTTCCAGGCAGATAGTTATCTACGGGTCGCCGTTAGCGCGTGCGAGCACCTCCTGAAGGATGTGGGCACGTGCACCAAGGGGGAGTCGGTGTGCATATGCTATACCCCGATGCACTACAGTAGGGTTCACAACGCCAATACTCTCGCGGCCGGGCTGTTGGCCCGCACCTATTCCCATAATCGCAAAGAATCCTACAGAGCGCTGGCGGAGAAGGCGATTTTATACACGGCTCAGCACCAGAGGCCCGATTCATCTTGGTATTACGGTGAAGCAGCTAATGCGCACTGGATTGACAACTTTCATACGGCGTATGTGTTAGACTCCTTTAAGCATTACACGAGCAGTACTGGCGATGGCCGCTTTCAGAAGGCGATGATGAACGGATATGAATATTGGAAGAACACCTTTTTCCTGGCGGATGGTACTCCGAGATACTACAACCACAAAACGCTCCCGATTGACATTCAATGCTGTTCACAGGCGATCGACACGCTTGTTTTCTTTTACGATCTCGATCCAGAAAGCCTGCCGCTGGCACTCAAAGTCGCCGAATGGACCATCCGGAACATGCAAGACCGCACTGGTTACTTCTATTATCGCCGGTATTCGCGGTGGCTGGTTAACAAGACGCCGACCTTGCACTGGGGGCAGGCGACGATGCTGTGCGCCCTTGCCGGACTCTACAGATTACTGTAATACGGAGAGACCGTCGCCGTGAAGAAAAAAGTCCTCATTATTATAGAGAACGCGACCTTTCCTTTCGACCCGCGTGTTCATAAGGAAGCCACGACACTCGCCCAAAACGGGTACGAAGTCACCGTACTGTGTCCCAGGCACCCAGCGTGCGGAAAGCGATATGAATTTATCCAGGGGGTTCATGTCTACAGGCACCCGATGCTCAATGAGGGGAACAGCACCCCTGGGTACATGTTCGAGTACCTGCGTGCCCTGTTCTGGGAGTTCCTGTACGCTTGGTGGATTTACCTCCGGCGCGGATTTCATGTCATTCAGGGTTGCAATCCTCCCGACACAATCTTCATAATTGCCCTACCGTACAAACTCTTTGGCGTAAAGTACATCTTCGATCATCATGATGCGGTCCCAGAGTTGTACCTTGCGAAATATACAGAAAAGGGGATTTTTTACAAGCTCCAGCTTTGGCTCGAGAGGCTGACATTCCGTTTTAGCGACGTCGTCATGTCCACCAACTGCACTTACAGGGAAATCGCCATGACCAGAGGTGGGGTCGATCCGAAGGATGTGTTTATTGTCCGAAACGGCCCTGATTTGCGAACCTTCAAACCAGTTCCCCCGAATGTTGAACTAAAGTACGGCAAACCGTACCTCATTGGTTATGTGGGAAAGATGAGCGTGCAGGAAGGCTTGGACATCCTATTGGATGTGGCGTTGCGCCTCAAAACCTTAGGCCGTCGAGATATCCATTTTACTTGCGTCGGAGGTGGGCCCGCGTTGGCAGGCCTACGGAAGATGGTGAAGGATAGAAAACTCGAGGACACGGTCAACTTCACGGGGAGGATCCCAGACGACCAATTGTTGCAGATCGTCTCCACGGCGGATGTCTGCGTCAATCCCGATCGGCCGTGCGAGATGAACGACATTTCCACGATGATCAAGATCATGGAATATATGGCTTTGGGTAAGCCGATCGTTCAATTCGATTCGAGGGAGGGGAGGTTCAGCGCCATGGAGGCGTCTCTTTACGCAGACGCCGCGGACCCGGTGGCTGATTTCGCGTCCAAAATTCTGTGGTTGATCGATCATCCCGAAGATAGAAACAGGATGGGGCAGTTTGGACGCAAGAGGGTCGAAGAAGAACTGGCATGGGACTATTCCGTTCCGAATCTGCTCGCCGCTTACGAGAAGGTGTTCTTCAAAAGGGGACAGCGATGCTGCACCAGTCGAATCACTGATCCGTCGCGCCTGGATTTTTCGCGCGCTACCGGTGCCAGAAGCCCAGGGTGGCGTGAAAAAGCGAAATCCAGGCAGGTCAAACCCTTGCTTAACAAAGCGCTTATAGATCAATACAGATGCCCCGAGGCCATCGCAGAGTATTGTCTGAGCGGCGAGTTGTCTGAAGACTCAGGATACTTTGCGTTCGGACCAGGCACAATCTGCCATGGACAGTCTGCCTCTGGTTACCGCAGCACTCGTCCAAAACAGCCGCTCTATGATGCGGCCTGGGACGTAAAGACCGTGGGGTCGAATCTCGGCTTGCCCTTCGACGCCGCAAAGGTTGTGGACAATCTTCGTTACGAGCGGTACGTGTCGGACGATGTCCGCCAGACGGGTCGGCCGCTCACCCGGAGGGCTTTACGAAAGGCTTACTACACCTTGCGCCCGCTGTTGCCTGTCCCCGTTCGAAGCCATTTCCAGAGAGTTTTCCTTCGCGGCTGGCGCCGGAAGCCTTTTCCCAACTGGCCAGTGGACGTATCGGTCGAGAAGATCCTGGAGAGGATTCTAGTTCTTTCCATGAAGGCGAAAGGGTTGGACGAGGTGCCTTTCATCTGGTTTTGGCCCGAAGGAGCCCAGAGTTGCGTCCTGATGACACACGACGTAGAGACTACATTGGGAAGGGACTTTTGCGCTACGCTGATGGATATTGATGATGAATTCGGCGTGAAAGCGTCATTCCAAATCGTCCCGCAAAAGCGCTACGCCGTGTTCGAAAGTTTCCTGGGGAGCCTTCGCCAGCGCGGGTTCGAAGTCCTCGTCCAGGATCTCAACCACGACGGGTATCTCTTTTGGGAGTGGAATGAGTTCTTGCGCCGCGCAAAACTGATCAACCAGTACGGCAGGGAGTATGGGGCTCGCGGTTTTAGAGCTGCCGTGATGTACCGCAACCAGGACTGGTATTCCGCCCTGGATTTCAGTTATGACATGTCCATTCCTAACGTTGCTCATCTGGATCCGCAACCGGGTGGATGTTGTACGGTGTTTCCCTATTTCATTGGCGACATACTCGAGTTGCCGGTGACGACCACCCAGGACTACACGCTGTTCCATATCTTAAAGCACTCTGACATTACCCACTGGAAGACACAGATTCGTCTCATTCTCGAAAGACACGGTCTCATCAGCTTTATCGTGCACCCCGATTACATCATTGCACGTAGGCCCCAACAACTGTACAGGGACTTACTTGCTCATCTTCGCCGGCTGCGCGCGGAAGAAAACGTCTGGATCACTCTTCCCGGGGAGGTTGATAGCTGGTGGAGAGCAAGGAGCCAGATGACCCTTGTCTCCCAAGCTGGAACATGGCACATCGAAGGTCCGCAAAAGGAGCGGGCCCGCATCGCCTATGCCCAGGTGGAAAATGGTCAGATCACGTACCGCCTGGGAACTGAATCTCAGGGCCGAATTCCTGTTGTCGGGTAATCTGCACCACCGCGGAATCGATAGGAGTGCTTCATCATGCCAGCAAGTGTCCGGAGTTCTGACGGTTGCGCCGACGACGTGCGCGCCTATTCACCGGAAATCGAAGTCATGACCTTCCGGGAACTAATTGACCGGAGGGCCAGGGCGCAGCCCGAGGCTTGTTTTCTCATAAGCCCTGAAACGGGGCAAGTATTGACATTCCGGGGGTTAAGAGAGCAGGCGAGTTTTCTTTCGGCCCAACTTCAGCAAGCAGGATTGGAACCTGGCGACAAGGTTGCCTTCTTACTGGAGAACGGGCTGTTTACCGCGCAGCTATTCCTGGGAGCGATGTACGGGGCATTCGTGTCCGTGCCGCTGAATGTTAATGCCGGTGTATCCCAACTGTCCTACACCCTGGATCATTGTGACGCCAAAGTGGTTTTCGTGGGAGACGAGTACGCGACGTTAATTGCCGAGGTGATGGCCCACGTGCGGCGGACCGTACGGGTGATTCCGGCCGACCCGGATGGCTTCCGCACCGCAGGCGAAACACCTCCGCAGCCGACAGCGCTGGCGGCGGTTACTCCGGAGGACGAAGCGCTCCTAATGTACACCTCAGGCAGCACCGGGCATCCGAAAGCGGCGGCGCATTCCCATGGCACACTGCTCTCCGCCGCGGGAAATGTCGTTCGTGCACACCGACTCTCCTCCGTAGATCGTTCCCTTTTGGTGCTGCCGCTGTATCACATGAACGGAGGGGCCGTCACCCTGGTCCCCACGCTGCTGAGCGGCGGCTCCGTCGTGGTGCCCCATCGTTTCAGTGTCAGCGAATTCTGGGACCGGCTTGAGGAACGCCAGTGCACTTGGGCCGCCCTGGTGCCGACAATAATCGCTCAGCTTGTCAATTGGCCCGATCCCCGTGCGGCTAGCCGTGGTGCGGCCTTGCGCAGGATCCGGTTCCTACGTTCTTCTTCCGCGCCTCTGGCGCCGTCCCTACAACGCGAGTTCCTTAGCAAATTCAGTCCGTTGCTCATCCAGGCCATGGGCTCGAGCGAAGCGGGCAATGTCTTCTCCAATCCGCTGCCCCCAGGGGAGAACAAGGTCGGATCACCCGGCTTACCCACCGGATTCGAGGTTAAGATCGTGGATCCAGAGGGCGTGGAACTGCCAGGGGGAGAACCCGGCGAAATTGTGATTCGCGGTCCGGCGCTGGCGAAGGGCTACTACAAGGAGCCTGAGGAGACTGCCGCGGTCTTTGATCCGGACGGCTGGCTGCACACAGGTGACCTCGCGTATCGGGATGAGGACGGTTACTTTTTCGTGGTCGGCCGATCCAAGGAGCTGGTCATCAAAGGGGGGGTCAACATTGCTCCGCGGCAGATTGACGACGTGCTGGAATCCCATCCGGCGGTCCTGGAAGCAGCCGCGGTAGGAATTCCTGACCGTTACCTCGGTGAGGATCTCGTTGCATTCGTGGTACTGCGCGCGGGGGTTGCATGTGACGAGAGGGAACTTCTTGCTTTCTGCGAAAGCCGATTGGGCCACTTCAAGACCCCGAC
>Ga0187784_10000489_pt1 | contig 29016 bp, 39 predicted proteins | sample 1015_SJ02_MP15_2_FD_132964 | JGI IMG/M metagenome (GOLD analysis project Ga0187784, IMG submission 132964) | Tropical peat soil microbial communities from peatlands in Department of Meta, Colombia - 1015_SJ02_MP15_20_MG | ecosystem: Environmental > Terrestrial > Soil > Wetlands > Peat | place... | reverse complement strand
CCGACGAACTCTGCCGAGAATGGGTTCATGGAGATTATCAAATAGCCGTATGGGTGGCGATTGACGATTTCGTTATCTTTCTCGGTTAAAACGATGTGCCCTCTTGTGTCGAGGATGGGGTTTAGCCTGGATGCGATGTCTTGTTTCATCATATTGGCTTCGTCGAGGTAGAGAATTCCTCCAGTCTTACACCAAGTGATGATTTGTCCATCTATCCAGTTTTCCTTTCCGAGTCCTATGTATCTGCCGAAGAGGTCATATGTTGAAGTGTTTAGGCCACAATTTACTTCCCAAATTGGGAGGCCGCTTATTTCGGCCACTATGTATACTATGTGGGTTTTTCCTGTTCCGCTCGGCCCAATTAGGGCGCACTGTTTGAAGTAATAGAGTGCACGCACTATGCGTTTGACGTAATCGTGGCCTCGGTCGACGTATTCTGGAGTGTTTGATGGCACCAGGCTTTGAATACTTTCTGGAAAGAAGTAACCAGGATGCAAGTCGTATTTTTCTGTTCCGTATTTAGCAAGCAGTGGGGAGACTTTTTGAGATACTTGCTTCGCGAGGGATATGCGGAATTTGGCATTATCACGCTCAGTTTTTATCTCGAGTTCTTTCATGTAGACTACTTGCTCTTTTTTCTTTTGTCCTTGGTGACTGAAGCCCATAGCCACCGCTGGTTGCTGCTCTTCGGTTTTTTGAGACAAATAGCCCATACTCCTTCTTTCTTTGTGTCAATTTATGTTAATGTGCGACTTGGAATTTAAATATTCTGTCTTGCGATTCAATACTATAGAACCGTGAAGAAAACACAGAGGAAAAGCTTCGCAGAACCGTTTACCGCCATTTCCCTCAACGTATGAAGCGAGTAAAGAAGGAGTAATCAAGTCTTTTAAATCCTGACCTACATAAACAATTGCGGTGCCAAAAGAATGAACTTTTTAATCTTTGGACCTCCAGGCTCAGGAAAAGGAACGTACTCTACTCGGCTCGAAATAGACCTCAAGATGACTGCAATCGCTATGGGCGATGTCTTCCGAGACGCCATAAAACAAGGAACCGCACTTGGCAAAAAGGTTGAGAGCTACCTGAAAAGCGGACAGCTAGTTCCAGATGACGTCGTCGTAGAGGTTTTGGAAAAGAAAATACACGAAAAAGAAGACACAACTGGTTTCATACTTGACGGGTTCCCAAGAACGATTCAGCAGGCTAAGGCCTTGGAAAAGATTTCGAAAATAGATGCCGTTATCAATCTACAGGTGCCAGAACGGATAATCATAGCCAGACTTTCAAGCAGGAGAATATGCAAGAACTGTGGCGCAATCTATAATGTACTCTACTTGAAACCGAAAAAAGAAGGAACGTGCGACGTATGCGGGGGGCCGCTTTACCAGCGTGAAGACGACACTGAGAAAGTGATTAGGGACAGGATTAAAGTTTATGAGAAACAAACCCAACCACTTCTTGAGTATTACAAAGGCAGAGTACCCTTCGTCAACTTCAGATGCGAAAAGTTGGACATGCCGCCCGAAAAGGCAGTGGTCAAAATTCTTGAAGGTTTAAGAAGAATCGGACTGTACGATAAGTGAGAGGCGAATGATCGCTTTAGATTGCTTCAACCTTCGCTACTTCTGGGATCTTCTTCCTTAAGAAGTTCTCAACGCCCCATTGTATAGTCATTGAGGACATTGGACATCCCGCACATGCGCCTTTCAGCCTGACCCTAACGACTCCATCCTCGACAGCGACAAGCTCAATATCTCCTCCGTCAGCCTGCAAATTTGGTCGTATTTCTGCAATTGCTTTTTGCACTTTTTCCTTCAGCGTTTCATTCACTTTTGACCACGCTTTGAACATTGTTTGAAGCATCATAAATACTTCTCCCTTTCGTTAGGCCTTTTCGTTATGTTGGCTGCTGGGTTGGAGCTCGCCTTTAGGATTGACGGGTTTGTTTGGTTGCTATTTGCCATATTTTGATGTCTTCGGGTGCTATGCGTTCTTCCTGTTTTTCCTTCGGTATATCGTCGAATTCGCTGATGGTTGCGAGAAGATGCTCTAGAATATACTTTTGCCGTTGTCCGGTAACCCAGAATTTTTCGTCCTGCTTTCTTTGAAGATATAAAGGCTTCTTTAAATCCAATAGCTTTTCGATGACTCTACCAAGCGTACATTCAGTGAGTTCATGTACGATCGTGCCGGTATCTTCGACTTCTTTGCTTGCCAAGTATATGGTATAGCGCCATTCACCATCACTCTGGGCTGGAAAGGGGCTAACGTGACTGAAGCTTCCTACCTGAAAAGTGAAAGCATCAAAATCTACGAATCCGGAGGGATCAAAAGTCGTCAGGAAAAGTTCCTGATCTCTCTGGATTTTCTCTTTGATTTTTGAGTATCGTTCAAAGTATCTTAGTCTCAAGAGGAATAGTGCGACAAACAAAGCGATAAGAGAGAGAAGAAAGACGAAGGTGTCAAGGTCCACTTGTCTGAAGCCTCTATCGCAGCAGCTATATGTCAAGTTTAAGATTTTAATGGTTTATTGCTTAAAGTATTTTGGAATCATCGGGTACAATCAAAGATTTGGCTCTCCAGCCACGAGGATGATAGCACCATTTCGACCATCACTGCATGCTTTGCCTTCATTTGTCGTCCCAGAGCAGAGTGCGATTCTCATTGGTATAGTCACGTTGAACAGAGATTACGTGCTTGATATTGATTCTCCTTAGTGTATCCATGTTTTTGATTTTGGCATGTTTGGGCTTATTTATGGTCTGAAGTGAGTTCGGTATACCTTAGATATCTCCATGCTATAAATCCGAAGAAAGACAGAGCGAAACTAACCATCATAAACGTGTCCAAGGTAAACCATACTGGAAGATTTCTGTCCACAGTCCAGTCTCCGGACCATGTCCTAGTTATGTGAATGACAAGAATTCCATATCCAACAATAATTAGACCGTAAATAACGAAAGCCTCCGAAATGGCCATAAGTAATTTACGAGGAATCACTCGAACCCCTCAAATTATAGCCCCTATCTTACTGTTCTACTATTTATGGGAAACGTGCTTCAAAACGGTTAATACTCGAGTTGATCATTCCGCTATTTGCCGAGAGAAAAAATCCGCGACGATATTGTAATCCGCCGAGACTTGGCGTCGTTTGAAAAAAGTACGCACACTTTTTTATATTGCGACTTCTCGCAAAAGCTAATCGGAAAAGGTGACACTCTGGATGGCAGTTGAGCAACAGCAGAAGAAGATTCTACGAACGTCCGTGGAAGGAAAACCGCCAAACGCCGAACATGTCACCTCTATCGCCATTGATTTTCTGAAAACACTCGGCAACAAGCGTGGAATCAAGCCCAAAAAAGTCTCCTTACAAGGAGCAGTATACATTGTGGAATTAGACATAGGCAAGGATAAGACTGCCGTCGTTCAAATCGAAGTCCAAACCAGAGAAATCAAGGAGTACGAAATCAAGACGAATGAGAAAGAAGAATCAGGGCTCGGTCTACCACTAGCACCAAAAACGCTAATCATGACTTTCGCCATATCTGTTATTGCATATCTTCTTTTAGAAGCCATTAACGTTCCAAGCATTTTATTCGGACGATAAGGCCATTAACATTTTTCGCTGTTGAACCTTCCAGACTTCCACAGTTTGTGCCATACCTTGCTTTGCTTGTATCGAGACCTTTGATGGTTATCGCCACGTGGCCGAGGCCGAGAAGCTTCAAATTAGCTTAATCCTCGGATCAATGGTTTACATGCCTGCAATTGTCAAGAGCTTCGAGTAAAGTATGAACATATCTATTCTTATCTACTTCGCCGTAACGACCCATAAGCGCGAAATCGTATATTACTCAGGAGACTACTGCGCTGCTTCTTTGCCTCCGGTTACTCTTTCCTTTAACTCTCTGACGGTTTGCTCAGGCGTCGAGACCGCTTCTGCGGTAGGTGAGATCTCTACCTTCGGCGATGGTTGCTTTGAAGAATGGAACAAATCAGGAGGCGGGTAAGGAGTCTCTAACAGGGTGGAGACTAGAAAAAGTGCCATAAACACGCGTTGGTAGACGCTGTAAAGCATTATCGGAATCCTCGTTTCGGGGTCAATTTCAAGCAGTTTTTCAATGTCCGCATCTTTGCCTAGTAGAGTTGCTAGTCCTTCGATTCCAAATTTTACCACGTTGGGTTTTGTCCCGACCGTCAAAACAAAAAGAATTGTAACTTTGCCACTCTTTCTCTCTTTCTCTTCAAGCTTTGCTCCTACGTCGAAGGTAAGCTCACCAGACAGTGGCTTTTCACCAAGTCTTACTGCTGAGATGTTGCTTATCGCTACCTGAATCGAAACGTCTCCGACGCCTACCGATGGCAAATGAAGGATTCTCCACTATAATCTGGACTGTGCATTCACAACTTCCATTGTCGGAGATGCAAGTCCTTTTGTGTGTAGTTCAACGCGACGCACGATCAGCGCCTTCCGCTCTGGTGACATACTCCGGCTGGCGGCTACGCTACGAAATTAATCTGATCTAACTTTGCCGAGAACATGTTTAGTGAATCAGCTGAGAACCAAGTATACTGTTTGTTTTGTCCATCAACATCTACAACAAAAATATACCGTGAGTGATCATAAAAGATAGCGGTACCTACGGTGGTACAACTATAAAATTGTTGGCTCATGCCGGGTTTCAGATAAAGACCCGAAACAAAGTAGTCTACATTGACCTTGAAGAGCATGGGAAGACTTCTGAGAAAGCAGACTTAATCTTGGTGACACATTCACACCCTGACCACTCCGACCTATCTAAGATCAAAATGGTCTGCAAGAAAGACACTATCGTCATCGCTCCTACGGATTGTGTCTCGAAAATAAGTGGAAATATCAAGACACTTAAGCCTGGAGAAGAAACAACCGTTATTGGCATAAGTATCAAAGCGATAGATGCTGACAATCATCCAATTGTGACAACTTTTATTTAACAATTGCCCGCATTCTTGTGGAAAATGCTTTTATATTTATATAAATACTCGTCCAAAATGCAAACCTGCTAGAGAGATGAAACCACGATGCGCGTCACGAAGAGAACAACGAATCATGCGGAGACACGACTTAAACTGACAAGAAACTCCGAATACATCCTACTACACTTCACGGACCTGCTAGGTTTCCTAAAGGGTCGAACAATACCTGCAGCGGAGTAATGACTCGCTTTGCAATCTAAAAATTTAAACGCAGCTTAATCAGATCTGAAACCTCAAATTGAGGAAATTCCGACTCTCGCAAGAAAAGTATTATGAGGAAAGGGCAACTCACATAAGTATTGGTTATAGGCTGATCTTTTTAGCCCGCGAATATTCGAGCGCAATCAGTGAAAATCGTCTTGGAACTTTTGCTACGTGACAAGGATTGCTATTAGATTAGAGTATCCCGGTTTAGAGGATAAGCCGTACACATTCGGATGTCATCAACGCCGAACACAAACTGCGTCACTCTGTTTAAGCCGATCCCACAGCCAGCATGGGGCGCAGTCTGGTATTTTCTGTAAACGTCAATGTACCAGTCAAAGTCTTTAATTGAGCCGCCTCTATCGGTCAGCTGTTTAAACATCTGCGACTCTTCCAATCTCTTAAGCAGAAGATCTGCCCTGTATTCCCTCGAAGCTGCTCCAACTGCTTCTCCGCCGAATGGTAGAATCAAGTCCGCACTGTTGACTAGCTCAGAATTCTCCTCGTTCTCAATCATATTAAAGAACTTCATTGTTTTGGGAAAGTGTGTTATGAATAAAGGTGCATCTCCATGCTTTTCGACGAGCTTCTGCTCTTCTTCTCTTGTAATATCATGACCGAATTCTTTGCCTAATTCTTGGATTACTTCAGCGTACGGAATTCTTTGAAAAGGCGCGATGATATGTCCTAGTCTGTTTCTATCTAGCCACCTGCTTGTCATTTTCTTCAGCACGGACGTGATCATGGAGACTATCACGCCTTCTACGTGTTCGAGCAGTTCTTCAAATGTGCCGGCAAATTCGAGCTCAATCAAAGTGAACTCTGTCAGGTGCCGATTATCCACTCGAGGCTCCGCTCTGAAACTGGGACTTATGCACCAAACCTTGTTCATCCAAGGAATCAAAGATTCAAGATATAGTTGTGCAGTCTGGGACAGATAGCCCATCTGACCAAAGTAATCGACTGCGAAGAGCGTGTCAATGTTCTCGCAAGCGCCTGTTGCCCTTGTTATGTGCGGTACCACGATTTCTTTGAACTCCATGTCGTCAAAGTACTTTCGTGCTCCTTGAAGCAATAGTCCCTCGACATAGACCATGGCCCTAAAAGCAGGAGACCCGAACAAGCAATACCTGTCTTGCGTTTTGCTCAGATTCTCGGGTAGTTTGTCTGTCACTTGTAGCCCTCTCCCACTATTCGCATGTCTTATTTAAGATTTTTTACTCGGATTTTTCACGAGTAGCCATTAAACAGTCTTTGTATAAAGAGCAACGCAAACATTTGAATCTACTAAACGTCTTGTCAAGCGGACATTTCGAAGGTTTCTTTTGACGCATGCTCATCATCTTCTTGGAAGCCGGGGAAGGGAGTTGAACCTAAGCCACATGGTGGAATCTCCCGCAAGCTCCCTTTTTTTCTGCTTTTAAGGTCGCTCTCGGGTGTTGTGAAAATGGAAGGTGTACCATCTCTTAAAGACTTTGGCAACGTGGCACTGTTAAGTCTGTTGTGGTAGACTAGAGTTTCCTTTATCAAGAGTTTATGAATATCTTGTCTTCTGTTTGGTAGAAATTGGGTTGTCTTCAAACAAGTTTAACCAAGTTTAACCGCTGAAATGTAAGCAGCAGTTAAGCATAAATAGGTTAAACGACAATGCATTAAACCGAAGAAAACATGAAAGCGTTGAAATTCACCATCCGAGACATAACATTTGAGTATCCAGTGGAAGATGATGAAGCAGCGATAAACATTGTAAAATCCATACTGACAAAAATAGGTGAACATCAAGTTCAAAATCTGGAAACGCTATCATCGTTTATCGACACTCCCACCAAAAGTAAACGAAAACGCTTGACACCAAATGAATCAATGGTCAATCTTCCATTAAAATCAGATGGAGAAGTTATGAGCTACATACTAAAACAGCCCAAATTTGCTCATGACCTCTTCAGCGTACAAAAGAATGTTTATGGAGACATCTTCAAATCTCGCGGTTCAGGAAAGAAAATGTACTATAAAACTTTCAGACAGCTAAGACAAGTACGCGACAAAATTGAAGCTGCCTATACAGGGAAATTCAGATTCACGGAAGACCAAAACACAAGAATAAAGGAATACTTCTTTGAACCCATGGCAAGCGTTACCATAACTTCCCAATAAGCAATCCAAGAATGTCATGAGAAAGGCAGAGACAAGCTGGCGCGAACATCAAACCCCTACCAGGCTAATGTTCAGGCTTGTTCTCTGCCCTCAAAGTCGATGCCGAGGTAGCTCAGCATGGACGAGAGCTTCAGCCCGCTAAGCTGAGGGTCGTGGGTTCGAAGCCCACCCTCGGCACCTTACAGAAATTAAGGTAACACCATGTATATCTAAGTTATGGTATCCAAATCTCATCTTTTCATGCTTCTATTCAATTTTAACCTTCTCTTTTACCTTCTTTTCCCATTCTGACTGCGATAAAATGCCTTTTTGTTCCAATAGTTCAACTAGAGATTCTAGCATTTGGCTCAATAGGTCAAGTTCTTCAGTAACATCGCGTTTAATGTTGGATTTTTTCATGTTTTCCACCTTTCGCAAGATAACCTTGTTCAGACATCCAATTCGTAATTATGGTACGAAGAGTGTCAGATCGGGTTTGTCCGATTCTACCTATTAGTTCCTTGTCCACAGTTGAAACTATTCCATCTGGGAGACTGACCAGAATTTTTTTCATTTACTGACCACCTCTATTTTTTGTTCTTCTTCTTTTTTGCCTAGTGCGTTTACTAAGAGTGTCGCTTCTCGTTTTGTAGCTTCGTCAATCAAACCTTTCCAATTATTTGGAACATTCATTCTTGCTGCTTGCGCTGGAGTTTTACCACCTAAACTCAAATGTGGTCGAACAAGGTTGTAATGAACACTCCACCCTTCGAGTAGAAGTTTTGTTGAGTCATAGGCTTTTAGACCTCTCATACATTTAGTTCTATCTTTCAGTGTTCCGTGAAGTCTCTCAACGATATTGTTCGTTTCCCTAGCGCGAATTCCAACTCTCTGCACTAGCTTAGGTCTTGCGTCTTTTCGCATAGTATAGAATACTTTGTTGAACGCACTACTGTAAACGAAGCTTCCGTCTACGAATACTGCTCTCGGCTTAACTTTGCTCTGCTCTGCGCCTTTCGTGAATATGGCTACTGTGTCTTCGAAGGTTCTTGTGTTGGAGATGTGAGAAGCGACCATGAATTTTGTGTCTTCGTCTATCATTTCCCAGAACCAGATACTCCGTCCTTCGCATTGAATCATGGTTTCGTCTTCATGCCACAGACCTGAAAGTTGTGGAACTTGAGCTATCATATACTCTTTCACAAGGCGAGAGTATTTCTTGAGCCAATTCAGAATTGTGACTTGAGAGATTCTTTCTCCAAAAATTTGCTCTAGGTTTCTCTGGGTCTTTCGTAGAGATAAACCGTCATAGTAGAAGTTTAAAGCTGCGACAATTAGATTTTTGTCATTCTTCATTCTTGAGAATTTGCCATCCAAGTAGAATCTGTATCCACACTCTAGGCATTTGAAAACTTGCTTTCCTCTGACTTTGCCCCATTTCCGCACTTTCTCTGAGTTGCAGTTTTTGCAGTTCATCTGTGTTCCTCAAGGTATACTATAGGATTCCCAGCTATATATATCTTCTGGTATACCCAGAAGATACCATGAAAGAAACACAACAATTCCAAGAAGACATCGTAATAAATGCTTAAGTGGAAACTTGCATTACTAACCTCAAGAGGTACGAATATTGTTTAGTTGTCCTTCATGCGGTTCGCAAATGGAAAAAGGCTACATAAATACGCTCAAGGTAAGAGTATTCTGGGATACGAAACCGCATACTGGATTTTTCGGGTCGCTTGGCGGCATAGAAGTTATGCGAACTACAGCACTTCGAGGTCCTAATAACATAGAAGCTTACCATTGCGAAAAATGTAAACTGATCCTATTCAAATATGACAAAGAAAAGTAGCGAATGGCTAATTAAATCAGTCGGGATAGGTAACACATCCGTCTACCACAACAGACTTAACAGTATCTGGCAACGTGCATTCTTATCCTTCCTCAAAATGTAGCGCGTTCGCTGAAAACCTAATAGGAGAAGGTTAGAGTAGAATCCCCTTATGGACTGTTCGCGTTGCGGAGTGTGTTGTGAAAGAACTGAAATGATGCTTTCTAGGGGGGATGTTAAACGTTTAGAAGGAATGGGCTATGAAAGACAGAAGTTTGCGCGTCAAGATCGGCAGGGTTTTATCCGACTAAGAAATCACTGGAGATTTTGTGTTTTTTATGACGTTGAAAGATGCCGTTGTGGAATCTATAAACACAGACCCTTAGGATGTCGCATTTATCCGTTGATCTGTAGCGAACAAGAAGGAATAGTAGTGGATGACCTTTGCCCAATGAAGAGTACAGTCTCGAAGATTGAGCTTAAGACAGAAGGCAAAAAACTAATGAGGCTTCTACAAAGAATAGACGCCGAGGCAACCCGTAACAGGAACCAAACCAAGAACCTGAAAGGTGTGAGATAGTGGAACAGACCAAGAAAGAATCGCTGCTAGAGCGTTATTGGAGGCTCAGAGGAGAAGCCGATGAGTTGTATCAGAAGCGAATACGAGAAATCAAAATCAGCGAGGAAATGCGCAAATCCCTGCAAAGAGAACTTGACGCTTTGGAAGACGCCATAGAGAAAGCAGACCTTACCGAGGTCTTGCGCCACAAACTGATGCTGGAAGTCCTACTGGGATAACATTCTCACCCAATACGAATACCGTACGCGCCTACAGACAAACGGAAATGACCGTGTAGATTCAATCGCTTGCTGCATTCGTCACGTGCCTAAACGGTCGTGCCTAGAACTTTGTAACAAGAGGGTTCAACTGGTCCATCCCAACGTCTCAGCAGCTTCCCTGATTTGGCAATGAAGCGGGAACGAGCTATCTACATGTAAAGAAGTTAGGAAGTTAGCCGCCTAGGGCGCTCGTTGGCTCTTAACGGCCTGGTTTGGATTCGTACTTGAACGTGCTCATGCAGACTTTGCAGCGAACAACGTTCTCCTCAGGATAGTACAAGGCGTCTGCGCCTACGTCGTGAACCGCGTTCTTATGAATTTTGAAGATAAATTCGGCACCGCAGTTCGGACATTTTTTCCTGACAATGTTGTATCCTTTGACTCCACGTTCTAGCTTAATCTCTATTGACATTTTTTGCCTCCTTTTAAGGTCGCTACGTATCCATATAGTGCGCGTGTTATATGTATTTAATCTACACAACTGTCCGAGTGCCAAAGAAGCCGCGGCGCCACGGGTGCACCTTCAGCGAGTGGTTGGTTCGCGCTTCAGAGTCTCGTGTTTAAAGCGAGGAATTGATTTTTCTTGTTTTGGGGTCGCCGTTCTTTTCTGCTTCGTTTATGACTTGGCATATCCATTCTTTAGGCGGCCGAATAGCATCATCGGGACTTTTTTGGTGCGCCCGTCGTATCCATTTTTCGGCGGCTGATTGTTTCACGTTCAATTTTCCTCTATATTTGCATCGTGAGGTATCCTTGACTTCTCAGCCAAGCTGTTTGGTTTTTCTTGTACCTGCCGAAGATGTCGCCTCGAGTGTCCGATTGAAAATCCCAGGGCGAAACGAGCACGATGTCTCCCACACGGATCCAAACTCTCCTCTTCAGCTTTCCGCGAATTCGGCAGAGTCGTTCGTGGCCGTCTTGGCATTTTACCATTATTCTGTCGAAACCGAGTAGTTTGACGGCTACTCCCAACACGTCGTTGCCGGATGGTACGGGAACTCGCCCCATGTCGTCCTCGTTGACGACTTTTCTCTTGCCCACTCGTCTTATGCTCCTGTCTTCTTCTTGCTGCTCACGTACGTTTTTGCCTTTGTTTTCTTTCTGTATATGCAGTGCAGGCGCGTGTTTGCTTTGCACCTTCTGCAGTTAGCCACAATATTCGCTCTGTCCTTACACATTCATTCTTTACCTCACTTGAAGTTTCAGAAAAGATTCAATTATTCGATAGGATCATCCTGCGGGATAAGAGAAAACTCTTCACTCGCAATAGTGCTTCCACTCTTATAAAGACATGTGCGAAGCAGCGATCTTCAACTCCCGATGCTAATCAACCCTAGCGTAGGCTGTACGAAATATCGTTCAAACGACCACCGCGCGCTTTTGAAGGCAACGAATTCTTGTTTTCCAAATTCCACATTGGACGAAAAACGTCGGACGAGGTAAGACAGGGCGATTATTTTGTGCAAAGACAAAAAATAAGATAAAATAAAACTTAAGGAACTGAATGGTTACAGAATCAATTTGTATATTCTAACCTAGTATCTTGCTGGTCTTCTTTTTGCGTAGCACTCTCGACAGTAGACTGGTTTGCTTGGATCAGGTTTGAACGGGACTTCACATTCTTTCTGACATTCAACGCAGACTGCCTTGTGCATTTCTCTTTTGTACATATAGTGTTTCAACTCCTGTTGGTTGCTGTGCAAAAATCGCTTCTCACACGCTACGCCTATCATTAGGATCGACATTTATAAACCCATGCTCTCGAACACCATCGCTATCGTTAGTGCTGTCCATACTTGCATGTTGCATGATCTTATATGGGGCGTGCCCAACGCTGCCATGATTTTTGCCTTTGATGTCATCAAGCAAAAAAGGCGGACAGAGGAGGGACGGACCGCGAACAGCTTTATTTTTCCAGCTTGAATATCCTTTGTGTTTAGGAGGATGTTTGAATTGGTTAAGTGGGAGTATAGGGTGATTCCGATGAAGACGCAGATTCATACGGATCATTTTCATTCTGAAAGTAAGCCGGTAATAGAGAACGTTCAAAATGACCTGAACGCTCTAGGCAATGAAGGATGGGAACTTGTTAGTATCCAGGACGTTCACCTCTCAGACGATAGAGTATTCACCGTCGCCTACCTCAAGAGACAAAACAGGCGCAAAAAGGCACGTTCATGACCTATATAAAGCACGCTTCATAGCGCGCACGGAAAATAGAGCGTGGCCGCTGAACAAAATTAGATAAAAAATTCGCGCCCGCCGGAGTTCGCATCTTTCCCGAGCTGCAGTTCAATTTTGATTTTTTGTTCATCTTTTGAGGTTATTTTCGCGAAAGGATTTCTTTAAATCTTTGGTGCGCCTAAATGAAATAAAAGGTAATGGGCGATGGGGAAGGTATATCGATGCCCGAATTGTAATGGAACAGAGATCATATGGGATAGAGGACTTGGAAAAGTCGTGTGCCCAAAAGATAAAACGCCGATAAACAACTACAAAACGGAAAATAATGCTTGAAAACATCTTTGACATTCGCGCGCTAGCCCTTTCATTGGTGAAAGCAAGAACACAGATACCCAAATCATACGAACACCTATAAAATATGCGTCTATGGGCTAATAAAGAATGCAGTCAAAGAAGTTGGGTTAATGATGAGCGGTATGAGTTTTGCGCCCTATGTTCCTTCTCAGCCTGAAGTTGTGAGGAAGATGCTTGAGGTGGCCCGTGTGAGACCTGAAGATGTGGTTTACGATCTTGGTTTTGGAGATGGACGCATACTTGTAATGGCTGTGAAGGAGTTCGGGGCGAAGAAGGCTGTGGGTTATGAGCTTAGGGAAGACCTCTATAAATCAACACTTAGAAAGATCGAACGCCAGAACTTGAAGGAAAGGATCAATCTGATGAACGGGGATCTGTTCAAAGCCGACATATCCGATGCAACTGTGATCACTCTCTACCTGTCGGCGTCGGGCAACGAACGCTTGAAACCCAAGCTGACCAAGGAAGCGCGACCGGGTGCACGGGTAGTCAGCTACGACTTCAAGATGAACGGCTGGCAAGCGTCCGAAAGCGAAATCACTGCGTACATTGGGTACATCTACATGTACGTAATTCCTGAAGCCTTCTCCTCCCTAAATAAGAAAAAATCTATGACATCAACCTAATAGCTAGCGTGTATGATAGGAATTGTAAATATCCTATGAGCATAGTCACAAGCGGGCATCCCCGCCTTGAGGGCGCTTAAATACTCTTTTCAAAAGCGGACATTGTAGAAAAAAGGAGAGTTGCGGGAGACATCTCCACTCTTCTCTGGTGCGAATCCTATCCGTGCGTAATGGGTGCCGCTTTTGTAAGCTTACGGCTGCTATTTTCCATTTTCTGAAAAGGTTAACCTCGGTAACCATGAGGGAGATGCATGATAAAAGCCAGCGTAAACACAAGTCATGACTTGCGTTATTGCCCGGTTTTAGCAGCGTGTTTTTTCTTCTTTTGAATATTCTTTTCCTTCAATGAAGGCATACACTACGCGCGCTAAATGGTCAAAAATGGTCAAAGTTCAGTTTTCGCTTTTGAGAATAGGGGCATCCTTATAAAGAAGACATAGAAACTCGGGAAATTCAAGAATGTTCTCAAAGCTCTAAGAATAATAAAAACCATTTTTAGCCAATTTAGGGACAAGCCACCGCGCGTTTTTATGAGAAGCCTCTTTCTTGTTAAAGTCTGTTTTCTCATGGTCTTTTTGAACGGTTCATGTTAGCAAAGCCTTAGTGTTGAAGAGAACTAATAAACTCGGAAAAGTGAGTAGCGCGCGCGTTAGTGTTTACTAAGTAACTCTTAATTTGCACGCGGTAGAAGTGGTCATACCCACGCTGAAAGAGAAAACTGAAAATAAGGTTTCTTAATGAAGTGCAAGAACTGCAACAACCTAAAGAAAAGGTATATCCCGGCATGGGATTCCTATGCCTATCATTGCGAGCACATCGGGGGTCCCTTTTCCGAAGAAGATCTAGAGGAAATCGAAGAGAAAAATGACAAGTGCAAGTTTTTCATAGAGAAAGAGAAAACCAGAAAGAAGGTTTCCCGAGGCCTCAACAAACTATTTCGGCATAGAGAATCGAAGACGTGACAGAACAAGCGCGCGCTCAGTAGGCTCTTGCAAAGGTTTTAAGTGGACCTGAAGAAAGGAGAAGATTATGGCAACTCAGGGAACTGGAATAAAGAAGTAGGGATTGTTACTTATCGGAATAATCCTATTAGTAATAGGAGTGGTTCTTTCACTGTACAAGGAAGATCTTGGCACGAGCGGCGGAATCATGCGAAAGGCGTGTCCATATCAAATTATAGGCATAGTAATGGCCGTAGCTGGAATCGTGTTAATGGTATTGGGATTCTTCTATTCGCCGCGGTACCTTATTACCGCTTTCCAGAGAAACCGCGCTCAACAGAGCCCGAGATAAGAATTAGACGGTTTGCTTAAACGATACCCGAAGCAATGTACCTGAGGCTTGTGCACGCATCTAACGTTATTTTTCGGGATTTCCAAAGGCATGCTCTCGCCACTTTTCACGCCAGCTTTTCCACCCTGTCTTCACGAGGTTCTCCCTGTTTTTAGGTTCCTCCGCAACCCATTCTAGAAGTGCCCAGAAGCGCCTTTTATCTTCCAATCTTTCTGTTGGTATTCCCACTTCTTCGCACCACCTTACGAAGCTTTTCTCAACCATCTCTTGGAGTTCACCGGTGATTTCTAACTCTTCCAGGCTAAATCCTTGGTCCCGCAAGTATCCACGAATACCAGAGAGAACGTATCCTGAGCAGACCTTAAAACGCGTTTCACTATCGGGCTGCATCACCTTAACGATTTCTTGGGCAATCTTCACGGCGTCATCTAAGTACTGCTTATTCTCGAAGTTGGGCGGCTGAAAGGAGGAGACCGGAATCCTGCGTTCCATGTACCTGCGGTCGGGAAGCTTAAGAGCGCCAATTACCACGCCTAGAACAAAATCCCCCCACCCAGCATCATCTATCAAAATCTCCTTCCTAGATGAAAACCGATCCAACCCCATAGCCCGCATCACCAAGGGCTTTCCAAGCGTTTATCTTTACCCTTCAACCATATATGTAGCTTCTCTACAGCTAACGCCCTGGCGAAAATTGTGTGTGTGCATATGCTTTATATATGCTACCAATTAGCGCGCGCATTCAGCGCTAACATAAAACCTTGTGTAGCAAAAATGCGCTCACCTTTTATACAGACATTATCCATAAATAGCTATGGTGCGGGGAGAAAAAGTCCTCCACTGTATGTGGCGGGAATGGCGCGACAGTTTCCTTTCATCCCTTTTGCTCTGCGCACCATAGGCAATTGGCGTGTTCAATAATTTTTCTCTTGAAATCGCGCGCGCTAGTCTTGCCTCTTCTTTTTTGATTCTCTTCGTTATGTGATGAAGCGCGCGCTAAGATATTTAAGCTGCGAAGCAACAATACATGATGAGACTAGATGGCAGTAGCATATGTTTTGATAAACACTGAAACGGGTTTCGAGGCCGACGTGTTGAAGTTTTTGAAGAAACTCGAGGGAGTGGACGAGGTCTTCGCAGTATATGGAGTCTACGACGTGATCGTAAAGGTTAGAGCAACCTCGATGGATAAGCTCAAAGAAATTGTAACTTGGCGTATGAGAAGAATAGACAAAGTTAGGTCAACGTTAACGATGCTAGTTATAGATGAATCAAAATAGTGCAAGTATGCCTTCCAGATGGGAAGAATAAGACTTGGAAGGGTTCTTAATGCGGGCGAATTTTATAGCTTTCTTAGGATGGAAAGGGTTAATCGCCTTGAGCGCTACTAAATAAGGGAACAAAAGAGCTTAAAAAAAATGGGCTTGAAGAATCTAAATTTTGTTTGGGTGATATAAGGGAAGCAATGGTTAGCAATGGGAATTCGAGAGTGGTATTCCTAGCATTCTCTTCGGGCGGAGCTCGTCTGCGAGTTGCCTAAGCGGAGGTGTTTTCAAAACTGTTTTTTGTGGATAACGAGACGCTAAAGAAGGTGGCTGCATTGTTCGGCGAGGACGCTGTTAGAGTAGTTGAGGTTCTTAGAGAGGCTCACGAGATTACGGATAATGAGATAGCGGATAAAACCAAAATGCAACTCAAGATAGTTCGTAAGACTCTCTACAGACTCTACGACCATTCCCTCTTGGCACTCAGGCAACACCGCGACAAAGAAACAGGCTGGTTTATCTTCAACTGGAGACTTCAACCCGACCAGCTAGAAGGCTTTATCGTAAGCCAAAAACGACATATTCTAGAAAAACTAGAAACTCGGCTTGAGTTTGAGAAAAGCCACGAGTTTTACACCTGCCAAACGCCGGGCTGCAAGCGATTTCCGTTCGAGGATGCGTTTGAGCTTCTCTTTAAATGTCCAGCCTGTAACAAACCAATGCTGCGCGTTAGCAACGACTGGATTGTTGAGATCTTAACTCGAAAAATTGAAGAGATAAAAGTTCTGTGAGCGTTGAGATGTTCGGGAATTGGTTCATCCCCTGCATTTGCCAAACACTGCTGAGCCATTCTATTTTTATGTTGTACCTTCATCAAAGAACGCAGAGGCTATTAATTAAGAGATCCTGTGTACGAGCACGCGCTTGCTTTTAGCATGGCTAGAAAATAATAATGATTGGAAGGCATTTGGCGAGGCTATCAGAGTTCTAAGAGGTTAAACTAGGAGGGTCGATGTGGAAGAAACATTGAAGGTTTATTTGACTATTTCGGCGGTTGCGAATCTTTGGCTTGTCCTGGTGATCTTTATTTTCACGTGGTCTTTAGGTTTTGCGTTGGGAACGAATATTACGAAGCCTTGGATTCTAGCTATGCCTTCCCCTGGCGGCTCATCTCGGCTATGTCCACTTCGTATTCCTTTCCCATCTCTACCGGGCAAGGCTTAACGCTCCCACCATAACTGCGTCTTCTCTCATAACTCATGAGGCGTCTTTCTCCTTTCGTATTTGTAATGACAATGCGCACTTTGAAGCTTTAAGTGTTCCGCATTTTATACTGTTTCTTTGGGTGCTCAAATCGTATGTGCTTGATTTCCAGCGTTGCTTTCGGGGCTTCTTTTTTGCTGAGCTTCTTTGGTTAAGGTAATCTCTATTGTTGAGACGCCCCTTGTATCGTCGATCATTAAGCTTCATCAAAAGAGCCAGCGCGCACCAAAGTATCGCCTACTTCAATGCAGGGATGGACAGAAAATTGAGAAAAATGGGAGATTAACCTATCGTTGTTATCTCTCTATTTAGTTTTCTTTTTACTTATTTTTTTCTTCTTCCCGGCTGGACTTTTCGACACAACTGCAACCTCAAATCTACAATTAAGCGATTTCTACTTATATGATTTCTTATGCAACCGTCATCTTGACACGTCATCCAAAATCCGCCCAAAAATGATTTCTAACGATCAATTAGTGATTTCTTGAAGAGGAAAATGTTGTCCGGAGTTTTTCGGATGCGATGAGTCAACGTGCACGGCCAAAATGGGAATCGAACTAGCGACCCGACTCAATAGCTTGCACGCGACAGTGAAGCGGGTTGATGATTGCGGTGACGGCTGACAGTTTAGCTACTAAACCTTCTTTCCGTATTCACGGAACCTTTTCCCGCAACACTCGTACTGCTTAACACGTATCTTGTTCCTGCCCATATCCCACTCTTTTATCGGCGTTTTAACTTCTTTTCCACAGGTCGGACACTTGGCCATTTGTCTGTCACCTCCTTCAAAGGTTTTGGATTAAAAACAAGGCGTCGTTTCCGCGTCTATAGGGCTCTGTAGAGCTTGGTCCACACTTAATGCCCCTACCAATCTTCTTCCTCTAGTTCCCCTTCCTCATCTTCTTCCTCTGGCTCCTCTTCGTCATCTTTTTCCTTTTCGCTCATAGTGTTGCCCTCCAAAATTAGCGCTTTTAGGTCAAGACTGTAGCGCTATTAATAAACGTGTTGATAGTCAAGCATGCTCCTTAAAAATACTTGATACGAGGATGCGTCTGTTATTAGATTAGAACTGCATGTTGCGTGAGAAGCTGGATCGCCAGGTCACATGGCTTCCATGATAAGCATACAGTGTGCGTGCGTGGGAGTCATTAGAGAATGTTAATAGTGTTTAAGAGTGAGGCACGGCTATTGTGTGTGTCAACAAGTACAATGAGGAAGTCAAATTTTGTCTAGAGAACCAAACGTCATATTCGTAGGCAGAAAGCCCCCGATGAGCTACGCTTTGGCGATTATTACAGGTTTCAGCGGCTCCAACACTAAAGAAATCACTTTGAAGGCGAGAGGACAAGCAATATCAACAGCCGTCGACGCCGTCGAGATAACCAGACACAGATTCATGAAAGACCTGAGCATAGGCAAAATCACCATAGGAACAGAAGAAATGCCACCAAGAGAAGGCGAAACCAGACCACGGAACGTTTCAATGATGGAAGTCACTTTAGTAATACCGTAGGAAACAAGTAGAATGCGAAGCAGAACATGGACTACCATGCGAGGCCGCCCACCGGGCAGACTCTACTCGCACGATGGCATACGGCTCTTCGAGTATCTTGCTAGCATTTCAGCAAAACACCAAATCAATTCAAGCAAGTTTTTCAGCAGTTTTCTCAACGCTTTTCAACATGACAAAGCTGCGTGTGAAGAACTATCGATCGAATGCCGCATGAAGACACAGAATCACGCAGTCTTTCTCATAACAGACACTCAAAAAATAATCGCACAATTTCCCATACCCGTACACATCCTTGCAAAAACCAACCTACTCAAAGAGTTCACCGCGCGCTTCGATCAGAAATATATTTAGTGGCGTTGAAGATTGAGCGAAGTTCAGCTTAGAGTTCTGGATTCCAGGCAGAGTGATGTGGGAAGAGGAATCGCTAGAACAGACCTGAGAACAATGCAAAAGTTAGGGGTTTCATCTGGAGACGTAATAGAGATTCTTGGGAAGAAAAAGACGTCGGCGATCGCTTGGCCAGCGTGCTCTGAAGACCAGGATCCAAGCATTATGCGAATCGACGGGTTCTTACGCAAAAATGCTGGCGTATCAATAAACGAGTACGTTGTAGTTCGCAAGGCTGAAGTTAAAAATGCTATGAGCATAGCGCTTGCTCCAGTGGGTATACGATTGAACTTTGACGAAGACTTTGCAAATTTCGTGAAGAACAGACTCATTGATAGGACGTTCGTTGAGGGAGACACGACGCTCGTTATGATGCTTGGTCATTCTGTTCAGTTCACTGTCGCCAAGACGCAGCCCCAGGGAATAGTCAAGATGACTCACGACACTAAATTGCAGACATTGACTGAACCTGTTGCGGAAGCTAAGAGTGTACCACGTACCACCTATGAGGACATAGGAGGCTTGGAGGAGACGGTTCAAAGGATAAGGGAGATTGTTGAATTCCCAATGCGGCATCCCGAGATTTTCCAGAGGCTTGGAATAGATCCTCCAAAAGGGGTTCTACTGCTCGGTCCACCCGGCTGCGGAAAGACACTCCTAGCCAGAGCAGTAGCGAATGAGTCAGACGCAAACTTCTTGTCGATAAATGGCCCAGAAATAATGAGCAAGTTTTACGGAGAATCTGAGGCGAGGCTCCGAGAGATATTTCAACATGCTCAAAAGAACGCTCCGAGCATCATACTCATAGACGAACTGGACTCCATAGCGCCCAAACGTGAGGAAGTTGCAGGGGAAGTGGAGAGAAGGGTTGTCGCCCAGCTTCTAGCTCTTATGGACGGATTGTCTGGCAGAGGAAATGTCATAGTAATAGGTGCAACAAACAGGCCGGATGCCTTAGATCCAGCTCTCAGGAGGCCCGGGAGGTTTGACCGCGAGATAGAGATAGGGATCCCGAACAAGCAGGGACGTCATGAAATATTGTTGATTCATATCCGAGGTATGCCCTTAGCCGGTGATGTTGACTTAGAGGTGCTTGCTGAGCGGACGCACGGTTACACTGGTGCCGACTTGGCCGCCCTGTGTAGAGAGACAGCTATGAAAGCTCTACGTAGGTATCTTCCCGAGATAAATCTGGAGGAAGAGCGAATACCACCCAGCATCCTGGAGAAGATGGAAGTTCGGACGGTTGATTTCATGAACGCCTTCAAGGAGATTACGCCAACAGCTATGCGAGAGGTCGCTGTGGAAGTCCCAGTTGTTCATTGGAATGAAGTGGGAGGCTTGGAGGGGGCTAAAGAGGAGTTAAAGGAGGCTGTCGAGTGGCCGCTGAAGAATCCTGAAGTCTTCAAGAGACTAGGGACTCAGCCGCCCAAAGGTGTACTGTTAATAGGCCCGTCCGGCTGTGGGAAGACGATGCTAGTCAGGGCTGTTGCAACCGAGAGCGAGGCAAACTTCATCTCGATTAAGGGGTCGGAGGTCTTCTCTAAGTGGGTTGGCGAGTCTGAGAGGGCTATTCGAGAGGTCTTCAGGAAGGCTAGAATGGCTTCGCCCGCCGTCATATTCTTCGATGAGGTTGACTCTCTTGTTCCAAGGAGGGAGCTGGGTTATGGCGACAGCGGCGTAACTGAACGCGTCATCAGCCAGCTTTTAACAGAAATGGATGGAATAATACCTTTAGAAAACATCATAGTTATAGCTGCAACAAATAGGCCCGACATCGTCGACCCAGCTGTATTGAGGCCAGGCAGATTTGATCGGCTGATCTATGTTCCAGAACCTGACGAAGCTGCTAGGCTTGAAATCTTTAAGATTGACACGAAGAACATGCCACTATCAAATGATGTGGACATCAAGGAGCATCGCATGACGAAAGGTTACTCCGGCGCCGATATATCATCCGTGTGCAGAGAGGCCGCCATGAACGCTTTGAGAAGAGGCATCAACGCAAAAGAGGTTACCTTCAACGATTTTGAGAAAGCTATGGAGGAGGTCCAGCCAAGCATATCGCCAGAAATTGAGAACTGGTACAGGAGCTTCATGAAGCAGGTTCGAAGGCTACAGAAGCCTATGCCTCTTGTAGTTTAATCCCGTAAGCGACAGATAAAATCAATTCACGCCTCTCTCTAGCCAACCTTTTTGATCCCTTCAGGCACATGAAAGTCTTCAGACGACTATGTGGTTGGCAGTTTAGTGTTTTACTCAGTGAGTTCCGTCTTTTCAAGTCTGGTGTGCACTAAGGCTTTTATAAATGGTATATAAGCGTCCGCTACACTATAGGAAGTGGTTTTTTAATGCCGAAGAGTAAAGCCATAATAAACATTGAAAACGTTGTTGCCGTTGCCACTTTAAATCAGAAGGTTGACTTAAAAGCCGTTGTGAAGGGTTATCCGGGGGCTCAGTATCGTCCAGAACAGTTTCCCGGGTTAGTGTTTAGGCTTAAGAGACCGAAGACGGCCACGCTGATTTTCCATTCTGGAAAAATGGTCTGCACGGGAGCAAAATCGGAAAAGGAAGCCCGCAGGGCTGTCATGAACGTCGTTAAAGAGTTGAAAGACGGTGGAATAATCATAATCAGCAAGCCGGAGTTAAAGATTCAAAACATCGTTGCCTCCGCAAGCCTAGGCGGGAAGATAGACTTGGAACAGGCAGGGAGCAAGCTTAGAAAAACCATGTACGAACCAGAGCAGTTCCCAGGATTGATCTATAGAATGAACGAGCCAAGAGTCGTTATTCTACTATTTGCAACTGGAAAACTAGTCTGCACCGGAGCAAGAAAAGAACAGGACGTTCATGCCGCAGTGCGCAAGCTTCACACAAGCTTAGAGGAACAAAACCTCATATTCTACGAATAAGACTTTTTGCGTTAATACCCAATCGTCTTCGTTTGTACATTCATCATCGTAGTAGCGCGCACGAATGTATCCTAGCCCGCAATTTCCGAGTTACAAAAACTGCGGTAGCGCGCACTAGGACGTTGCCCTGCTAAATTTCGATGAGGAAAACCAAGTTCTTAAGATAGGTTTGTTCTTCCGTCCTGGGTTGATGTCTATATCGCAACGTAGGTTTTGTGTGATCGGCCACCTTCCGTACCTTTCCCAAGTGCTTTTGAGGGCACCTAACCGCTACAACCTTCTCATCTTTGTGGATCCACACTATTGTGGCTTCATGACCTTTAGGGCATTTGAAACTGTCTCCAACCTTCAACTCCATTCTTCTCACCGCTAAAATAATCCTTTGTTACAATTCGTCGAGCCAATTGAGGAAATGACACAGCATTAGTATTTAGGCACAAATAACTAGTGATCAGTATAAGCAGCTCCTCATGAATTTAGACAAGGTTATCCACACGTAATCACGCATCGCTACTCGCGCTAACGGGCCCAGAGTACTGCTTGCGATGACGATGATTCCTTGAGTGATATTACTCGTGCTTCATCTCTTCTATATTCTGCTATATCTTTTTCTTTCTTTATTTCTTCTATTTCTTCCTTCTATTTTCCTTCTAACTCTTTCCGATTTAGCAGCCATACTCAATCTTGTTCTTTCCGCATTTTTTTTCTCCAATTCTGTATTTTCTTTCTTTTTTTCATTTATTGCCATTTTCTATATCCCTCCATTTCTTCCGTTTCTCATAACTCCTATTCCCCATTGTTTTGCGCGCTGTTACTGTCTTATTCTACTACAAGCACGGTTTTCGCCTGTCAGGTTGCATGCAGGACTGCTTCGGGCTTGGCCATAACGTGATAATATTGAAACTATCTCGCGCGCGCTACTTAACAGTACCTCACGCACACAACAGATTTAAATAGATCAATATGTTAACCGGTTTAAACACGCGAGAATTAGAGTTCCATGAGGATGCTAGTTTTTCGTTGACTGTTAGTGGAGGTGTGATTCGATTGGCTTATGGAGAAAATCGAGAAATGCACAAGGCAGTCTGTGCTGAGTGTAGAAAGGAATGCGAAGTTCCCTTCAAACCAGACGGAAGCAGACCAGTGTATTGTCGAGAATGCTACGCAAAAAGAAGACCAGCAAGATCAAGATATTAGGTTGAAACTAACAACTTGATTCTATAACCATCCACTTCCCCAAGTTTATTTTATTCCTTTTTATTACCTATGTCTAAAAAAATAGCGCGCGCTATAAATACATTCAAGATTTTTCTATTTCTTTTCTGAAAATAATGAATACAATGATCATTAGAATTATGAGGGCCCCCATGCCTAAGTAGTAATTGAGAATGGAACAAACAGCGCGCGATGTTTAGGTATATAATCTTTATCCATAACCGAATGTTTCACATGAAACATAACCAAACAATATTAGGAGTATATCACTCACACTTCGTTACTTCAGTTTATTGAGGCTTCAACCAAAGAGAGGCTTCTCAGAAAAACATGGTATTAGAAGGTAGGGATTATCTCACTTTCTGATTAGTTCTTATCTTCTTAGATATTGCCTTCGCGCGCTTTATCAAAAAAGGGAGCATGGCATTTTCTAGCTCTATTTTTCTCTTTTTTTCCGATTTCGTCTATGAAACTTTCGGTTTTTTCTATTGCTTTGTTTATAACTCATTTAAGTTACCTTTTTCTCAATCTGTTTCTTTGTTAGGAACAGCACGAGAATTTTCAATTTTGCCACTTAACGTTTATGAATCTATTCTCTCTATCTCTGTGTGTGTCTCTCTCTTCATCTCATAGAAGGGAAGAGTAGTAGATAAATAGAGATAGAGAGAGTAGTAGAGAAGTAAGTAGTTCTAGAAGTAGGTAAGGAGAGAGAGAAAGGTAAAACTTTCCCCTCCACATTCTGAGGCTCGTGTTGACCGAAAAAGTTAGAATAGGGGAAGAGTGCGCTTTAGGTGCTTATTCTTTCCACTCTGATTCTGGTTCATCATTGGTTTCTGTTTCGCTTTCTTCGCTTTCCTCATCTTCCATTTTTTTCACCTCTGTTCAGTTTGTGTAGCTGTGTTGAATGGTTTAGTGGTACGGATATGCGTCTAGTGCATTACCTTTTTCCTTTTCGGTGTCCGTAGAGGAAGTAGAGGAAAGAGAGGAAGTAGTAGTAGAAGAAGAAAAAGGGTAAAGTTTTATCCCAAACCCAAACCCAAACGCGGACGGCGACGGACGAACGAATAAACAACCAAATAAACGATTAAACGGTTCTATAAACAAACAATTATTCGATTTTTTCTTAGAAAAATAAATTCGTTTTCATGGGGATAAAAATCGAGAATTGAAGAAATCGTTTGCGTTTCCTAAAATTGTTCAATTAATGATTGAGGATTCGCAACTTCAAATATTTCCGTGTGATGCAACAATGCATACTTGAAAACAAACACTTTGACAAACTTCTTCTTGTAAGGAACGCAATAACCATTAAGCGTGCCTTCGCAAAATTTGGTGCAGACAAAAGGAAGAGGACACAAATTCGGATGTTTTCTTATTCCGCACTTACTCTTTAGGTCAATGCATTCTTGCGGTTTAATCTTTTTCTTCATTAGTAACACTTCAAAGCAAGTTTTCTGTATTTCAGAAATTCCTTTATTTCATGATTCTGTGAACCATAGCGAAAAACAATTCTGGGAGATTTCTTCTTTCCTTTAGGCGAAACCCTCAAAGTAGAACATTCTTTAATACATTGCATTCTGAGCCATTCTAACAAGCCTTTGTTTCGTGATTCAAGAGAAATCCACGCTACAATTTTCATGTTTTTAGACCATGAAACTCTCTTGTCAAACAAAACATGATAGTGGTTTTCGCTTGATTTGAGAATGATGAATCCGCCTAGTTTAAACTGTTTCATTTTTTCTGAAGCCCATTTTTTGACTAACCCAAAAGAAATTTCATCGAAATCTAGTTTTACCGTTTCTTTGCTGGAGAATCCGTGAATATAGTTCTTTTCAATCGTTTCTAATAAAGAATTCACCACATTCAATCTGTCTCGTATCTCACTTCACGCTTGATCCACTCGCCTTTCACGCCGTACTTTTCTGGGTCATCATTGAATTTTTCAGCAGAAACAGAAACATAGCCTTTAGGCATATATTCATGAGCGTTTACCATTGCCTTGTATAATTCTTTATTTTTGTTACTGTGAAATTCGTATCTTCCTTTTTTGCGTTCTGCGGACAGTCTTGGCTTTTTGAATCCGTACCAATAGTGCTGTTTGATTCCGTCTATTCTCGTTTTCAAACGCTTTTCTCTGCGTGGTTGTTCAGTTTCTTGGTATGTTCCGTAGACGGCAATTTTCTTTGTCATTTTTGGTCACTCTTTTTCGGAATTCCGACGAAAGATAATTGACCGTTCACTTCTTTGATGATGCCTTCAGCGATCAACGGAGAAAGATATGACTCTCTCACGTTTCTAGGATTCAAATTCAACTTCAAACTTAGCCTATAGAGCCATTCTAGATACGTTCCCTTGTCCATTTCTTTAATCAGCACTATTGCTCGTTTCATCAGTGTTTGTCTAGCTCTAGTACCCGCGTTTGGACAATCAGCGTTAAGGTCTAAGTATTCGAAAACATCCAGAATTGCTTCCTCTTTATCCATGTCCCGTTCATAGGCTTCTTCTATGGCACGCATTCTCTCTGGACTGAGAGGTTTAGATATTTCATTTTCTTGTTTTTTAACATGTTTTTTGCGAGTTTCTGTTTCATTCGCCATTTTGCTTACCGTCTAGCCCTCTGTCATGCGGAGTTTCAAATCATCCTTCAAAACGTCAAGACCTTTGAGTACGTCTTTTTTTGTTGCACCTTCTCTGACAAGTAGAACACAGTTAGCGTCAAGGTAGAATGGGATTTCACCTTTGCCTTCAAGACCTAGTTCTTTTCTCAAGATTTTTGGTATGTAGGCGTAGCCTCTTTCATCATGCAGAAGGATTTTGCCTACAGGTCTTTTCTCGGTCATCTTTTTGACCTCAATACAGTAAAAATACAGGTAAAACTTATATTAAAGTAACCCTACTTAACTGGTTAGATAGGTTAACCATTAGGGGAGAAAAATGGAAAGGTCAAGAAAACTAGATGGAAAATGCAAACAGATTTTGATAACACTAAGTCTTCACGGAAAGGATATGCGATTCAATGAACTGTATGAGGCTGTCAAAGACAACGTGAAGAAAGATGGACAGACAATATCTAAACCAACATTTAACGAACACATTCAAGACTTAACCAAAAGAAAACTTGTTTTTCGCAATGAAAAAAGCAAGCAGAACATTGCCTACAGCTTAAATTATGATAAGTTTCAGCGTCTTCAAGGTTTTGATTTGCTTAGAAAGTACATTGATGAGTATTTGAATGGAAGGAAAGGACTTGAGCTTGTTAATGACCTTATACAATTTGCAGGGTTAAGATACACATACTTATTGAGAACTAAAATTCAATCGTTGGTACTTGAGACAAAACCAGAATTGGCTTTGGAATCTTTGCTAGTTGATGACTTGATTTTTAAGCATTCAGAAGATTTTGTCATTGAAAAATGCAGAAAAGACAGAAAATTCTGTGAAGAAATGCTTGATGATTTGGATTCGATTTCTAAAGGCTTTGTTAGCAAACTGGAAATTCTTGCTGGACATGAAGATATTCAAGACAAAATTAAATCATTGATAATGGGAAAGTGATGTGGGTATGAATCATGCTAAAGTTTCAAAGTTAATGCTTGATGATTATGGTTCATATCTGGGCATGGAGAAAGGATGCTTTACGGTGAAGGATAAGAACGGAACTACCAAGCGTTATCCAATGTTTGAGAATGAGATTGGAGAAGTCATATTGAAAAGTGGTAATTGTGTTTCTACTGGTGCTCTTGCTTCTCTGGGTTTCTGGGGGATAGACTGTTTATTCTTAACTCAGAAGGGCAGACCTGTTGCGATGCTGAAGAGTTTAGATGATGATAGCCACGTTAACACTAGGATATGTCAGTATGAAGCTTTGAATGATGGAAAAGGCGTTCATATTGCCAAACAGCTTGTCTTGAGCAGAGTTGAGGGTCAGAATCAAGTTCTTGGCAAGTATGGTTTAAAGCGTAATGGTTTCTCGGTTGTGGAAAGCGTGAAAAGCCTCAAAGCCGATTCAAAGTTTAGAGCAGGCTTGATGTGCATTGAGGCGCGCGCTTCAGAGAAATACTTCGATCAAATCCTCAGTTTAATTCCTGAACCTTTGAGACCTGACCGCAGAAAGACTTTCAAGGCTTATGATGGAATTAACAATGTTTTCAATTTAGCTTATGAGATTCTGTCGTGGAAAGTGCAACATGCATTGATAAAAGCCAAGCTTGAACCTTATCTTGGGTTCTTGCACAGCACTACGAAAGGAAAGCCTAGTTTGATCTGTGATTTTCAAGAGCTATACCGTTATCTTGTCGAAGACTTTGTGATTCAATTCTGCCGTCGCCTTCAGAAGAAAGATTTCATAATGAAGAATGAAGATTTTTCAGCTAAGCGAAAGGGAAAAAGAGAGTATCTCAATGATTCTTTGACTCACATTTTGATTAAAAGCTTGAACGAATACTTCCAGACTAAAGTCGCAATTCAAAGGATAAGAATGGGAAAGAACCAAGAAATTGAAACGCTGATTTGCGAAGAGGCTCTATTGTTTGCGATGTATTTAAGGAATGAAAGAAAAGAATGGATTCCGAGAATAGCAATAACACAATAAGCATCTAAGTCTTCCCGTTCGTGGAATACGACCTAAATAGGCTCCAAATAAGTTAGAGGTCAAGCTTCACATATCCAGAGAAGAGTAAGCTTGGCTTACTTAATAAAGAGAGATAGAAAACTCTTATAGAAAAGTGGATTTTGTGGGACAGAGAAACAACATAATGCCCGTAATCTAGAAAGAGAGAATGGACATCATTCTTCTTTTTCAGCTTCAGTTTCAGGTTTCTTTATGAATCTCTCATTAATTTTATCGAAGTCTTCTTTTTCAGATTTCTTAATCTCAACCATCTGACATGCAGAAAATACAAACAGTCCGAGACCAATAAAAGTCCATAGTAAGCCTTGCACTTGCCATTCAAAACCCAAAACTGAAAATATTTTCCCTGCAAAAAAAACAGTTGACAGTATTGTTAAGCCAAAAACTATGAGTGATACTCCTATGGCCAATAAGACTGTCACAAATGTTACCCTACGTTCATGCACAACGGATACTTTCAGCATTGCTAATTGAAATCTTCTATCTTGCCTTTTACTAGCGTCTTCTGTCCTGTCTCCTTCTGGATTTTCAGTTGTATCGTTTCCGTCTGGTTCTCGTTTACGTTCTGCAAAACAACAGCAGAGCATCGCTAGAAATACACTCAATAGAAGTAACGCCACAGTTTCTAGGAAATACAATTAAACTCTTCCTCTCACTCGCTCCTGACAATTCTGATTACTTCTTTTGTTTCTGCTATAAGCCTTTTCAAAAATGGTATTTTCTAGAGTATGGAACGCGCTTCTGCCTGTATTGAGCCGTTAGAAGGTTATGCTGCAGAAGCATTATGCTAGGAATCTACTTTTGTTTTTCTTTTTGTTCTTTTTGTTCTTCTTGTGCCTTCTTTTCCTTCTTAGCGATCATGAGAGATTCTTGTATTGTTTTTACTTGTGAGTCGTCTGGTTCCCACTCTTTCTCTTCCTCTTTCTGCTCAGCACTTGTTTCTGTTTCTTCTTCATCAGTCATTTCTTTGATTCTCCAGTAAATCCCTTCTTTTTGCGGTCTATATTAGCTTGAATATCATCTATCTGTCCCTTATCTGGTTGCCACTCTTCAGATGACTCGTTTGGTTTTTGCTTCTTTTTGGTATCAGGCATTCTCTTCCCCAATAGAGCTAAGCACAGACGTTATTTAAATTCATGGGTTAAACAAGTAGTAACAGAACCCTCAAAGCAAGTATCATGAGAGAAGAGAAAATGATCATGACCACTATACCCGAGATAAACAACCAGAAGACTACATTGCATAAGTGCGACTTCTGAGCATTTATGTCCTTATTAATATTAGCTGCCTTGGCATACGAACCTGCTGCTTTTCTTATAACTTGTATATCACTTGGTAACTTTATGT
>Ga0187784_10000487_pt1 | contig 29026 bp, 27 predicted proteins | sample 1015_SJ02_MP15_2_FD_132964 | JGI IMG/M metagenome (GOLD analysis project Ga0187784, IMG submission 132964) | Tropical peat soil microbial communities from peatlands in Department of Meta, Colombia - 1015_SJ02_MP15_20_MG | ecosystem: Environmental > Terrestrial > Soil > Wetlands > Peat | place... | reverse complement strand
GCCGAAAAGACGCGAGGTGCCGGCGGTTTCGAGGTGAACTGGAATCCCGCGACGGGAGAACTGGGCGGCGCGGCGGTGGGCGCGGATGCGGTCGTGAATCTTGCCGGGGCCTCGATTGCGGATGGGCGTTGGAAAGCTGAACGCAAGCGATTGCTGCTGGCGAGCCGGGTGGATACCACGCGCGCACTCGTCCAGGCACTCTCCAAGATGGCGGCTCGGCCGGGCGTGCTCGTCTCCGCTTCCGGGATCGGCTACTACGGAAGTTGCGGCGATCAGGTGCTGACCGAAGAAAGTCCGCTCGGCCATGATTTTCTGAGCCGCTTGGGGCAGGAATGGGAGGCCGAGGCGGCGAAGGCAGAGGCAATAGGCATACGCGTCGTTCGCGCGCGCTTTGGAATTATTCTGGCAAAACACGGAGGGGCCTTGCCGCGCATGGCTCGCCCGTTCTTGTGGGGTGTCGGCGGGAAAATCGGTTCCGGCGAACAGTGGATGAGCTGGGTAACGCTTCAGGATGTTGTCGCCATTCTTCGATCTGCGCTGGAGAACGGCGCCGTGCGCGGGCCGATAAACGTGGTTTCGCCGCACCCGGTGCGCAACGCCGAATTCACCAAGGTGCTGGCAACGACTTTGCACCGCCCGGCACTGTTCCCTGCTCCTGCGCTTGCTTTGCGCTTGCTGCTCGGCGAGATGGCGGATGCACTGCTTCTCTCAAGCCAGCGCGCGCTTCCCGCTCAACTCGAAAAGCTCGGCTATCGCTTTCTGCTTCCGGATTTGTCTGGGGCACTGGCAGCAGTTTGGGAGACGCCATAGCGCAGGTGCGATTGGAAGTGGGAGCGATTGGGCGCAGGAGTCCTGCGCCCTACAACGGAAACTGCTGAGAATTCACGTTCAGCGGGAATCAGCCACTTCAGTGAAACACGAACTAGACGACGCGGTCTGCCCTTCGGTTCATCCAAGGCAAAGGTCGGCAATCAGATATTGAGCATCCGAAGCAGATCCTCCAGCCTGGACTCGTCCACCAGGAGGCGCAGCTCTTCCTCACCCGGGGCCGTGACCGGCACCTCGCCCTCGTCGAAGGCCTGGAACAATCGCATTTTGGCCACGGCGTATTCTTCGCTGCTGGTCAGCGCGCGGCCATTGGCCTGCGCCCAGCTCTCCAGCGCCGCTTGCACCACCACGATGCACAGCGGAAACGTCTTCTTGCGGTCGGCGGAAACGGCGTAAACGAATTCGCTCGCGGGACCGCCCGAATACGTGATGCGGTTCACTTCGTAGAAGCAATATTGGTAGACGTAGCCGTTGGAAGCCGAGTAGCTCTTCACTCGCCGCACCGCCTCGGGTCGCGTCATGGGCGAATTATTGAAGTGGCTCGCGGCAAAGTCAATAAAGGCGCAGGCTGCATTCCCACTTCGGGATTTTGGCTGAACCCGGGATTTCAATTCGGCACGCAAGAGTCATCCGTGGCGTGACATTGGGTTGTCTCCGTGCGCCGCAGCCAGATTTCATTAGGAATTCCAAATACTTCGATCCAAAGGCGTTAGCAGACGTTTCGCAGCCCACTTGCGGACTGCGCGAGAAAATCGGTGCAGTGCGATTTCGCTGGTCCTTCGCCTGCAATTGCAGAAGGCATGCGACCCCTTCCGCCAACTCCAGAAGCAAGAACATTCGTGAAGAACATGGCCCAAAAGAAAACTACGCCAGAAATGCACCGATTTGCCTTGGCCTGCGTTCTCCTCGCGATGGGTGCGTGGATTCTGAGCTGCGGTGGGGGAGGCGCAGGCTCCGTAACGCCCCCGCCGCCCCCACCTCCCTCCATTCAAGTCGTCGTGACTCCCAACTCGGGAACAGTGTTGCTCGGTGAAACACTCGCGTTCACTGCAAGCGTCTTCAACTCCACGGACACAGCTGTGATCTGGAGTGTCAACGGCATCACCGGTGGTTCTTCTCAAGCCGGCACGATTTCCGCCGATGGAGTGTATACGGCACCTGCGGATCTTCCCCAGGGCGGGACGGTGCAAGTGACTGCCACGAGCCACGCCGATTCCTCAAAGTTCGCTACTGCTAGCGTCACCATTTCCAGCGACATCAGCGTCTCGATTTCGCCGGGGACAGCGAGCGTCGAGCTGGGCGCCGTGCAAGCCTTTCACGCTTCCATTTCCAGCAACGGCAAGCCCGATCCCACGATTCGCTGGAGCCTCTCCGGTTCAGCGTGTCCCAGCGCGTGCGGCAGCGTCAATGCCAACGGAAATTACACCGCGCCGCAGATCCTGCCAGGAAATGCCAGCGTCACCCTGACGGCGACGAGCGTCGCCGATCCTTCCAAACAAAATTCGGCAAACGTCCTGATCACCAGCAACTTCACGTTGCAGCTCAACGCACCCGCGACCGTGCAACCCGGCGTCACGGCGGCGCTGGTGGCCACGATGACGCCGGTGCCCGGATCGAATCCCAGCAGCGCTCTATCATGGTCGCTCTCCGGCACGGGCTGCAGCGGCAGCGCCTGCGGAACCTTGACGGTCACAACCACGCAATCCGCCGGCGGGAATGCGGTCGCCGATACAGCGAACTACACCGCGCCTGTCATAGTGCCGCAACCGGACACCGTGACCGTAACCGTCACGCCGCAAGCCGATCCCACAAAAGCACAACAAGTCAACATCACCATCGCGCAGGGCGCCAGCCTCAGCATCTCTCCGCTGACGGCAACGCTCGCGGACAACGAACGCATCACCCTCACCGCATCCCTGAATGGCGCTGCCAACAATGGCTTGTCCTGGAGCGTCAACGGCGTTTCCGGCGGCAACGCCACGCTGGGACAAATTTGCGTTGTGGGCTCGAGCCCCTGCCAGAGCCTCACCAGCGGCACCGCTACGCAAGCGGATTATCTCGCACCTGGCGCCATTCCTGCGACGAATCCTGTTTCGGTCACCGTGACCAGCGCCAGCAATCCCATCCTTACCGCTTCGGCGCAAATCACGGTGATCAACCACGTGCTGGTCAGCGTACAGCCGAGCAACGTGACGCTGCCGCCACTGGGTGTGCAAGGATTCACCGCTTCGGTCTTGGGTACGGAAAATCAGAACGTCGTGTGGCAAATCCAGGGCACGGGCTGCACTGCGAACGGCTTGTGCGGCACGATCACAGCAGCGGGCACCTACACAGCCCCCGGCGTCGCGCCCACGCCTGATGCGCTGACCGTCGTTGCCGTCAGCGAGGACGATTCCACACAATCGGGCAGCGCCAACGTCACTATTTCCAGCGGCCCAAACATACTGACGCTGCATCCCGCAAGCGTCTATGCCGGCGGGGCCGATGGCTTCACTTTGCTCGTGGAGGGCAGCGGCTTTGTGCCTTCCCAACCGGGCCTTGGCTCCGTACTGCAAATTGGCGGCACCGCGCGCATCACGACGTGTGACAGCACTAATTCCTGCACAGCCCCGGTGAGCAGTACCGATGTGGCCTCAGCCGGGAACCTCAGCGTGCAAATCGTGAATCCCGATACGAGCACGTCGAACGTGGTGAACCTCGTGATCGTGACGCCCGGCAGCAGCGAAGACGTTGTCAGCCTGACCAGCAGTTCCCCCGCCGCGACCGGCAACGACATTACCGTCGTCGAGCCCACCACCGCCGGGCTGGATACCACCGATACCAATCTGGATCTGGAAGTGGCCGCGATCGGCCTGTTCACCACCTCCACAAATACCTGCACACTCGCTGGAAATCCCATTCCGCTGGTGCGGCCTTCCTCGGGCACCGCCGCCGCGGATATCTGCCTTTTCTCGGAGGCGGGTTTCGACACGAGCATGAGCTACACGGTCTCCGGCTCCGGTGATGTCACGGTGATTGCGCAGCAGCCTGCCGGCCTCGGCATTATTCACCTCACCTTGCAGGTCCCTGCAAGCGCAACGGCGGGCGCGCGAACCCTTTTCATTCAAAACGCCAACCTGGATCGCACCGCCGCAACGGGCGCCCTGGAGATTCAATGAGATTCCGGAGACCACGATGAGCTACGCGCAACGCCGCCGCTTCTTGCGGCTCTTGTTCCTCGCGGGCCTCCTATTGCTTGCCATGACGGCGCGCGCCACGACGTACGTGCGGCTGCGCTTCCCGGACCTGGTGCATTACGCCTCGGCCATCGCTCGGCTGCGCTGCGTCGGCGCCGACACACGGGTCGAGAATGGTGAAATCTTTACCGACACGCGCTTCCACGTGCTGGAAACCGAAAAAGGGCAGTTGCCGACTTCCATCGTGGTGCGCCAGCCGGGCGGAAAATTCCAGCACCTAAATTCGCACGTGGAAGGGGCCCCGGAATTCCGTGTCGGAGAGGAAGTCTACCTGTTTCTCTGGGGGCGCCCAGGCAGACAGTTCTATGTGCTGGGCTGGTCGCAGGGAACGTTTCGCGTGCACCGCGACGCCCTCTCCGGCAAGCAAACCGTTACGCAGGATTCCGCTGAAATGCCCGTCTTTGATCCCGAGACTCATGCCTTCACGAAGATGGGTGTCAAAAACCTGCGGATCGAAGTGTTCCAGGAACGTGTTCGCCGCGAGGTCTTGCGCGCGGTGCCATAGATTGTCTTTTTGCGGGACGCAGAATTTTGTAGGTGAATCGGATTATGGATCGGAAGGCAATGAAAGAGACATGCGAAAGGCAAGGTAGAAGCAAACCATGAGAGAGACGGTCCGAAAACTTGGCGCCATTGGCGTCGCCGCTTTCTTCGCGCTCTGGTCCGTGGGCGCCGCCCACGGGTACTCCTTCAATGAGATCGTGCCCGATGTCCGCCAACCGGTCAGCGTTTCGGGAGGCTCGGCCTGCCCGGTTCCCGCGCAGCAACTGACCAGCGCCGGCAGCTTGTCTTATCGCTGGAGCACGGCGCTTGGCAGCAATCCCACAACCATCCTCACGCAGGACCAGACTCCTACTGGCAGCCTGAATGAAATCGCGCAAACCATCCAGCAGGCGCTCGCCGTGTGGACAAATGTGAGCGGCACGACCCTGACGCCGGCTTCCCTGGCTCCGCTGACAAGCATCTCCTCCGCGAATGCCTGCGGGACCGATGGGATCAACTCCATTTGCTTTGACCAGCCGGACGCAGCCTTCACCCCCGGCGTGCTGGCGTTTACCCGCGTCGTTACCGCCGACACCCTTGGCATTCAGGTTGGCAGCAGCCCTGTTTCCACGGAACTCGGCCAGATCCTCGACGCCGACATCTACTTCAATCCCAGCGACTCGTTGGTCTCCTTCGCCACTCCCCAGGCGCTGAGCGCAAATCCAGGCTCCTACGACTTGGAATCGATCCTCACCCACGAACTGGGCCACACGCTGGGATTCAGTCATTCCGCGGTTTGGAGCGCCATGATGTTCCCGTTCGCTCCCGCGCCGGGCACTCTTGCCGGGCAGCGGCCCACAGCACAGCAGCCAGACGCCCCGCTGGCGGACGACGATCGCACCGGCTTGCGCGTCCTCTATCACGATCCGAATGACACGCTCTATGTGGGCTCGATTCAGGGACACATCATTCCTGCGAATCCCATTTCGCTGCCGTCGGCGCCTCCAGGAGTCACCGGAGTATTCGGCGCGCATGTCGTGGCCATGGATGCCACGAGCGGCGCTGTCATTGCGGGCACGCTGGGCGGCTGGAGCTGCACCGCGCCCGGCCCGGTGCAATTCGACGGCACCTACGAAATCGATCAGTTGCCCGTTGGCGAAAGCTACAAGATTTACGCGGAACCCCTGGATGGCGCGGTCGCGCCGAGCGATGTGAGCGATGCGCTCGTTTCGCTCTGCCGCAATTCCACTACGGACCCGGGCTGGCCGCCGCTGCAGGGCTGCGTGGTGCCGCCGGCGGATACCTCTTTCACCACGCGCACGCTTCCGGCCCCCTAGATCTGCCTCGGGACCACCGCAGAAACGTCTTTTCTCATTTCTCTCTTCTGTTTTCTGTTTTCCATTTTCTAATTTCTAATTTCCAATTTCCGGGTTTTCTCAGAAATACTCGATGGCCTCTGGGGAAGTCCGGAAGGCGTATTGCTCCGCCTGAAGCCGGAACGCATCTTCGAGCGCCGCCCCGCGGCCCTGCGCAAACAGCGAATCGCTGGTGACGTCTGCAAACCCATGCGACTGAAGGAGGCGGTCTTCGGCATCACGTTGCGTCTCAATGACCCCGCCGCGCCTCAAATGAAGAGGCACAGCGCCTTTCTGCACTAGCGCCGGGCCAATAAGTAGAAAACGGTGGCAGTGGAGCGGATCCTCTTCGGCGCAGAGGATTGCCGTGGGCGCTTCGCGGGCGCGCGAAATGGCGCGGTCCACGGCCTCCAGAAAATCGGGAGCTTTGCGCCGGCCGGCATAATCCACCAGGCCGTTTGGCAGGTAATAGCGCGGATCCAGCGGACGCCCGCCCAGTTGCTCGCCAAGAAATTCGTAACGTATTTTCGCCGCGGTGAGCCGCGCTTCCAGCGGTTGGCGGTTGAACTGCGGATAGCGGAAACTCCCGGGCCGGCTGCGCACATCGCAAAGCACTTTGATCTCGTAACGCAGAAGCGTGCCCAGCAGATCGGACATCTCCAGATTGGAGTGCCCCAGGGTAAACAGCTTTGCTTGCTTGGCAGGTGCAGTCATGGGCGAATTCGGTTCCTTGGAAGTGTAACGCGTTCCGCCCCGCCTGGGTTTCTGTCCGGCGGATCGTCACGTCCTCGTGGTTCGAGCCGGTGGAAGTTAAGGCGCGCCTTTGCTCCCGTTAGGATGAGGTTCTTCCGGAAATGGATTCCAATTCGCTGACCACGCGATCGAGTTCGTCAATCAATGGGTGGTTGCCCGCCGCGCGAAAGGCCGTGATCAGCGCGCGGTAGTACCACAGCGTCCCCTCTTTTTCCCCGGCGAAACGCTCAAACACGCCTTCACCATGGACGCGCAACTCATAGAGTGTCTCGCGTGCGTTAGAAAGCTTGTCGGCGGCGGACACCAGGAGCACGTCGGCAGATTCTTTGCAAACCCGCGCGAGGTACGCGCGCTTGCGCTCCAGCCACGGCGGTTTTGGATCGCTATACGCGTCCGTGCAGCCGTCCACAATCTCCGCCACGCGCTTGCCGAATTTCCGGCGAATCTCGCGCAGCCGCGGAAGGCCGCCCTGATCTTCCACCGCGTCGTGCAAAAGCGCAGCGATGGCCATCTCTTCGTCGCCGCCGTATTCGATGACGATGGACGCCACTCCCAGCAAGTGGCCGATATACGGCCGCTCGGTGCGCTTGCGGATCTGGTTGCCGTGCAGCCGCGCCGCATAGCTCAAAGCGGCAATAAACCTGCGCGAAAAGGCAGGGTTCAACTCAGTCTTACGAGCAGTTTTGGCTTTCTTAGGTTTCACCGGCGTCGCGTCTTGGTGTAATTATCATGGTCTAAAAAGAGGCCAAAGCTTGGTAGCGCTAACGGGAATCGAACCCGTATTTCGGCCTTGAAAGGGCCGCGTGCTAACCGTTGCACCATAGCGCCCCATCTGAGGAAACTACAACCGTTCAAGTATACGAGAAAGCCTCTTTGTGCGCCACGCAGAGGCGATGGTAAATAAGTAATAAGTTCTCAGTTATAAGTTATAAGTTTCAGAAAAGCGGCCCGTGGTAAATTGAAAGCGCGCACCCGCGTTGGGGGTTCTACTTAAAACTTAATACTTACAACTTAAAACTTCTGTTACTTCCGCCGGTCCTGCCACTCTTCGTGCCAAGCCATTTGAATGGCTTCAAGCTTGCTCTCGTTGGATTTCAGCGGATCGCCCGCAAACCCCGGCAATTCCGTAATCCATTTGTGCAAGTCCGTAAAGCGGACCGTCAGCGGATCGACGTTGGGATGCATGTCCGCCAAGCCGATGGCAATATCATCGAGGCTGTCCCAGTCAAACGTCTGCGGCATAATCGGTCCTCTTGTTCTCAGTTAGAAGTTCTCAGTATTTATTCAGAAATGAAAGTCAGGAACCAGGGGATAAAAGCATTGTCGATGCGACCGCTTCTTGAGCTGGGCAAAGTGCAACGCAGGCCCCTCTTCTCTGACTTACAACTGAAAACTGCTTCAGTGGTCCAGTTCCTTGGCGTAGTTCTTGTTCCAATCGGGAATTTCCACCACGATATCCGTGGTGCCGTCCGGCACAGTCTGGCAACCCAGGCGCGATTTTGGGGTAATGCCTGGTGCTTCATCGAGTTCGTCGAGTTCCGCATCGGTGGCTTCGTTGCAGGATTCCAGGCCTTCCTTCACGATCACATGGCAAGTGGAGCAGGCGCAAACTCCGCCGCAGGCATGGTCCAAGCCCATCTTGAAGCCCTCGGAAATATCCAGGATGCTGCCTGGCAGGCCATTGTGGCCGTACGGAAACTTTTCCGGGTCGACCTCGACGGTCTTGCCGCTCGGAAGAAAGGTGACCTTAAACTTTTTCGTCGCCTTCTTGTATTTCACTTCCTCGATGTACGGATTGCTGCCGCCCATATTTTTTCTCCAGCCAAGTCGCGAAATGGGGTTGCCTGTAGGGGCGCCCCTACACCGAAAACTTCACATGCTAGACTTCGGCCAACTTCTTGCCCTCAAGCGCCGTTCGCACCGCCGAAGTCATCAGCAGTTCGGCCAAATGCTCGGTGGCGCGATTCAATTCATCGATCTGCTGCCGAATAAGCTTGTAGTCGCTGCCTTTCGCCGCTTCTTGCAGCGCGGAAGCACTGGCATCCACCTTCTGCCGCTCCGCCGCAGGTAATTGTGCTGCCTGAGGATTCGCCAGCGCTCTCGCCGTGGCTGATAAAATCGCTTCCGCCTCGGTGCGCGCTTCGATCACCTGGCGCTCCGCGAAATCCTGCTCCGCATACTCGATGGATTCCTCAAGCATGCGCTCGATGTCCGCGTCGTTCAGGCCATAGCTGGGCTGCACTTCGATGGTGTGCTGCTCGCCGGTACGCAGATCTTTCGCGGCCACCTGCAGAATGCCGTTGGCGTCAATAAGGAATTTCACTTCGATGCGGGGCAGCCCCGCGGGAGCCGGGGGAACGCGCAAAGTAAAGCGCGCCAGTGAACGGCAGTCCTTGGCTAACTCGCGCTCGCCCTGCAGGACATGAATTTCAATTCCCGTCTGATTGTCCACGCCAGTGGTGTAGAGCTCCTGGGCACTCGCGGGTATCGTGGAGTTACGCGGAATGACCTTGGCCACCGCGCCGCCATAGGTCTCGATGCCGAGGGAAAGCGGCGTGACGTCCAGCAAGAGCATATCCTTCACGCCCCGATCGAGGATGTTGGCCTGCACCGCCGCGCCCAGCGCCACTACTTCGTCCGGATTCAGTTCCGTGTGCGGCTTGCGGTTGAAAAATTCCTGCACGGTGCGGCGAATCAACGGCGTGCGCGTGGTGCCGCCCACCAGGACGACTTCTTCCAATTCGCTCGGTTTCAATTGCGCGTCGGCCAGCGCCTGTTTCACCGGCGCCATCGTCCGATTGACGACGGGGCGAATCAGGGCCTCCAGCTCGCCGCGTGTGAATTCGCGCACAAATGTATCGCCGTTGGGCAGCGGAAAACGCAGTGTGGCCGTGGTTGTTTCGGAGAGCCGGTGCTTGATGTCAATCAGCGCCTTGCGGAGTTCCTGCGCAAGTTCGCCATGCGGCGAAAAGTCAATCTGGTCGTGCTGCAAAATCTGTTCGTGAACGAAGGCCTGCAGCAGATTGTCAATGTCGTCGCCGCCCAGGTGCGTATCGCCGTTCGTGGAAAGCACCTGATAAATGTCGCCTTCGCCCGTGGAAATCAGCTTGAGCACGGAAATATCAAACGTGCCGCCACCCAGATCGTAGACGGCAACCTTGCCTCGCTGTTCTTCGTGCAAGCCATACGCCAGGGCCGCGGCCGTCGGTTCGTTGACCAGGCGCAGCACTTCCAGTCCGGCGAGCTTGCCGGCATCCTTGGTGGCCTGGCGCTGCGCATCGTTAAAATAAGCGGGCACCGTGATGACAGCGCGATCTACAGTTTCGCCGAAGTACGATTCCGCCCAATTCTTCAGCTCGCGCAAAATGAAGGACGAAATCTCCGGCGGCGTGAATACCTTCTCGCCGAGCCTCACGCGGATTACATGATTGCTTGCGGGATCGATGCGGAACGGGAAGAGCTTCAGTTCGCTCTGCACGTCGGAGGGCCCGCGGCCCATCAGGCGCTTCACGGAATAGATGGAGCGCTCCGGCTGGGTGAGCAAGCGGCGGCGCGCCGGTTCCCCAACGATGATGCCGCCGTCTGGATCAATGCTGACGATGGACGGGCACAGCGTGCTCCCGGACGGCCCCGGAATACACCTCGGCTCGCCGGTCTGCGCATCCACGTACGCGACCAGGCTGTTCGTAGTTCCCAGATCGATCCCGACAATCTTTCCCATGGTCAAGTAAGCAGTTATCAGTAATCAGTTTTCAGTTAGAACCCAAGCCCGACGACCACACTACAGCAACTCCTTTTGAACGTTTACAACGAGATTCCTGATGTAGGAACGCCGGTTGAGCAGCTCATTCAGTTTGCCCATCGCCTTTTTGCGAGCCGCATCATCCCCTGCGGAATCAATGATTTGATCCCACTCGCGTGCAGCCGACTGCAATTCCGTGTCGACTTCGCCGAGTTTTTCCTCGAAATTCTTTTCGGCGGCTTCCAGACGCCGCCTGAGCGAAGCAGTGTCGCTTCCTTCAGCCTTGGCTTCGCGGAGTTCGTCGAGCGATTCGTTCAACTCGAACACTTCCTCGAGCAATTCCGGCGGCGCCTGCTGCCGGTTTTCGCCGTTCTTGCGCATGCCCTCGATCGCCAGCAGGTATTCCACCCGCGCGATGGGGTCGCGCAACGTGCGATAGGCGTCGTTCAGTTCCGAGCTGCGCTTCAGTGAAATCTCGCGCTCCTGCTCCGTCGCGCTGACAAAATTGTCCGGGTGCAGCTTCCAGCTGAGTTGCAGGAACTTTTGTTCGAGCGCGCCCATTTCGATCCACAGCTTGCGCGGCAGCTCGAACATCGCGAAGTAGTCGCTGCCCTGCGGGAGCTGCAGCAATTTGCCGCATCCCGGGCAGAAATGCGTGCCAATGGTGCGCTCGTGGCAATTCCAACAGACGAGCGGCGGGTTGGTGATGGGAAGTTGCGTGGACATGGAATTTTTCCTTACCGCTCCGCAAACATAAAAAAAGTGGCTGGCGTTTGCGGTGGCCAACCACTGGTCAGATCGAGTCAGTAACCGCCCATGCACAGACGAAAGTCCGTGCTGCCGCTAAGCCGTAAACGAACTGCCGCAGCCGCAGCTCCGCGTGGCATTCGGATTCTGGAACACGAATCCCTGCCGCATGAGCGTCTCCTCATACTCCAGGGTGGTGCCATTGAGATACAGCAGGCTCTTAGGATCGACAAAAATCCGCGCGCCGAATTCCTCGAAGACTTTGTCGCGGTCACGCGCCTGCGTATCCAGCCGCATGGCATAGGACAACCCGGAGCAGCCGCCGCCCTGCACGCCCACGCGCAGGCCGCCAGTTTGCGGAGACACACCTTCCTTTGCCAGCAGCGCGAGGATCTTCTTCGCGGCGTGCTCGGTCATGTGAATCACCGGCCCGACTTTGTGAGTAACCTCGGTACCGACTTCCGTCGCCATGTTACCCATCCTCAAAAACCACACAAGCCAATAACTGGACAGCATCCTCCGACGGCCAACCCTCACCGCCGGAAGACGCCACTAACGCCGAGCCGAGAATCAGTGAGAAGCCTTCTCGTGCTCGGGAACTTCCACCCCGTGCTTCTTCTTCCAGTTGCCGATGGCGGCTTTGATGGCATCCTCGGCGAGCACGGAGCAGTGAATCTTGACCGGGGGCAGAGAGAGCTCGCGGACGATGTCCGTATTCTTGATGGCGAGCGCTTCATCCAACGTCTTGCCCTTCACCCATTCCGTGGCGAGCGAAGAACTGGCGATGGCCGAGCCGCATCCGAAGGTCTTGAACTTGGCTTCTTCAATGACCTGCGTCTCCGGATTGATGCGCATCTGCAGCTTCATCACGTCGCCGCACTCCGGCGCGCCCACCAGGCCGGTCCCAACATTGGGATCTTCCTTGGGCAGGCTGCCGACGTTGCGCGGGTTGTTGTAATGATCTACCACTTTTTCGCTGTATGCCATGGGCCGCTTGCTCCTTCTGGTTTTTTCTTGTTCAAACTTCAGCCCTTCGCCACGGTGACGAGCGAGCCAAAACCTGCATTCTTGATCGCCTTTTCGGTCAAGGTGATGTTGGTCAGAAACGCGGAACGTCCCGCGGTCAGCTCCCGCAGCGCCTCGCGGATGTATTCCGCGGTGAGTCCCAGAACGTGCAGGAATTGCCGCACTTCCTGGAGCTGGTAAAACACGCGCTCCGCGGCGGGCGCCGGCTCGTCGCCATCCTGATAAGCCTGATACGTCACGCGAAACGGCGCCGAGGTCCCGGCGATGGACCGGTGAATCCTGAGTGTTCCTTCACTTGCAATTGCACTTGCACTTGCCATTTTGCTTCCCTTCCATCCTTCCTTGAATTACGCGGTCTGCCAGTTGACCTTGGAGATGTCGATCCCTTCCTTGGCCATTTCATAGAGCGGCGAAAGCTCGCGCAGCTTGGTCACAACCTGCACCATCTTGTCGATCACGTAATCGACTTCTTCCTCAGTGTTAAAGCGCCCCAGGCCGAAGCGGATCGACGTATGCGCCAGGTCCTCGCCCACGCCTAGAGCTTTGAGTACGTAACTCGGTTCCAGGGTTGCCGAGGTGCACGCGGAACCGCTGGAGACCGCCACGTCGTTGATTCCCATCAGGAGCGACTCGCCTTCGACATAGGCGAAGCTCATGTTGAGGTTGTTCGGGAGGCGATGCTCCGTCGAACCATTGATGAAAATCTCGTCCAGCTTGGCTTCCAGGCCGGCCTTCAGCCGTTCGCGCAACGCCAGCATCCGCTTGCTTTCCTCCGGCATTTCCTGCTGACAAATCTCGCAAGCTTTGCCGAGGCCGACGATGCCGGTTACGTTGAGCGTGCCCGAGCGCATCCCCCGCTCGTGGCCGCCGCCATCAATAATGGCTGCGAGCTGCACGCGAGGGTTGCGGCGGCGCACATACAACGCGCCAACACCCTTGGGCCCGTAAATCTTGTGCCCGCTAATCGCCAGCAGATCAATGTTGTCCTTCTGGACGTCCACGGGGATCTTGCCAACAGCTTGCACGCCATCCACCGCCAGGAAAATGCCGTGCTCTTTGGCAATCTTGCCGATTTCAGCAATTGGGTTAATCACGCCAATTTCATTGTTGGCGTACATAATGCTGATGAGTATGGTGCTCGGTTTGATGGCCTTGCGCACATCCTCGGGATCCACCCGCCCGTCCCTCTGCACCGGCAGATAGGTGACCTCGAACCCGTGCTTTTCCAGGTTCTTGCAGGTGTCCAGCACGGCCTTGTGCTCGATGGCCTGCGTAATGATGTGATTGCCCTTTTCGCGGTACATTTCCGCGACGCCTTTTAGCATCAGGTTGTCGGATTCCGTTGCGCCGCTCGTGAAAATAATCTCCTTGGGGGTCGCGTTGATCAGGGAAGCAATCTGCTGCCGGGCAGTCTCCACCGCTTCCTCACCAGCCCAGCCGAACGAGTGGTTGCGGCTCGCGGCGTTCCCGAACTTCTCCGTGAAATAGGGCAACATCGCCTGCAACACACGCGGATCCATCGGCGTGGTGGCGTGATTGTCCATGTAAATCGGCAGCTTGACGGCCATTTCCGTGTTCTCCTATCCAGACCGGGATTCCCCTCAGCCGGTTACGGCCAAGCGCTCCATCCTTTTCAATTCCACGAGCGCGGGCTCCGCGGTGTCCTCGGTCAACTGGGCGATAGTCACCGTGCTCAACACGCTCAAAATACTCTCATTCACGCGGCGCAATGGTTCTTTGATGGAGCAGCGCTCCGTTGCGTCACAATTTCCATGAGTCGTCACGCAGGAGGTGATTAGCACCGGCCCATCAATTGCCGTGATCACTTCCAGAGCAGACACTTTCTCCGGCGCCTTCGCCAATTGGTATCCGCCAGTGGAACCATGCTTCGCGGTAACTAAACTCTGCCGGGCCAGTTTCTGCAGCACCTTGGCCATCAATGTGGCGGAAATCCCATACTCCTCGGCGATTTCGCTCGCACTGCACGCGTGTTGCTGGCGGTGTATGGCCAGATGCTTCATGGCAATCAACCCGTAATCCGCCTTCTTGGAGAGTTTGAACATTCCGCCTGCCTGCTACCCCAGAACGACTCAGCAAATATGCGACTGTTCTAGTCGCAATTTAAACTATATCCCTTTGTGGGCACTCTTGTCAACCCTCCACCGGCTCCAAAAGACTGAGCAAACTGTTACCTTGCTTTAGCTTAGAGTAAGACTAAATCAGTCGGATATTGAGCACTTTTCGCTAAACGGATGATCCTGGGCGGTGAATGGCAACCATAGACCCCCGACGGCAATTGCTAGCTTCGCGGTAGCGACGCTTCTCTGTGGGCGAAACCAGATAACCTGTTGCCCTGGTGAGCCGGACGCGATCCGGCCGGTTCAAGCCCGACATTACTTTGATATTGGGCACGCCCCTCCAACGGTGGCTGCATCGAGCAACTTCTGAAACGCGGGCAGCGCCGGAATCGTCAACTGATCCTTATGGGCCTGCAGTTCAAGCGCGCTCAGACCATCGAGCTGCTGCTTCTTGAGTTCTGGTGAGAGGGGGGGGACGCCCAGGGTGATACGGTCGAGCGCGGCAAGGGCGACCTCCGCGGCCTGGGAAAGCGCCGACGAAGCGGGACCAGCTTCCTTCACAAGGAAAGATCGCTCCGCAAGAGGCCGGAGGCGCGCGTCATTCCCGGCCCACTGCACGAGTTGCGCGCGCAATTCGGATGCCTTGGCAACGTCTTTGCAGGAACTGGCCAGGTACTCATCCACTTTGCCGGAAAGCAGGCGCGAGGCTTCGCTCTCCGGCTGGACTGCATCGACGACGCGATTCAACGGCGTCTGGCTAGTAGGCTCTGGTCCATTTCCCTCCCGCGAGTAATCTTTCAAGGGTTCCAAGGCCTCGACGAGTGAGGTTAAGGCGGCGATTTCTTCGGGCGCGGCGGTTGCGGCCATGCGCTCGATCATTCTCCGCTGATACGTGTGATGGTTCAGGCCCACCCACTCAAGGCGCTGGCTGATCTCCGGCAGCCGGGCGTACATCGCAGCTGCATCGCGGACATCCGCGGGCGACCAGAGTCTTTCGGCAATCGCCGCGGTGCGCGGCCAGATGCGTGAATCGATGTTTTCCGGGTCCACGTACTCCGACCACATGCAGGCCTCTCCACCAAGCACCAACTTCTGCTCTTCCGGCGTTAGGTTTGCCGCAGCGTCCCCCAGCGGATCGACGGCGTAGTGCCGTGCCGCGCTCCAGCCCAAATCCACGTAATAGCCGTTGGAAAGAATCCCGCGATAACCCTGCTTTGCCGCGGCCACCAGCGAATCCGCGCCGCGCCAGGATTGGATGACGATGCTCTTCGGCACGCCTGGCACCAGGATTTCGTCCCAGCCGATGGGCGTCTTCCCGTGTTTCACCACAAGCTCCTGCACGCGCTGGCTGAAATACGCTTGCAGGGCATTGTTATCCTTGATCCCGTGGGCCTTCCTGTACGCCTGAATGCTCGGATTGGCGTCCCATTCTTTTCCATTCACTTCATCGCCGCCGACATGAAAGAACGCGTCCGGAAAGAGCTTCGCCATTTCCGCGATGAATTCGTTAAGAAACTTGTACGTTTTCTCGTTGCTGGGATCCATCGCCGGATCGAAAATGCCCCATTTGCGCTCGATTTGGTAGGGGCCAGAACCGCTGGCCAGTTCCGGGTAGCCGACAAACCAGGCTGTACTGTGGCCGGGCATATCGAATTCCGGCACAACGCGAATGCCGCGGTCGCGGGCATAGGCAACCAAGCCTCGAATTTCCTCCTGCGTGTAGTAAAGCCCGTCGGAACCGAGTTCGTGAAGCTTCGGGTATTTTTGGCTTTCGACGCGAAAGCCCTGATTTTCTGACAGGTGCCAATGGAACACGTTCAGCTTGACGGCTTCCATACCGTCTAGATTGCGCTCCAGTACGGCGATGGGTATGAAGTGGCGGCCGGCATCAATCATCAAGCCGCGCCAGGAAAATCTCGGTCGATCCTGAATGCTCACAACCGGCGCCCCGAAGCCGTCCGGCGTGATGGTGACCAATTGCAGAAAAGTCTGCAGCCCGTGCAACGCGCCCAAGGGATTCGTGGCATGCAGCCTCGCACCAGACGGGGTTACATCCAGCGTGTACGACTCATCTTCGCCAAGCTCCTGGACCGCTTTGCTCTCCTGATCCGTGGTGACCAACAGCGTGGCCTTTGCGGGATCCACTGTTTCTCGGCTTGCAAACACCAGGGCCGTCTGGCGATGGAGTTGTTCCAGGAACCGCCGGCCCGCACGTTCCAGCCGCGGTTCCCGATGACCTGCAAAGGAAAGGCGGAAAGTCTCGTCCACTCTCAGGAAGCCATTGCCCGCTTGCACCTTGGCGGGCGTGGGCATCAAATTGATTGCCGGAGGAGATTGCGCGCGCATCGCAATGGCTCCCACGGCCAGCGACAATACGGCAACGAAAACGGCAATTTTACCGGATAAAAGACTCCGCATGGAGCAAACCTCCAGAAAATCTATCCACTGTGATCAAGAAATCCGTCTGTGGCATTGCGAAACACATGAGATTGGCATAATTCTCTCCCTAAGGGAAACGCTTTTAATTCGCCAAGTTCGTTACTCTGCAAGTTCCCTCGCGCTTTGTGGAATGTTTAGGATAGAATGTGCGGCGGACGCACATTTCATGAAGACTTCCGTCGCCATCTACCCCGGCTCGTTTGATCCCGTGACAAACGGCCATCTGGATCTGATCGAACGCGGCGAAAAGATGTTTGACCACCTGATCGTCGCGGTTTTGAAGAACCTGGAAAAAGAACCGATGTTTTCCGTGGCCGAGCGCGTGGACATGCTTCGCGAAGTCACGAAGAAATGGGATTGCGTGGAAGTGGACGTCTTCGAGGGGCTGTTGGTGGACTACGCGCGGCATCGCGGCGCCGGCGTGATCCTCCGCGGGATTCGCGCCATTTCCGACTACGAGTACGAACTGCAGATGGCGCTGATGAACCGCAAGCTGGAGCCGCGCCTGGAAACTGTCTTCATGTTGCCCAGCGAAACCTACAGCTATCTCAGCGGCAAGCTGGTCCGGGAGCTCGCGCAGCTCGGCGGACCTCTGAACGGATTGGTTCCCGCTATAGTAGAGCAGCGGCTGCGGGCAAAAGTCTCCTGAATCGGGGGCGTCGGAACGTTGGGACCCTGCTGCGTTATGACCTCGGGTTGCGCGTCACATAGGCTGGCCCGGCGCAACCTTCTTCCCGATTGAATTTCTCACCGTTTTCCTGAAAACTGTTGGGTTACGTCTGCTAACTCGCTCCAAGGAGTGCTTGTGCAACTCACGAATCGCATCAACCGCATTCAGATCTCGCCGACCGCAGCGCTCATCAATGCCGCGGAACAGCTCAAGGTCAAAGGCGTGGACCTCGCCGATTTCGGCCCAGGGGAGCCGGACTTTCCCACGCCCGATCACATCAAGAAGGCCGCCATCAAGGCCATCGAAGAGAATCGCTCCAAGTACACCCCCACCGGCGGAATCATGCCGCTGCGCGAAGCCATTGTGGCGTGGCACAAGCGCGAGCTTGGCTCGGATTACACGGCGAGGGAATGTGTGGTCAGCGTCGGCGGGAAGCACGCCATTTTCAACAGCGTGAGCGTGCTGATCCAGCACGGCGATGAAGTCATCCTGCCCGCTCCCTACTGGGTCAGCTTCCCGGACATCATCAAGTATGCCGGCGGAACGCTGGTGATTGTTCAAACGCGCGCGGAAAACGGTTTCGGGGCCAAAGCGGCCGACATCGAGAAGGCCATCACGCCAAAAACCAAGATGGTCATCATCAATTCCCCGTGCAATCCGACGGGCGGCGTCGTCACTCCAGAGGAATACGAGCGCATCCTGGCGCTCTGCAGGAAGCACAACATCTGGCTGTTAGACGACGAGTGTTATTCGCATTTTGTGTACGAGCCGCACAAGCCGTTTTCGATCGCGAGCGCCAGGGACGCGAAGAGCAACGTCATCGTGATTGGCTCGGTTTCCAAAACATTTGCGATGACCGGCTGGCGCATCGGTTACACGCTGGCACCGGAGCCGCTGATTCAGGCCATCATCAAGGTGCAGAGCCAGTCCACCTCAAACCCCACCTCCATCGCGCAATACGCGGCGCTGGAAGCCATGCGCGGCACGATGGATACGGTGCCGGTCATGCTCGCGGAGTATGCCGCGCGGCGCAAACGCATCGTCGAAGGGCTGCGCGCTATTCCTGGCGTGACGTGCGAATGGCCGGCCGGGGCCTTCTACGCGTTCCCCAATGTTTCCGCGCACCTCGGCGAAGGCAGGCATGCCATCGCGAAGAACTGCACGGAATTGGCCAAGTTGCTGCTGGAACATGCCCACGTCGCGCTGGTCCCCGGCGAGGCCTTCGGCGCACCCGGCTATCTGCGACTTTCGTACGCCACTTCGTTGGAGCGCATCGAAGAGGGACTTCGCCGGTTGCGGAAGACTTTCACGCGCGCCGAAGCTGCCTCCTGAACCGTGATCGAGCCCGTTCCAGCCCGCACCGAACCTTTTTTCAGCCCTCGCCCGTGGGGTGCGCGCTCGCTGGCTCCCTATTTCCCTGAAAAAACCAACTTGGAGGGACTGTTGGGCGAGGCGTGGCTCACGAGCATGGACCGGCCCGTCGCCAACGGCCCTTTTGCCGGAAAATCCTTGGGGGAAAGCTGGCGAGCCATGCCCGAAGAATGGCGTGGCACACGGCTTGGCCACTATCGCGATTTTCCTTTGCTTGTGAAGTTCATCTTCCCCTGCGACATGCTCTCCATCCAGGTGCATCCGGATGACGCGTATGCGGCAAAGCACGAGCAGGCGGCTGGGGGCCGCGGCAAAACTGAGATGTGGCACATCCTCTCCGCGGAACCTGGCGCGGAATTGCTGATCGGATTGAAGCCCGGCGTCACGAAAGAAGTGTTTCGGGAAAGTTTGGCCAAAGGTAATGTCGAAGCCCTTTTCCTGCACCACCCGGTGCGCCCCGCCGAGACATTTTTTCTTCCTGCCGGCACGCAGCACGCCATCGGGCCCGGCATGGTTCTTTGTGAAGTGCAGGAATACTCGGATCTGACGTACCGGGTGTACGATTTTGGCCGTGTGGACGCGTCCGGCCAACCGCGCGAATTGCATATCCAGAAGGCGCTGGAAGTCACGAATTTCGCAGGCACGCGTGCCGGCAAGATCCCTCCGCTCGCGCTGCATTCGCCCGATGCCAAAAAACAATTGCTGGCGGCGTGCGAATTCTTCGCCACGGAGCGCTGGGACTGCCATAAAACAACGCTCATCGAAAGCGACCCGGAGCGATTCCAGTTGCTGATCATTCTGGAGGGTCACGGCAAGTTCTACGATGCGGACATAGCGCTCGATTACCGGAGCGGTGAAGCTTGGTTCCTTCCGGCTTGCCTGCCGGTGCTTTCTTTGCAGCCCGCGAGCGCAACCGCACTTTTGCGCATCACTGTGCCGGATCTTGCGGCGCTGCATCGGCAACTGCGGAGAATGGGTTTCGAGGAAGCGGCCATTGCCCGCGTCCTTGTTGAGTAGCTTCACATGGCCAAACAAGAACTGAGTGTCCACGCTGTCATCCTTGCCGGGGGACGCGGCACGCGCTTCTGGCCGCGCAGCCGCACGCGCACGCCAAAGCAGTTGCTCAACATTGTAGGTAAAACCACCATGCTGGAGCAGACGGTGGCTCGGCTCCGGCCATTGTTCGCCGCCGATCACATCTGGTCGGTGACAAACGCCGAGCAAGCTGTAGCCTTGCGCAAGCAACTGCCGGCGGCGGCCTGCCAACGCGTCTTGACGGAGTCCGTGGGCAGAAATACCGCTGCGGCCATCGCGCTGGCGGCCATTCACGTGCGTCAAGCGGTTGAGGGTGATGCGTTGCTCGCAGTTTTGCCCGCGGATCATTACGTCGCGCGGCCGGAAAGTTACCGGGAAATTGTGCGCGCGGCGCTGCAGTTTGCGCGCGAGCCGGAACGCATGGTGGTCCTGGGAATTCCGCCGGCGCGTCCTGACACGGGCTTTGGCTATGTCGAGAAGATGGGTGAGCCGCTGGATGTGGACGGCTACTCCGTATATACGGTCCGGCGATTCACAGAAAAGCCGCAGCTTGAAATGGCAAAGGAATATGTCGCCTCGGGGAATTACCAGTGGAATGCCGGAATGTTTTTCTGGCGTGTGTCGACGTTCCTGGCGGCGCTGAAGAAATATCTTCCCAGGACGCATGATGCACTGGAAATGCTGGCTCCGCACATCGGGAAACGCAGCTACGACGCCGCGTTGAAGAGAATTTATGGGAAACTCGAGAATATTTCGGTGGACTACGCCATCCTGGAGCGCGCCACGCGCGATGATGGCGCCAGCCGCGTCTTCGTGATCCCCGCGGACATCGGCTGGAGCGACCTCGGCTCCTGGGCGGCGGTCTATGAGCTCATCGCAAAGCATCCCGGCGAAAATGTTCTAGCGGGTGAAGGCCATAGCATCGACGCCACGGGCAATTTCCTGTGGAGCCCGGATAAATTTGTCGCGGCCATCGGTGTGCGTGACCTTGTGCTGGTTGATACGCCAGACGCGCTGCTCATTTGTCCCCGGGAACGCGCCCAGGACGTCGGCAAAATCGTCAGGGCCCTGGAAGACAAAAAACGGAAAAAGCTCCTCTAGTGGCGTTCCAACTTGTTCCAGCAAATCCCGCCGAGAATACTCGCTCCGTGTTCGCGTCAGATGCGTGGACCGTCATTTGGCTGAAATGGTTGGAACGGCGCTGGCTGCCTCATTCCGAGGCAGTCCATTGTGGTCTTTGGCCCCTCCGGCGCTTCGCGTATACTCACAGGTTATGGCGAAGATCAAGTTCGGAACCGATGGCTGGCGCGGCGTGATCGGCGAAGATTTCACGCCGGAGAATGCCCGGCTGGTGGCTTATGCCATTGCACGCTATGTGGTTCGGGGCGAAGACGCGCGAAAAGGCGTGCTAATCGGTTACGATCACCGCCAATTTGCGGATCGCACGGCTGCCGAAATCGCCGAGGTTATCAGCGCTTCGGAGACGCCCGTCTGGCTCGCGGACAAGCCCTGCCCAACACCCGCCGTTTCGCTTCTGGTGCGGCAACGCGGCGCGGCGGGGGGCATCGTCGTCACTGCCAGTCACAATCCATCCCAATGGAATGGCATCAAATTCAAGGCGAGTTATGGCAGCAGCGCGCTGCCGTCCATCGTGGCGCAGATCGAAAAAGAACTGGAAGATGTGCTGCGCGAGGGCGTGCCGCCGTTGCCGCCGCGAAAGGACTTAATCCACCTGTTTGATCCGCGGGGGCCGTATCTCGCTACGGTGGAAAAACTTGTGGATTGGGAGAAGTTACGCACCGCGAGATTTCGTTTTGTTTCGGACCCCATGCATGGCTCCGCGGCAGGGCTACTGCCCGAGTTGTTCACCCGGAATGGCGTGCAATGCGATGAAATTCGCGGCACGCGCGATCCGTGTTTCGGAGGCGTGCATCCCGAGCCGATCGAGCCCCACATCGAAGCGTTGCGCAAAGCGGTTCTTGCCGGGAAGTATGATGCGGGCTTCGCTGCGGATGGCGATGGCGACCGCATTGGCGCCATCGATCGCGACGGCAGTTTCATCAACCCCCACCAAATCTTCGCGCTTATGGTTTGGCACCTCATTGGCACTCGAAATCTTCCCGGCGATATCGCTAAAACCTTTTCGGTAACCAAGCTGATCGATAAGCTGGCCGCCAAGTACGGCCGCAAGCTCCACGAAGTGCCCGTCGGCTTCAAGTACATCTGCGAACTCATGCTGGAACAAAATATCCTGATCGGCGGAGAAGAAAGCGGCGGCATCGGCACCAGCCTGTATTTGCCCGAGCGCGATGCGACGGTCTCCGCGCTTCTGCTTGCCGAACTCATGGCCTGGCACGGCAAGTCGCTGGGAGAACTGGTTGACGCGCTGCACGCGGAATTTGGTGAACACCGCTACGGCCGCATCGATCTGGACGTGACCCGCGCGCAAAAAGAAAAGGCCATGGCCTACTTTTCGGACGGGAAATTTCAGCGGTTACTCGACTGGCCGGTCGTGCGGCGGGAATCCCTGGATGGCATAAAGGTCTATCTTGGCGATATTGGATGGGTGATGGTGCGCGCTTCCGGCACAGAGAATCTGCTGCGCATCTACTCCGAAACAACCAGCGCGGAAACCACCCAGAGAGTTTTGCAGGCTACGGTTGCGGCGATTCAAAGCCTCTAGAAACCATCGCATGAAAGGTTCTCGGGAAGGCATGCGGAACACCGGAAACATCAGCAACGAAAGGACCGGCAGTCAACTCGAGCGGATTTGGAGCAGCCCGTCGCCCCATCGGCGATAGATACGGAGCATATATGGATCATCGCTTCTTCACTATGGACGTTTTCACGACCACGCGCTTTCAGGGCAATCCTCTCGCCGTCATCATTGATGGCGATGGTTTTTCGCGGGATCACATGCTGGCCATCGCCCGCGAGATGAACCTCTCGGAGACGGTTTTTGTGCAGAAGCCCACCGACGATCGCGCGCTGGCGCGTCTGCGCATCTTCACCACCAAGGAAGAACTCAAGCTGGCCGGCCATCCGGTTATCGGGACGTGGTTTCTGCTCGCGGAGTTGGGCGTCGTTCCCGCGCAGGAAGGCGGTGTGCACGTAATGCAGCAAACGGGCGCGGGCATTCTTCCAGTGGAAATTCGCTTCAAGGACGGGCGGCCGCAGCGCGTGACGATGACGCAAAAGGAAGCCATTTTCAAACCCTCAAAAGTGAATCAGAAAAAACTGGCCGCCGCTCTGGGCCTCAATCCCAAGGACTTCGATCCCAAGCTCCCGCCAGAATTCGTTTCTACCGGTATTTTCAACTTGATGGTGCCGCTGCGGAATCACGCGGTCCTGGCAAGAATCGAAATGAACATGGCGGAATTGGCGCGGCTGATCGGCAAGCAGGGCGCGCTCGCGTATTGCTTCGCGCTCGGCAGTGGAACCACCGCTTTTGCCCGCGGGATGATGCCCTGGGAACTCTACGAGGATGCCGCGACAGGATCGGCGGCGGGCTCACTCGGAGCGTATCTGGTGAAGCGCGGAAAACTGGGCGCGGGACACACGCTGCATGTCTCGCAAGGAGTGGAGATGGGACGCCCCAGCGAAATCGAGGTGGAAGTTTCGCAAGCCGGAAGGAAACTTATTCCAAGAGTCAGCGGTGCGGCTGTGAAAGTCTTTGAAGGTGTGATCCGCACTTGATGCACAGGCTCGCCGCTTGAGAATGAAAAAGGACCTCGGGTTCCACCGAGGCTAGAAAATTCTACGGCTGAGTTTCCTGCATCGACTTCCGAAGAGCGTCCAAAATCCCGTTCACGAAGCCGCCCGCTTCTTCCGAGGAGAACTTTTTGGCCAACTCCACTGCTTCATTAATCACTACTTTTGGCGGCGTGTCCGTCGCGCGCATCTCGTGCAGCGCCAGCCGAAGAATCGCGCGGTCAATGACGGAAAGGCGTTCCAGGCGCCAGTTTGCCGCATGCTTGGAAATCAATTCGTCAAGTGCTTTGGAATCGTGCGCTGCGCCTTCAAACAACTGATTCGCAAACGTGCGCGTCTGCTCCGCGGCTTTGGCGCTCTTCCAGAATTTTGCTTCAAGTTTCGCGGGGTCCTGCTGGCTAATCTCCCACTGAAAAAGCATCTGCATGGCAAACTCGCGGGATTTGGTTCGTAGGGACACTTAAGTTCGCCGGCCTTTGCGTGTTTCCGCCGGCTTCGCGGCGCTACGGAGCTTCCGCGAAAGCTGTGCCATCTCAATTGCTCCCAGCCCCGCTTCGAAGCCTTTGTTGCCGCCTTTTACACCCGCGCGATCGACGGCTTGCTCGAGCGTGTCGCAGGTCAACACGCAAAACATGATGGGAATCCCGGTGTCCATTTGCGCGAGCTGCAAACCCCGTGCCGTTTCCGAGCAGACATAATCGTAATGTGCGGTTTCGCCCCGGATAATGCACCCGATGGCAATCAGGGCATCATACTTTCCGCTCGCCGCGAGTTTTTTGGCCGTCAGAGGCAACTCAAACGAACCCGGCACATGCGCCACATCAATCTTCTTGCTGCTCGCGCCCGCGCGCTCCAAGGCATCTACCGCACCTTGCAGCAGTCGCTCGGTAATGAAACTGTTGAATCGGCTGACAACAATTCCGAAGCGCAATCCGTCGGCACTCAAGCCGCCCTCGATTTTCCCGAATTGATGATTTTCCGCCATGCTCGACCCGCCCGCGTAAAACTCGCGCGTTAAACCTTGCGCTTCATCTGCTACTTCCCTTTGAACGCCGCTGCTCGCTTCTCCAAGAAAGCCTTCGTTCCTTCCCGCATGTCTTCCGTAGCACAGCATAGCCCAAAAAGAGTGGCTTCCAGGAAGAGACCGTCCTCCTGCGGCATCTCCACGCCGCGCTCGATGGCCTCCATGCAGTATTTCACGGCCAGCGGTGCTTTCTCGATAATCTTTTTCGCCAAGGCTTCGGCGGCAGGCAACAACTCCGCGGGCTCGTACACGTGATTCACCAGCCCAATGCGCTGCGCTTCCTCCGCCGTGATAATTTCTCCAGTAAGGCACAGTTCGTGCGCCATGCCTTTTCCGCATAGCCGCGCCAGTCGTTGTGAGCCGCCGTAACCCGGAATGATGCCGAGTTTCACTTCAGGTTGCCCGAGCTTCGCGGTTCTGCTGGCCAGCCGAATGGAGCAGGCGAGCGCCAACTCGCACCCGCCGCCAAGCGCAAACCCATTAATGGCGCAGATGGAGGGCTTGCCGATGGTCTCCAGCAGGTGGAACACGCGCTGGCCAAAAATAGAAAACTCCTGGCCATCCACCGGCGTTTGTTGCGTCAGTTCCTTGATATCGGCGCCGGCCACGAACGCCTTTTCGCCGGAGCCGGTGAGGATCAGCACGCGCACGCTCGCATCCTCGCGCGCGTCCATCAGCACTTGTTGCAACTCTTCGATGGTCTTACGGTTCAGCGCGTTCAGCACTTTGGGCCGGTTGATCGTGATGTAGGCGATTCCTTCTTTTTTCTCGTACAGCAGGTTTTCGTAGGCCATTGTTTTTTCCTAAAGCTGCATCGGTTTCGGATTGTTGGGGTCGCTGTAGTCGTAGAATCCCCGGCCGCTCTTCTTTCCGTGCCAGCCCGCCAACACCATGCGCTTCAGGAGCGGCGGCGCAGCGAATCGCTTCTCCTTGAACTCATCGAACATGATCTGAGAAATGTAATACGTCGTGTCGAGGCCGACAAAATCCAGCAGCGTGAACGGTCCCATGGGGTAGCCGCAGCCCAGCTTCATGGAGTTGTCGATGTCCACCACGGAACCCACGCCCTCCTCCAGCGCGCGAATGGCATCCAATAGGTACGGCACAAGCAATCGGTTGACGATGAATCCCCCGCCGTCCTGAGCTCGCACCGGCGTTTTGCCAAGTTTCGCGCCGAACCCGACCATCTCTTCATAGACACCTGGATCGGTCGCAATCGTCCTGACCACCTCTATAAGCTTCATCACCGGCACCGGATTGAAAAAATGTAGGCCGACGAAGCGCTGTGGCCGCTTTGTGGCGGCGGCAATCTCGGTAATCCTCAGGGAAGAAGTATTGCTTGCGAAAATTGTATTGGGCCCGCAAATCGCGTCCAAAGCGGCAAATAGCTCCCGCTTGGCGGGCAATTGCTCAATGATCGCTTCCACGATAACGTCGCAATCCTTCAAGTCCTCAAGAGAAGTGGTGCCCTTCAATCGCCCTCGGATTTCGCTTTTGGCCGCTTCCGTCACATTGCCCTTTTCCACCAGCCGCGCCAAATTCTTCTCGATGCCCTTAAGACCCTTTTCAACGAGTTCGGCGTTCACTTCCCGCACCACCGTCTGAAATCCGGCTTGCGCCGACACCTGCGCGATGCCCGAGCCCATCAGCCCACACCCAACGACGCCGACTGTTTGAATCGCCATTCTTTTTCCTTACGTCTGCGAATTCCGCTGCCTACGGCGGGAACTACTACCCCGGAAAAGTGTATCAGAGGTTGCAAACGTCCGGCTTCGCCTGTTCTGATTTTCATGCTGCGTGCTGGCCCAACAACTAGGCCTTGCTTCACGGCCGCTGAATTTCAGCGACGACCACGGTGTCTCCCCCGCGTTTCCGCGCTTCATCTATGCTTGATTCCGCGCGGTTGATTAGGTCGGTCACGATATCTTCGCTGTCATACTCCTGTTTCGCCACCGCTTCCACAATTCCCGCGCTCAACGTGATCTGCGTCGAATCCCACGGCGGGCGAACTCCCGCGGCGGCGCGGCGCAACTTCTCCACTAGGTTCTGCGCGCCCGAAAGCGATGTATCGGGTAGAATGAATGCCAGCGCCCACGACGTGTACTTCACGGCCATATCGTTCTGCCTAACCATGGGCTGCAACGAGCGCGCCAACTGCTCCAGAAATTTCTCGAGAGGTGTTTCCCCCTGCTGGCGCAGCATTTCTGCTCCGCGGTCAATCTGCAATACGGCCAGGGAAAGCGGGGTCCCCTGCGTGCGCGCGCGGTCCGCTTCATTCAGGAGGCATCCAACGTAGGAACTGCGGCTGAGTAATCCAGTGCGTTCATCAGAAACGCCCATGCGGCGCACCAACGAGCGCAACCGCGTGTGGCTGACGCTCATCATCATTTGGTCGCCGATTGCCTGGAGAAAATAAGTTTCATTCGGCTTCCAGCGGTGTTCCCCCTGGTGGCCAACGATCAGCATCCCCGCCGGGCTTTGCGTCTCATTGTCCGTGATGGTTACACCCAGTGCCGTTTGCAGTCCCAGTTCGTTCAGGATGGATCCCTCGCTTGCGTCCACCACCAGCCCGCCCAACTCGTCCGGCACGGCTTTTTCCATTTGAGCCAGCAGGAACACCACTTGCGCGCCCGGTGCAGGCTTCAATCCCGACGTACAATATTCCGCGGCCATCTCCGGCGGCCTGCCCGGAACGCCGATGACCGCGAGTGTCCGGGCGCCCTTCAGATATGTGCCCACCTCGTTGACCGTGGTGTTCAACATGGCCCGCGGCGTCTGCTGCCGGAAAATCTTCTGGTTGATCTCCGAAATCTTGGTAAGGTCGCGCAAAGTCTCCGCCGAGTAGCTTCCCGTGCGCCCCGTTGGCGGGGTGGGTTGCGCTTCCACAACCGGCGTGGCTGCTGTTCTTGCGGAACCCCCAGGCCTTACTTGCGGCTTCGGCCACCAGTTCGCCAGTTGATACAAGTTGTGTAACCGTTCGTTGCGGTCTTCCTCACCCGGAAACATCGCCGCGATTTTCTGTAGCCTTTCCACCGCCTTGCTTTGCAGCGAATACTGCAAAAAGATCTCCGTCTGCACGATCAGGTCTTCCAATGCCTGCAGCTTGCGCCCTTCTTCGGTCACCGGAGGAGTTTCCGCAACCTCTTGGCTCGCCACTGCCTTTGGATGAGAAGTGGGTGGGGGAGCTATGGCCGCGGTTTTGGCCATGCGCGCGGCCACGCCGCGTAGAAAAGCCTCGTCGCCGTGCCCCTTGAGCTGCTCCAGCCGCTGCTGGCAGCGATAATCGTAGGAATCAATATCCACCAGTCGCTCGAGGATTTCACTGGCCTTCTGAAAGCTCGCGGAATTGAAATTGGCGTCAAACAATTTGATGAGCACTTCAAAATATTGCGACTCGCGGTTCAACTCGTTGTAGACTGCCGCCCAAAACTCCAGGATGGGGAGCGACTCCGGATGTTTGGCTCCTAACTCTTCGACTTGGACCATGAATTCGCCGTGCTTCTTGTCCGCGAACATCCGCTTCTTTAGCGTCTGCAGAATTTCCACGGACTTGGTGTCCTGCCCGGCGTCGGAATAGGCGTCGGCGAGATCGAACAGTCGCGCAATGCCTTCATTTTTCTCGCGCAGCAGACGCTCCAGGATGGACCGGGCGCGATCGAGTTGACCTGCCTGGCGCAGCGCCTCCGCAAACGTGTCCAGGAAGGCCGTGTCACTTTCGCTCGCGGCAAATGGTTCCAGCAGCGCCGCGGCCTCCGCTGACTCTCCATTGCGCAATTTCGCTCCGGCGTAGAGCAGGGCTACGCTGCGTTCCTGTGGCGCCAGCCCGTACGCGCGGCCCAGGAATTTCAGCGCCTCTATCTGGTCGCCGCTCGCCGCGGCCAGTTGTCCGGCACGCAGAAACGACCGCGCCGCCAGCGCATTCATTCCCAATTGCGCCGCGGCCTCCGCCACTTTTAATTGCCGCGACAATCTGTCCGGATCGAGCTGCGCGGTGCGCTCCCAGCAAAACAGCGCGTCCTCGCCACGCCCCGCCTCGCTGAAGAGTTCCGCGGCTTTGCTGTATTGCTCGATGGCTTCTTCCGGCCGGTTTTGCTTCTGCTGCAGGAAGGCGTAGCGCGCGATGCGTTCGGGCGACTGCGGCACCTGGGAATGGCGCAGAAAGCGATTGTAGATGGCCAGCGCCTTGGTTTCGTCTTTGGGTTCGACGAGCAGGTCAAACAGGTGGCCATAGTAAACGGCCGCGCGGTCTGGCTGTTCCACGCGCGTATAAAGATCGCCCAGCGCCTGGGATGCCTCTGCGTGCAGCGGCGCTTCCTCCAGAACCGCCAGGTACGCCTCGATAGCGTCCTCCACGCGGTTCTTTTCCAGAAACTTCTTCGCGCGTTCCAGATGCTTGTTGACGTCAGAGGCCATCTGTCTGATTTGCCCTTGGATGCTGCTTTGGCGTTGGATACAAGAGGTCCGCGGCTGGCACGAACCCCTCTTTCACTATATACCCGCCCCGAAAGGCGGCAAAACCAGACTCGCG
>Ga0187784_10000486_pt1 | contig 29045 bp, 20 predicted proteins | sample 1015_SJ02_MP15_2_FD_132964 | JGI IMG/M metagenome (GOLD analysis project Ga0187784, IMG submission 132964) | Tropical peat soil microbial communities from peatlands in Department of Meta, Colombia - 1015_SJ02_MP15_20_MG | ecosystem: Environmental > Terrestrial > Soil > Wetlands > Peat | place... | reverse complement strand
GGCCGCGGCGCGATCGACGAACCAAATCAAGTCACCAAGCGGGCGAACCCGCGCTGCCGGCAGTTGACTGTCGCCGGCACGGATCGCGCTGAAGATCGCCGCCTTTTCCTCGCCCGCCACCAGGAATGCGACCCGTCGGCTGCTCTCGATCACCGGATAAGTCAGAGTGATGCGGACCTCCGGCCGGCCGTGTGACACGGCGGCTACCCAGCGCTTGCGCTCGTTCAGTACCGGTTCTCCTGGGAGCAGCGATGCGGTATGGCCGTCGGGGCCAAGCCCCAGCAGTGTGAGATCGAATAGGGGGCGCTGCGAGTCCAGCGTCGCCGCGCCATAGGCTTCCTGCAAAGTGCGCTCATAACGCCGCGCCGCGTCTTCCGGGCTGCCATCGGTCGGAATCGGATGAATGTTTTCCGGCGGCACCGGCGCCTTAGCGAGCATGGCTTCGCGGGTCATCCCAAAATTGCTTTCGGGGTCGTCGTAGGGAACAAAGCGCTCATCGCCCCAGTACCAATGCACGCGTTGCCACGGGAAGCGATTGCGGAACCGTGCGGAAGCGAGAAGCGCGTAGAGCGTCTTCGGCGTCGACCCGCCGGAGAGCGAGATCCGGCACGGATCATCAGCCTCCAACGCCGCGGCGGTCATCCATTCCGCGGCGTGCTCGGCAAGCGCCGTCGGGTCCGGCAGGCTCTCGATGCGTCCAATGTCGGCCATGGCGTCAGCTCGCGGCGGCAAGGATGAAACGCTCCATTGCCTTGGCAAAGCCCTCGTCGTTATAGGAATCGGTTATGGCGGAAGCTCGCGCCTTGACCGCATCCGAGGCGTTACCCATGGCGATGCTGAAGCCCGAGCGCTGAAACATGAGCACGTCGTTTGGTTGGTCGCCGATGGTAGCGATCTCTTCCGCAGGGACGCCGATGTGCTGTGTGAGGTATTCGACGACGGCCCCCTTGTTTGCTTTTTTGTTTGTAACATCGAGATAATAGGGCTGCGATCTGGTCGCAGTCGCCCGCGATCCGAACGCGGCCTGTGCCGCCGCCTCGCAGCGCTCCACCTTGCCAAGATCGTCGCTGACGCCGACGATCTTGGTAACCTCTTCGAGATCTTGAGCAATGTCCGCGACGACTTTGGGGGCGAATTTCACCGTCCAGGCCTCGCGAGCGACATGCGGAGCGTGGAGCTTGGTGATCAGCCAGTCATTGCCGCGATATATCCATGTGTCGAGTCCGTGCTCTCGAAGAAGGCCGATCACCTCGCGCGCGACATCAACAGGCACGGTCTTTTCGTCGAGGATCTTGAGGTCGCGCTCGATAAAAAGCCCGCCGTTGAAGCCGGCGATCGGTGTGTCGATGTTCAGCGCGTCGAACAACATCGCCATGCCGCGCGGCGGGCGGCCGCTGGTGATGGCAAAGCGGATTCCGGCGTCGTGCAACGCGTTGACGGCGTTTCGCGCCCGCTCGGTCAGGATCTTGTCCTCGGTGACGAGCGTGCCGTCCACGTCCGCCAGAACCAACGCTATCTTACGCTTTCCCGCCATCGATCCCTCAGCCTGCCGGTTCCAATGAACGCCACGCGCGGCCATCGCGCGCCAGCAATTCGTCGGCCGCGGCCGGACCATCGCTGCCGGCCGCATAGTTCGGAAAGTCCCGCGGAGGATTGTTTGCCCAGGTATCAAGGATCGGTTGTACGGCTTGCCAGCCGGCTTCGACGGTGTCGGCACGCTGAAAGAGTGTCGCGTCGCCGATCATGCAGTCGTAGATCAGCGTCTCGTATCCGGTACTGCAGGCGACGTTGAAATAGCTCTTGTAAGCGAAGTCCATGCTGACGGTATTCAGCCTCACGATGGGGCCGGGATGCTTCGCCGCGAACTCAAGCGCAACGCCTTCGTCGGGCTGAATGCGAAGGATCATCCAATTGGGGTGCATTCGCTCCACGTTCGTGCCGCGGAACAGCGCATATGGCGCTTGGTGAAACCGGATCGCGATCTCAGTCGATCGGCGTTTCATATATTTGCCGGTACGCAGGTAGAATGGCACGCCAGCCCAGCGCCAATTGTCGATGTTCAGCTTGCATGCAACATACGTTTCGGTGATCGAATTCGGCGCCACATTGGGTTCTTGGCGATACGCCCGCACCTGTTTGCCGAGAACCCGGCCGGAATCGTATTGCCCGCGCACGACATCCTTGAGCACCTTGGCTGGATCGAGCGGCTTGATGGCCTGAATCACTTCCGTCTTCTTGGCGCGGACTGCGTCGGCATCGAAGGAGATCGGCGGCTCCATAGCCGTCATTGCCAATAGCTGAAATACGTGATTAGGCACCATGTCGCGCAGCGCGCCGGTCCTTTCGTAAAATTTGCCGCGGTGCTCGACTCCGACCGTCTCCGCTACGGTGATCTGAACATGGTCGATCTGCTGCCGATTCCACAGCGGCTCAAACAAGCCGTTGGCAAACCGGAGCGCCATGATGTTCTGCACCGTTTCCTTGCCGAGGAAATGGTCGATCCGATAGATTTGATGCTCTTGCAGCGTTTTTAGGATTTCGGCGTTGAGGGCTTTGGCAGAAGCGAGGTCGTGACCAAAGGGTTTTTCGATAATGACACGGCGCCATTGGCCGTCACTTTCGCTTGTGAGGCCGGCAGCTCCAAGCGCGGCGACGGCCGGGCCGAAGAAGCGGTCGGCGACCGCAAGATAGAACAGCCGGTTACCGGCCGTACCGGCCGTCTTGTCCAATTCGGTCAGGTGTTCGCCCAGCCGGCGAAAGGTCTCGGGATTATTGAGATCGCCCGGCAGATAACTCATCCGCTCGTTAAGCCATTGCCACGTGATCTGTTCGAATTTGTCGAGATGAAACTCGCCGTCGTGAGCGACGAATCCCTGCATTGCGTCGGTGAGGTTCGCGCGCCACTGCGCGGCACTCATGTCGGTCAGGTCGACGCCGACAAGGCGAAATTCGTCGGGCAGCCGGCGATTGTTTGCCAGATTGTAAAGCGAGGGTACGACGAGGCGCTTCGTCAGGTCGCCCGCTGCGCCAAAGATCACCATAGCACAAGGCGGTGCCACGGTAGCGCCGGCGGTTTGCTGGGCGTTTGGTTCGGCGGGACGCTCCGGCCTGTCTAGCATTGATGCTCTGCCTTCTGGTCAATTCCTCTACTTTGGCGTCGCGCGGCTTATTGAACGCCGCGTCAGTTGCGGCCAATTAACTCCATGGCGACCGATACGACCCGTTCCGGTTCAAAACCAAATTTCTGCTGCAACGCCTTGAGCGGCGCCGAGGCGCCGAAGGTTTTCATGCCGATGACGCGGCCGGCAGCGCCCACGTAGCGGTCCCAACCCAGCACCGAGCCTTGCTCGACGGCAAGGCGCGCTTTTACAGCGGGTGGTAGAATCTCATCACGATACGACTGGGGCTGTTCTTCGAAAATGTCCCAAGAGGGCATCGAAACGACGCGCGATCGGATACCCCGCGCCAACAGTGTTTCATGAGCGTCAACGACCAGAACGACCTCGCTCCCTGAAGCGATCAGAATGATCTCGGGAGGACCGCCGGGCGTCTCCGCCATGATATAGGCGCCGCGAGATACGCCATCGGCAGACGCATATTTGCTGCGATCGAATGTCGGCAGCGGCTGGCGCGAAAGTGCAAGCAGCGCCGGCTGGTGTCGGAGCTGTAGGACGTACCGGTAAGCTTCGACGACTTCATTCGCGTCCGCCGGACGAATGACGACCAGGCCGGGAATGGCGCGCAGCGCAATGAGCTGCTCGACCGGCTGATGCGTCGGTCCGTCTTCGCCATCGCCCATGGCGTCATGCGTGCAGACAAAAATGGTCGGCAGCTCCATGATAGCGGAAAGCCGAATAGCGGGCCGCGCATAGTCGGTGAAGACAAGGAATGTCGAGCCATATGCCCGCAGCTTCGAGAGCGACAATCCGTTGACGATCGCCGTCATCGCGTGCTCGCGGATGCCGAAATGCAGGTTGCGACCGCCGGGTGTTCCGGGTTCGAAGTCACCCGCACCCGGGAATTTGAGCGCAGTGCGGTTTGAAGAGGCAAGATCGGCCGAGCCGCCCAGGAACCAGGGAATGTTTTCGGCAAGAATGTTGAGAACCCGGCCCGACGCATCGCGTCCAGCGATCCCCTTCGCATCCGGCGGGAAGCTCGGCAGGTTGCGAGCCCATCCAGCGGGGAGTTCTCGCCGCTGCATCAGATCGATCTCCGTTGCCAGGTCCAGGAAACGTTCACGGTATTTTGCGAACTGCGCCTCCCAATCGCGCCGCGCCTTGCCGCCGCGTTGACCGATGCCGTCGGCGAAATGCTGCATGACGCCGTCGGGCACGAGGAACTTGGCGTCTTCCGGCCAGTGATAGGCGCGCTTGACGAGTCGCACCTCCTCCTCGCCCAAAGCCTCGCCGTGCGCCGCCGACGTATCGACCTTGTGTGGAGAGCCGTATCCGATGTGGCTGTCGAGAATGATTAGCGTCGGGCGCTCTTGGGTCTTGCGAAACGTTGAAAGCGCGTCCGCGATGCTCTCAAGATCGTTGGCATCGGTGACGTGCAACACGTTCCAATCGTAAGCGGCGAAGCGTGCGGCAACGTCTTCGGTAAAGGTGATTTTGGTCTTGCCGTCGATGGTGATGTGGTTGTTGTCGTAAATCCAGCACAGATCGTCGAGGCCGAGATGGCCGGCGAGCGAAGCCGCTTCTGAGCCTACGCCTTCCATCAGGTCGCCGTCGCCGCAAACGGTGTAGATTTTGAAGTTGAAGAGATCGAAACCGGGCTTGTTGTAACGGCTGGCGAGCCATTTGCGCGCAATGGCCATGCCGACGCTCATCGAGATGCCCTGACCCAGCGGGCCCGTCGTCGCTTCCACGCCTGACGTCAAATGATATTCAGGATGTCCCGGCGCTTTGCTGCCGAGTTGACGGAAATGCTTGATGTCATCGAGTGTGACGGCGGGATCGCCTAGCCGCTCGTACTCGGCATTCACCGCGCGCGTACCCGTCAGATAGAGCACGGACCACAGCAGCATCGACGCGTGGCCGTTCGACAACACAAAGCGATCGCGGTTTGGCCAGATCGGGTCCTGCGGATCGAAGCGCAGGACTTCGTTCCAGATCACATAGATGAGCGGCGCCAGCGCCATCGGCGTGCCGGGGTGTCCCGACTTCGCTTGCTGAACCGCGTCTATGGAGAGCGTGCGGATTGTGTTGATCGCGAGCTCATCGAGCTCGGCGCTGCTCATCCCCTTCAGCTTTGCCTGCTGCATTGCGTTTTACTCCAACTTTCATCCTGCGCGTTTTGTCGCCGGCTTTTCGAGATGGCCGCCGAATTGGTAACGCATGGCAGAAAGGAGCTTGTCGGCGAAATCCGCCTCGCCACGCGAACTGAAGCGTTCGTAAAGCGCCGAAGACAGCACATGGGCCGGCACACCTTCGTCAATGGCCGCTTTGATGGTCCAACGCCCTTCGCCCGAGTCGGACACGCGCCCGGCGAAATTCTTCAGCGTTGGATCCTGCAACAAGGCCGTCGCGGAAAGATCGAGCAGCCACGACGCGATTACGCTGCCGCGACGCCACACTTCAGCGATGTTGGGCAGATCCAGATCGTACTTATAGTGTTCAGGATCGCGCAGCGGGCTGGTTTCGGCATCGATCGCGCCGCGCTTTTTGCCGATATTGGCCGCCTTGAGAATGGCGAAGCCTTCGGCGTAGGCCGCCATCACGCCGTATTCGATGCCGTTGTGAACCATTTTGACGAAATGGCCGGCGCCGTTGGGGCCGCAATGCAGATAGCCTTGCTCGGCCGTGCCGCGGGCCTTTTCACGTCCGGGCGTGCGCGGAATATCGCCGCGGCCTGGCGCAAGCGAGCTGAAGATCGGATCGAGATGATTTACGACTTCGTCCTCACCGCCGATCATCATGCAATAGCCGCGCTCCAATCCCCACACGCCGCCGCTGGTGCCAACATCGACATAATGAATGCCCTTAGCACTCAGTTCCTTGGCGCGCCTGATATCGTCGATGTAGTAGGAATTGCCGCCGTCGATCAGGATGTCGCCGCGGTTAAGATGCGGCAGCAAATCGGCGATGGTGTCGTCGACGGCGCCGACCGGGACCATCAACCAGAGCAGGCGCGGCTTAGTCAGAGCGCCGACAAACTCAGCCAGCGACGATGTGCCGACGGCTTTGTCTTTGACCAGTTCGGCGACCGCGTTTGCCGAACGGTCAAACACCACGCATTGGTGACTGCCCTTGATTAGGCGCCGCACCATATTCCCGCCCATCCGGCCAAGGCCGATCATTCCGAGCCGCATGATTTACCCCTCCATGGCGGAACGCCGTTCCGGTCGGTTGCTCGAAGGAGCGACGGGAAACTGGCTCGCGTGCTTCCTTTCGAACAAATCTACAAATTGGGAATAGCGTCGGGCGATTTCGGCGACAGTCTGATCGCGTGTCGCTTGTTTGCTCCGCCATGCGATCAGCGGCTCCCAGAAAACCGTGCGCCCGATCGCAAACCCGACGAAACCAGGGACGTCCGCCGCGATCTGGAGCCATTCACGTACTTTCCTGTCGTCCTCGCCGCGACCGAGAACGATGCAGCCGACATTGCGGCGACCACCGGCCCGCGCCGCTGCTACGACCCGCTCGCAATCCTCGCGCTGGTCCAGCCCTTCAACTTTCCACAAATCAGGCTCGACACCCTTCTCCTGGAGTTCCTCAATAGCTTCGACCATGAGGCGTGGTCGCAATTCGAGATCGTAAGCTTTCTTGTCACCGCTAAGTCTGTCGAGCTGGGTCTTCTCCGGCGGAATCAGCAGCTCGAACATGAAGCGACTGCGGCCGCGACCGGCGAGAAAGTCGGACAGGCGTTTCAAGCGAGACGCTTGCCGTTGATTTAAGGTTCGATCGCCCTGCGGATTGTAGCGCACAAGGACTTTGCAGAAGGTCGGGTCGAACGCTTCGACGTGAGCCCCGAATTCCTCGCCGTATTCAAAGTCGAATTCCGCCTGTCCGCTTTTCTCGGCTGGACAAGCGGTGATGATGTCCTTCGACGCTGCGTCGCGCAGGATGGCGGTGCCGAATTGCTCGTCAACAAGAATACCCGCCTTATCCTTGGGCACCCCGCCCGCGAGTGCGGCCAGGAAGCCGTCGTAGATCACTTTCTTGGCAGCAGCGATTTCCGTCGTCTGCGCCTCGGTCAGCGGCGACTGCCAGCCGAACATCTTGGTCTGGAAGGAGCCGCGGTGGTCAAACGGCTGAATATATAATGGCTGATCATAGCCTCGCGGCATCTGCTGGCTCCTTGAGCTTGCGATACCGGCGGATCAGCTTGTTCGTCGAACTGTCGTGCTCGAGCTTCGGCTCGCTCGCGCCCTCCAGTTGGGGAATAATCCTTTGGGCAAGCGCCTTGCCCAGCTCCACGCCCCACTGATCGAACGAGTCGATCTGCCAAACCGTGCCTTGCGTGAACACGATGTGCTCGTAGAGCGCTACAAGTTTCCCCAGTGCCGCTGGGGTGAGCGCGTCGAGCAACAACGTATTGGAAGGACGATTTCCCTCAAACAGCCTATGCGGCACGAGCCAGTCGGGTGTTCCTTCGCCCTTGACCTGATCGGCTGTCTTTCCGAAGGCCAGCGCCTCGGTCTGCGCAAAGACATTGGCGAGCAACACGTCATGGTGCCGGCCCAGCGGATTGAGCGAGCGGCCGAACGCAATAAAGTCGCAGGGAATAAGGCGCGTCCCCTGATGCATGAGCTGATAGAACGAATGCTGGCCGTTGGTGCCCGGCTCGCCCCAATAGATCGGGCCGGTGTCGTAGTTGACGCGAACGCCATCGAGGGTCACATGCTTGCCGTTGCTCTCCATGGTGAGCTGCTGAAGATAAGCGGGAAAGCGCTTGAGATACTGCTCATAGGGCAGTACGGCGACGGTCTGGGCGCCGAAGAAGTCGGCGTACCACACGCCGAGCAGGCCCATCAGTACCGGCAAATTGCGCTCGAACGGCGCTGAGCGGAAATGCTCGTCCAAGACGTGGAAGCCGCTGAGCATCGCACGGAAATTGTCCGGACCGATCGCCAGCATGGTGGAAAGGCCAATCGCCGAGTCCATCGAATAACGGCCGCCCACCCAATCCCAGAAGCCAAACATATTGGCGGTATCGATGCCGAACCGCGCCACCTCCTGCGCATTGGTTGACACGGCGACAAAGTGTTTGGCGATAGCGGACTCGTCGTTCAGGCCGTTGCACAACCACGCACGCGCCGTATGCGCGTTGGTCATCGTTTCCAGAGTGGTGAAAGTCTTGGACGAGACGATGAACAATGTCTCGGCCGGGTCGAGATCGCGCACCGCTTCGGCGAAATCCGTGCCGTCGACGTTGGACACGAAGCAAAATTTCATCGTCCGGTCGCTGTAGTGCCGTAGCGCCTCGTAGGCCATGACCGGACCGAGATCGGAGCCGCCGATGCCGATATTGATGACGTTGCGGACGCGCTTGCCAGTATGACCTTTCCATTCCCCGCCGCGTACGCGCGCGGAAAAATCGGCCATCTTGTCGAGAACGGCGTGCACGTCGGGCACGACATTTCGTCCATCATGCATGATGCGTGCATCGCGTGGCGCCCGCAGCGCGATGTGAAGCACGGACCTGTTCTCAGAAACGTTGATCTTGTCGCCGCGGAACATGGCGGCGATACGCTCCTCGAGGCCGCATTCGCGAGCGAGTTGACGCAAAAGCGTCAGCGTTTCATCGGTAATGCGATTCTTGGAATAGTCGAGATAGAGGCCGGCGGCTTCGACCGAGAACTGTTCTCCGCGGGCGGGATCGTCGGCGAAGAGCTGCCGCAAGTGAACATCTTTCAGCTTCCGATAGTGCTGAGTGAGCAGCGTCCAGGCGGGTCGGCTGCGCAGAGGTGGCGTGTCAGAGCGCCCGCCACCGGGATCGTCTATGCGCCTGTGCTGACGGGGTGCGATGGTCATGGGTCAACTCGCTTTGCGCATTGCGGCGCTCTTGGAGTCGATGCGCGCCATCAGGTCATCCCAGGATTTGACGAAGGACTCGGCGCCTTCCTTTTGCAAACGACCTGCCAACGCATCGATGTCGACGCCGGCTTTGGCGAAAGCGGCGAGAACCTTCTCGCATTCGCCACCATCGGATTGGAGCACGTCGCCGACCTCGCCATGGTCGGCGAAGGCGTTGAGCGTGCCGTCGGGCATGGTGTTGACGGTGAAGGGCGCGGCGAGAGCCTTGACGTAAAGGATGTCCGACCCTTTCGGGTCCTTGGTACCTGTAGAAGCCCAAAGCAAACGTTGTGCGCGCGCCCCGGAATTTGCGGCGCGCTGGAAGCGTGCCGAAGCGAGCATTTCATGGTAGGCTTTGTAGGCGCGTTGAGCGATGGCGATGCCCAGCCGATTGGTCAGTTCAGCCGGCGCCTTTCCGCCGACCGCGACATCCCAGCGGCTGATGAAGAGCGAAGCGACCGAGGCGACGGCGGGATTGAGGCCAGCTTCGATGCGCCGCTCGACGCCGCGGAGATAGGCCTCGGCCGCGGCGATATATTGCTCGCGGGAGAACAACAGCGTGACGTTGATCGGAATACCGGCGAAAATCGCCGCCTCGATCGCTGGCAATCCCTCGGCAGTGCCGGGGACCTTGATGAACAGGTTCGGTTTGCCGCCCCGCTGGTGAAGATTTTGCGCGGCCGCAAGCGAGCGCTGGGTGTCGAACGCGAGAGCGGGCGAGACTTCGAGCGAGACCCAGCCGTCGACCCCGTCGGTACGCTTGAATATCGGCTGAAATAGATCGGCGGCTCTCTTCAAGTCCGCCAAGGCGAGATTGAAAAATAAATCCTCTCGAGATTTTGCACGCGAAGCGCCCTGTGAAATGTCACCGTCATAATCGGCGCTGTTCCTGATAGCATGATCGAAGATGGTCGGGTTCGAGGTCAGCCCAGTCACCGAGAATTCATCGATGTAGCGCTTGAGCGTTCCACTGTTGAGCAAGTCGCGCGTAATGTTGTCGAGCCACAAGCTCTGGCCGAGGTCGTAGATTATCTTTGTTGCTTTCATCGGGCCGACTCCAGTTTGGACGCAGGCATCGGCGTCGCCGGCCACGATCGCGTCAAGTCGTCATCGAGCAGATCGGCGATGTGATCTACCGTCCAATCGGCCGTGGCAAAGCCGCCAATATTCCGATCGTGCGCATAGCTTCCCTGCCGCGCGAACACCGTGGTCACGCGCTTGCCCCAGAATTGTTTGACCGCCGCCAGGATGCGTCGCTTATCGTCGACGATAACGTAATGCTCGGCGGGAAAACGCCGCTCCACATCATCAAGGGCCTCTTCCTTATGAATGTAGATCAACACGCGTCCCGCCACGGCGTCCGCGAGACCGGCGCGCTCGACCTTATGCGGCTGAAAGACGACATCACCGTCCGACAGGATCACGGTGAGGCCAAAATCGGCTAACCGTTTCAATACGTCGAGGGCGGCGGGAAATAGACGATCTGCGAAGGGATAATCGATGAGAAAGGACGACATCGCGAGCAGCTCTACCTCACGCGGATGCTCGCTCCGATACCGCTGCAAGGCTCCAAGGTAGTCGCGATATCCAAGCTCCGCGAAAAGGTCCTCCAGAATTCGCCAATAGCGTTCGCGGGCGACGCGGCCATACGCCTCCTCGAGGTGATCTTTCAGGTCTTCTTGGACTTTGTCGTTATCGAGCAGCGTGTTGTCGACGTCGAGCAGGAAAACGACCTGGTTGGATGTCATTTAGAACTCCGAACAGTCGCAGCACTGGATGACCCGGCAATCACCAGCTTCCCGGAGAGTTCATGTCCTGCGCAGGGAGCTCCAGACCCTCTTAGGTGGCGCCCTCCGGACCAAAATGCCTCGCAATTATCGCCGTGCCGTCCGCGCTATTAGGCACAGGCTTGTATTTAACTTATATGGGGCGGATCGGGTTCCGCTGGCTGGGGCAGTTGATACCTTAGTGTCGGGCGATCGCACGTCCCCGCCTTCGGCGATTGCCCGCGAGTCGCCTAATCTGCCCGGAATTGTCTGCCTGGGAGGTGTTTCGAGATCAAAGTGACGAGTCGAGGGAGTTGGCGTGCCCGCCCGTCGGGCCGCGAAGGCCAAAGCGGTGCGTCGACCGCAGGAAGCTATCCTATGTTTCAGCGCGCTGCTCCGTTGGCCCAATCTCTCGACTGAGATTAAGTGCGCAATTAATGATGCCGACGTGACTGTAAGCTTGTGGAAAATTGCCCAGCATGCGGCCATTGAGGGGATCGAATTCCTCCGCCAATAAGCCAACGTCATTGCAGCGCGAGAGCAGGCGGCCAAATAATCGGCGAGCTTCTAAATAGCGACCTTGTAAGATGTAATTGTCGACGAGCCAAAAACTGCAAACCAAGAATGCCCCTTCGCCGGGCGGCAAGCCATCAACGGCCTCTTCCGATTCATAACGCAGAACGAATTCATGGTTGACCAGGAGTTTTTGCTCGATGGCCTGAAGTGTCCCCTGGATGCGGGGATCCGTGGCTGGCAAGAAGCCTACGAGCGGCAGCAGCAATAAGCTCGCATCGAGGCGCTTTGAGCCATAAGCCTGCACAAAACTTCCGAGCTCGCTATCGAACCCATGCTCGCAAACATCGGCGTGGATTTCGTCGGCGATTTCGTGCCATTTGCGACTTAGCTCGTCTAGACCCTGAGCTCGGACGTAGGCCGCGGCGCGATCGAATGCCACCCACGCCATCACCTTTGAGTGAACGAAGTGCTGCGGCTCTCCCCGCACTTCCCAGATGCCGTCATCCGCCGACCGCCAAGCACTTGCCAGATAGTCGATAATCACCGGCCGCACGGCATCGCTGCGTTTGGATGGCGGCGCGCCTAACCTGAAGGCTTGAAAAAAGGCGTCAGCGATCTCGCCGAATATGTCGATCTGCAGTTGCTGCGAAGCCGCGTTGCCGATGCGAACAGGGGCGGAGTTTTCGTACCCGGATAGCCAAGGAATGATGAGTTCCGGCAACCTTCGTTCTCCGCCTACTCCATAAACGATTTGAATTTGCTCTGGGCTGCCGGCAACCGCCCGAAAAAGCCAATCAGACCAGGCCCTAGCTTCTTCGTGATAACCCAGATGCAGGAAAGCCAGGAGCGTAAAAGTAGCATCGCGCAGCCAGCAAAATCTGTAGTCCCAATTCCTGGCGCCGCCGAGGCGCTCCGGTAGAGATGTCGTCACCGCGGCAACCATTCCACCGGTCGGCGCATAGGTTAGCGCCTTCAAGGTGATCAGCGAGCGTTTGACGATTTCCGTCCAAGGTCCCACTTCAGGGCATCGATCGCTCCATTTGCGCCAAAAAGTCTCTGTGCGTTCGAGCGACGCAATCGGGTCGATCGAGTCGGGCTGTCTTTCGAAAGAGCGCCCGTAGGACAGGACAAAGGGAACGGACTGCCCCGCATCAACCGCGAACTCGCCGACAGTCTTCATATCCTCGCCGCGCAAATCGGCCTGGCTCCTCAAGACGATTCGCTCCGGGCCGGCAATTGCTTCAATGACGCCATCGTCGTTTCGCGTCACCCATGGGACCGTCGCGCCATAATCGAACCGCAACACCAGCTCGGTCCGAAACCGCACTGCTCCAGACAAGCCACTCACGATGCGGACGAGGTCGGCCACTCCGTCGGCGGGCGGCATAAAGTCAATGACCACCGCCGTACCGGTCTCAGTGCGAAATTCCGTCTCGAGGATCAGCGTGCCGGGGCGATAGCGCCGTTTGACTTCCAACGGCTCGGCTTCAGGGCTGAGCAGCCAACGGCCGTTGTCTGACGTTCCAAGCAAACCGGCAAAACATGCAGCCGAGTCGAAGCGCGGCCAGCACAACCAATCGATAGATCCGTCGCAACCGACCAAGGCCGCCGTTTTGCAGTCCCCGATCATTGCATAATCTTCGATTCGCAACGCCATGGGGCACCCGTGGATGAAATAAAACGCGGTTGCTGCGCGTCAAAGATTTTTCAGCTCATGAGTGGCTTCACAACAGACCCACTTTCATAACCAGCCGGCTTCCGGCTCGGCGGCTTCGTCTCCGGCATGAACGCGAGCACGACGGCGACGGCCAACAGGCCGACCGCAGTTATGCTTAACAAGCCGGCGGCGTACCCGAAGTTCTGCACGATGAGCCCCGAAAGCGACGTGCTAAGGGAAGCGCCGATTCCGGACAGAGTACCGACAAGACCCTGGGCGAGATTGAAGCGGCCAGTCCCAGCCGTGAGGTCTGCAACCACCAGCGCCGTCAACACACCAAGGGTGGCGCCGCTCAATCCGTCGAGCAGCTGCAGGGCCACTAGCGCTGCCGGGTCCGTGGTTACTGCAAACAACCCCGCGCGGATCGGCACGGCGGCAAGCCCAATGACCAAAAGCGGTCGGCGTCCCCAGCTTACAGCAGTTCGTCCCGCCCACGGCGCAAGCAGCGCCACAACGATCTGCGGGCCGACAACGAGTGCCGATACAATGAGTGAGGACAAATGGCCTTCGGCGTGGGCCAGGGCTTGGCTGACCTGTGGCAGCAGTGACGCGTTCGCAAGCTGGAACAGAAAGAGGCAAACGGCGAAGGTCAGAAGCCGATGGTCCTTGAACAGGACGGTGCGGCTGACCCGCTGCAGCTTGGCATCATGCTGGTCGGGGGCTCCGCAGGACCGGCCGAAGTGAATATCGGCGGCACGAATCCGCAGCAGCGCCCAGAGGAGGGGGATCCATAAGGCGGCGCACAAGAAAAAGATATCCTGCGTCGACAGCAGATAGCCGACCACGCCCATGACCGCCGCTGCGGCGAGTCCGCCAATCGACGCGAAACGCTGATTGCGGCCGAGCCGTTCGGCAAGCGCATCGTGCCCAACAAGCCCCAGACTGATGGCGGCGATGGCGGGGCCAAGCATGCTCCCGGCTAAACCCTGGATGAGGGCCGCGGCGACGATAGACGGAAAATCCGACCGCAATCCGAACAACAACAAGGCCACCGCAGCGGCAGCGGTCCCCGCTCCAATCAGGGCGCGCTTCGACCTGACCAGGTCGATCAGTTCACCCGCAGGAATCTGAGCAACCAGAGCAGCAAGTGCGCTGATTGTCAGCACGAGTCCGATTCCTTCCGGAGTCCAACTCCGGTCGGCGAGATGGACCGAAATAAACGGTCCAAAGCCCATTAGCATCGCCGCAAGAAAGAAATTCACCCAATCGAGCGCACGCCAGCTTGCGCTAGGCGAACCGACATCTTGCACTTTGAAAGAACCGACAGGCATTGAAGCTTCCGCTGCTATGCTGGCTCACGCTGCTTGAATTGCGCGCCAAATTTGCGCCGCTCCACCGCCTTCGGATCACCCCGCAGCACCTCGAATTGCGTCTCGCCACCGTCCCGCCAGAAGCGGATATCGAATTGATGCCCGCCGACGCGAATATCCTGAACGGTCAGGTCGGGAAGCCATTCCGGCAACTCGGCATCAACGTGTAACTTACCATGCGGCCCATCGGGCACTGTTCCCAAAATCGCGTGCAGCAGCGTGAAGACCGCGCCCGCCGCCCAAGCCTGCGGCACGTTGGCCCCAAGATACTGGACCGGGAAACTCTTTTCGTCGCGCTCAACCGCCGTGTACAGCTCAGGCAGCTGGTTGGACAGGAAGTGGCTCGCGGCATCGCTGATATCGCGGGCAATTCTCGCCGCTTCAGCGCCGTATCCGTAGCGTTTGAAACCCATGGCAATGATAGCGTTGTCGTGCGGCCAAACCGACCCGGTCTGATAGTTGTATGGATTGTACGCTGGATGTTTGGCTGACAGCGTGCGAATGCCCCAACCGCACCACATGTCGGGCGCCATCAAGCGCTGCACAACCTTTGCGGCGCGCTCTGGCGGCACGATGCCCGACCACAAACAGTGCCCCGCGTTGGAGGCGACGGTCAGAACCTTCTTCTTGTCACCGTCCAATGCAAGGGCGTAGAAGCCCAACTCCTCATCCCAAAAAGCTTCGTTGAACCGTTCGAACAGCGCCGCTGCCTTGCTGCGCAGTTGGTCTGCACGGCTCTTGTTGCCGAGCGCCTGGAAGACCTCGGCCATGCGTATCCAGGCGTCGTAGACATAGCCCTGCAATTCGCACAGCGCTTTCGGGCCTTTGACCAGCGAACCATCAGGATAAACAATGCTGTCGCCCGAATCCTTCCAGCCCATATTGGCATAGCCGGCCGGCGAGCGCGTCTGATACTCCTGAAACCCATCGCCGTCGCGATCGCCGTAGTCGTCGATCCACGACAGGCATCCCTCGGCGGTTTCCAGATGCCGCTCCAACAACGCTTTGTCGCCGGTCGCCCGCCAGGCGGCGTGGAGAGTGATCAAATAGAGCGGGGTGGCGTCGGCGGTGCCGTAATAGGGCGTGTGCGGGATGAGTTTGAAGTGAGCGAGTTCGCCGTAACGCATCTCATGGAGAATTTTGCCCGGCTCGGCGTCGCGATATTCATCTACCGTTTTCGCCTGCAACGAGCCCAGAATGTCGAGACTGCCACGGGCAAAATCGGGATAGATCAGAATATTCTGCAGCGAAACGATCAGGCTGTCCCGGCCGAACGGAGCCACGAACCACGGCAGCCCGGCGGCGGGCAGAAAGACCTTGTGATCCGTCCCCGGGATCGGAAGCCGCAGCGCCGCCATATCCTCGAGCGCTTGCCGGTAGAGCCGATAGAACTCTTCGTTGCTGGTGCGGATCTTCATCACCGAGCGCAGCCAGTCCGACAGCAACTCGGCGTGGTCCGTCTCTCGGTATTGATCGACACAATCCTGCGGCGGCGGGAAGTCTCGCTCGCCATCTGTCAGCGTGTAGAGCAGACAGCAATGCCAACTCGCGCCGGGAGCGATATCGATCTCGAAGCTGACGCGACCGTTGGCATAGGTCGCGGCCGGTAGACCGTCCGCGGGACCGACCGTTACGGCACGTATGAAGTCACCGTTGCGATAACTTGTCCGCAACTGTTGCTTCGATTGCGACCACTCGGTCGTGATCCGTCCGCGGCGTACGAAATTATTGGACTTCACCTCGAAAATATCGGCGAAATCGCAGCGCAACGCGATCTCGAGCTGAAAGCGTGCCTGGTGTATACTGTTGTTGGTGACATCAAGATCCTCGTGGAGGCCGTCGCTGACCAACCGGCTGATCACCAGGCCGAGCGTGCGCTCCGGGATCGCACCGTCCACGGTGGGGATTCTTCGATTGGTGAGATAGACGCGGGACGCATAGTAGCTGACGGCGCCGCCGTTGAGCAGTTCCCAGGGTTCGCCATTCGCGTAGATTCTCCAACTGCTGATGACCCGGGTATCAAGAAAATAGAGCCCTTTTTCGGTTGGCCAGTCGACCTCACCGCTGGATTCGGAGATCAGCACCGTTTGGCCGTGATGAATGGAGATCTGGCGAGGACCGACTTGTACCTTGAATGGCATGGTGGTTCTGCCGCTATGAGCGCGGCATCCCGGGCCAGAACGGCGGATGCGGCGCTTGCAGCCGTTGCATTCCGCGAGCGACGTACCGACGAGGCATTGTCTCGTTTCCCTAAAAACCCGCGCACCGATCGAGAGTTCCGAGACGGCTTGACACCGCTTGGGCCCCAGATCAAGGCGCCTTTGTTTCCAGAGTCGAAACCCAATCCGTATCGTCCACGTGCCGCGCCATTTGCTGATCGACGTATGGTCCGATTTGCTTCTCGAACGCGCGGACCAGGCTCCGATATTCGAGGACGCAATTTTGCGCGCGCGATAGCGGCAAAAACCTTTGCAACTCGGCAAAGGTGTCCGGGTGAGCACCAAAAGCGAGGCACGAAAGATTATAGAAGCGCTCTTGAGGCAGACCGTGCTCGTCGGCAAATGCCGAGAGCCTTAGCGGCACTACCGGGTTTTTCTTGTAATCCCCCAAATAGGCCCGCCAAGCCCACGCGGCACCCAGAACAAGCCGGCGTGCCGGCTCCCTACCAAACTGCAGCATAATGTATGTGGCAAAATTGTCCGCGGCATCTTCTGCATGTCCGAATATTGGCACATCCAAAATATCGAACGTTGCATGTCCAACTTCATGGAGCGTTACCCACAGGAATTGTCCGACGGCAGCATCTGACGGCGTAACCCCGTCAGGGGCGGCTTCGTTCGATAACGATTCCAGAATGTGGCGCAAAAACTCGTAGCAGATGGTGACAGTCGGCTTGAAATTTTCTCGCCCATACCGGCAATTTATCACTCCGCATTCCATGGTTTTGATGGTGAGCTGCTCTCGCAAGCGAATTGGATTTAATATCTCTCGGACGTTCTCGAGAGCATGATATTTCTGCAGCAGATCGTACATTTCCTGGTAGGCCGAATTTTCCGGTTGAATATACGCGATGACTATTTGATCGCTTGGAACGTCTTGCGCGGTTGCCGGCTGCATTTGCCCGCTTGCCAAGTTTGGCAGGAACAGCGCCGCTCCCGCACAAGCGCCGACTATGCTTGTGACCCTCCGGGTAAAAAGGCTCATCATGTTTACCTCTATCCGTAGGCAATTCGGCGTCAAGCAGATGCGGCAATAGCGCGGGAATCAGGAATGCAAATCTATTGGACGATGGTGTCGCCAATACAAAAGTATGCTTGACACCTTCGTGCAATAGTTTCGGGTTTTTGCTTCCTGCATTTTTGCGGCGACAGATACAAATGGCTTTGAACCGAGGTGGGTGTAGCGACCCATCCCCCCTGTATCTCCAGACTGGGAGCCTTTGCCGTGGACAAAATCGATACTTCCGAACAGATCAACAATAACCGCCGAAATTTCTTCGGCGCGGCGGCCGCGACAATTGCTGCCGCACAGTTCGGTAAAATCAGTCGAGCTGAAGCGCAGCCCGGCAAGTCGACGCCGCCGTCGATCAAGACGGGGGCGACCAAGCCATTTGGACCGCTCAAGCAGATCGATGCCGGCGTTCTCAACGTCGGATACGCCGAAGCGGGACCGGCCAGCGGTCATCCCGTCGTTCTCTTGCACGGTTGGCCGTACGACATTCATAGCTATGCCGATGTTGCGCCTCTGCTCGCGTCGGCCGGCTATCGGGTGCTCATTCCCTATCTTCGCGGCTACGGCAGCACGTGTTTTCTTTCCAATGAAACGCCACGCAACGGCGAGCAAGCGGCCCTCGCGGTTGACGTTATCGACCTGATGGACACACTGAAAATCGATAAAGCGACTATCGGTGGATATGATTGGGGAGCGCGCACCGCCAACATTGTTGCCGCGTTGTGGCCTGAGCGATGCAAGGCTCTGGTTTCGGTAAGCGGCTATCTGATCGGCAGCCAGGCGGCCGGTAAAATACCGTTACCGCCGAAGGCTGAACTGCTGTGGTGGTACCAATATTATTTCGCGACTGAGCGTGGACGCGAGGGCTACGACAAGTACCGGCACGACTTTGCCAAGCTGATCTGGCAGATCGCTTCGCCAAAATGGGATTTTGATGAAGCTACGTTCGATCGCAGCGCGGCGGCGTTCAACAATCCAGATCATGTCGCCATTTCGATCCACAATTACCGTTGGAGACTTGGTCTTGCGGAAGGGGAAGCCAAGTACGACGATCTGGAGAAAAAACTTGCTCAGTTTCCGGCAATTGCGGTCCCCACCATCACACTTGAGGGCGACGCCAATGGCGCACCGCACCCGGAAGCGGCGTCTTACGCCAAGAAGTTCACGGGCAAATACGAGCATCGGACCGTCAAAGGCGGCATCGGACATAATCTGCCACAGGAGGCGCCGAAAGCCTTTGCCGAAGCCATCGTCGACGTCAATGAAACTTAGTCGTGTCTGCATCGCTCGCCACGCTGCGCCAGCAAAACCTCCAGCCACACACCACGTGGTAGATCACGATGGCGGCGCTCGCTGACTATTCTTGTGATCCTGGCAGGAAATACGAGAGCAGTCTTTTCCAGGGGTAAAACATGAAAACGAGGAGAGTCGCCGATCTTATTGTCGAGATTCTTCACTCGGTTGGTGTTCGCCGAATCTACGGCGTTGTAGGCGATAGTCTCAATGGAATAACCGATGCGGTTCGCAAGCGTGGTGACATTGAATGGATTCACACACGGCACGAAGAGGCTGCGGCTTTCGCGGCCGGCGCCGAAGCTCATCTGACCAGCAAGCTCGCGGTTTGTGCCGGAAGTTGCGGGCCGGGCAACTTGCACCTCATCAACGGTCTATTCGATGCTCATCGTTCGTGCGTTCCGGTAGTCGCGATTGCGGCGCAGATTCCAAGCGCGGAAATCGGCCGAGGATATTTCCAGGAAACTCATCCAGATCAATTGTTCCGCGAGTGCAGTCATTATTGTGAGCTTATTTCCCATCCGTCGCAGCTGCCCGGCGTGCTCGAAGCTGCAATACGCTCAGCGGTCGGCCGGCGCGGCGTGGCGGTTGTGGTAATTCCGGGGGATGTGGCGCTACAGAAAATTTCGGCGACGGCCTCGGTCGGGTCGGCCATCGCGGTAGAGCCTCCCAGCGTGACGCCAAGCGCGCACAACCTCGAAGCACTTGCGAAGCTTCTGAACACAAGCAAGAGTGTCACTTTACTTTGCGGCAGAGGTTGTGCCGGCGCTCATGAGCAGCTGATCCGGCTCGCCGACAAACTCAAGTCACCGATCGTGCACGCCTTCGGCGGCAAGGAGCATGTCGAATTCGATAATCCCTTCGACGTCGGCATGACGGGTCTGATCGGATTCAGCTCCGGCTATCACGCCATGCTCAGCTGCGATGCGCTGTTGATGCTGGGAACAGATTTTCCCTATCGGCAGTTCTACCCGACCGACGCCAAGGTCGCTCAGATTGACTTGCGTCCCGAAGTTCTCGGCAGACGAACGAGGCTCGACCTCGGGTTGATCGGCGACGTGGCGGCGACGATCTTAGCTCTGCTGCCGAAGCTTAACGTTAAAGCGGACCGGTCTCATCTGGATCAAAGCCTCGCCAATTACCGCAAGGCCCGGGAAGGACTCGATGATTTGGCGACCGAACGGCCGGGCAGCAAACTTATCCATCCGCAATATCTCGCCAGACTCATTAGCGAAAAGGCCGAGGCCGACGCCGTTTTCACCTTCGACGTTGGCACCCCGGCCATTTGGGTCGCGCGTTACCTGAAAATGAACGGCCGGCGCCGCTTGATCGGCTCATTGGTCCACGGCTCCATGGCCAACGCGATGCCGCAGGCGATCGGGGCGCAAGCCGCTTATCCAGGTCGGCAAGTCATAAGCCTCTCGGGCGACGGGGGCTTCGCGATGCTAATGGGCGATTTTCTGACGCTGGTGCAGCAAAAGTTGCCGGTGAAAGTCGTCGTTTTCAACAATGGGACGTTGGGCTTCGTAGCGTTGGAAATGAAAGCCGCCGGCTTTTTAGAGACCGGCACATCGTTGAACAATCCAGACTTTGCGGCCATGGCCCGCGCTATCGGTATTCACGCCGCTCGCGTGGAAGATCCCGGAGAGTTGGAGGCAGCCGTTGCCGATATTCTTGCGCACGACGGTCCGGCATTACTCGACGTCCTCACCAACCCGCAGGAGTTGGCAATGCCGCCGACGATTACGCTCGAACAGGTCGAGGGTTTCAGCATCTGGGCGCTTCGCGCGGTCATTAACGGACGTGGCGACGAACTCATTGAGGTGGCGAAAAGCAACCTATTGCGGTGAGAGCTCCAAGGCCGCTTGAGATTGCGCGGCAAACGCCGCGCACGCCAAACACCGCATGGGGGATCACACAGCACGACCAAAAGCCCAAAGAAGCCCGATCGGCGCCAAAGAATGCCGGCGATTTCCGAGCTATACCGTCTGCGCAGTGGGCAAATCGAAGCTGAAACGGGCGCCGCCCAGGGCTGAGCCGTTGTCCGCCCGAATGCGACCGCCATGTGATTCGACAATGGACCGACAGATTGCCAACCCCAGACCCATGCCGGTGTCCTTGGTCGTGAAAAAACTGTCGAACAAACGCGACAGATGCTCGGGATCAATCCCAGGGCCGCTATCTTCAACAACGCAGCACACGGTCTTAAGATCCGACAACTGCGCTCCGAGCGAAATTCCGCGGTCCGTGGATGCATTTTTCGTCATCGCCTGCACCGCGTTAACAACCAGGTTCACGATCACCTGCTGGAGTTGGGTGCGGTCACCGACAACTTGCGGAAGGTCCCGCCTCAGATCGAGGGAAATGACAATCCCTTTCAGCTGCAGTTCATGGCGGAGGAAGTTCAGTGACTCGTTGATGACGCCTTCCAGCGAGAACGGCTTCTGCTCGGGTGCTCGGTGGCTCGCCATGCCGCGAATACGATCGACGATTTCGGACGCCCGCCGCGCGTCGGCGATAACCCGATTTGTGAGTGCCACGGCCTTTTCGATGTCAGGCTCAGCTCGCGTCAGCCAACGCACACTGGACTCGGCGTTCGTGAAAATTGCACCAATCGGCTGTTTGACCTCGTGAGCGATCGAGGCTGTCAGCACGCCAAGGCCCATGACCCTTGTGGCGTGGGTGAGCTCCGATCGCGCCTTGTTGAGTGCCTCCTCGGATAATCGGCGCTGCGTCACATCCTGCGCCGCGCCGATGTATTCCAATTGGCCGTCCTTGTCCCGGGTGCCATGAGCGGTTACATGCAGGTACTTGAGCGAGCCGTCCGGCATCGGCAGGCGGTACTCGTAATCGAAGTCCTCGCCGGTAGCATGTGCTCTGTTGATGGTGTGCTCGAATAGCGCGGCTCCCGGATGGACGTGCGTGCCCGTCAATTCAAGCGTCATCGGCAAACTCTGATGAAACCCAAAAATGCGATAGAGTTCTTCCGACCACGTGGCTTCGGTTATTCCGTCTTTCGCTACCCGCCAGGAAAAGCTGCCGGTCGCGCTCAGTCGCTGCGCCTCCTTAAGAAGAGCCTCACTGCGGCGTAATTGGTCGTTTCGCTCCTCAAGCTCTTGTGTCCTTACTCGAACTTGGGCCTCCAGGTTGCCGGTCAGGGTGAGCAACTCCGCTTCCGCGTTCTCACGCGCGGCAATTTCGGATTTGAGCTCATCAATGGACGCCACGGTTTGGTACGCGGCGGAGGCGAAGCGGGCCATACTTTCCAGCAACCGTTGGTCTTCGGCATCAAACTTTCGATGGTCGCGGTGCGCTATCGTCCAGATCGTTCCCACCGCCTTGCCGTTGACGTGAAAAGGAACAAGCAGTCCTTCTTCGGCAAGCGGCACAGCAGCGCTCAAGTACGGATAGCGACGTTCCCAATGGGTGAACAACATTGTCCGATTGCGATCGAGTACGTCACCGCATGGACCGAAGTTGCGCGGAGTGCCGCCGCCAAGGTGCGGCTGCCAAGTTCCGGCAATGGCTGCCCAGTAGAACCTTTTACCATCTTTTGTCAGTAGACTGAGGCCAGCTGAGTCTGCATCCAGCGTCTCGAGGACTTTATCGGCCAGTGCTTTTAAAATTGTGCGCGGAGAGTCGGCCAGAGCGCTGACTAGCGCGGCAAGTGCAGCATTTTCTTTATGATAATCCGGCGGTCGGCTGGTACGGCTAACCAACTGGTCTGTGCATAGGATCGATTCCAACGGAGCGGCGGGATTTGACCCTTCCAGGGGGACGACGGTTTCCAAATTTGCGGGCTCGGTCATTTGTTCACTCCACGTGCAAGAGCGAGGGCTCGAACGAGGCAATGTTGGCGGTTCGTACGGCGTGCTGCGGAGCCGTCGCTCGGCATTAAACGCCGCCGCTCTAGACGCAGATAACTTCGATCTCCTCGACGAGGGCCGCTCCACTCCCAACAAGGTTTTCACGGTCGAGCCTCCTTCGTCGTCGATCTTCGCCGTGATCCGCGGCACAACAAAATCGGCCGCGACCGGATGGAGGGATGACATTTTCATGTCATGAGATTGATCAGTGAGAGTCTCCTGATGCAGCGGTTGTCTCATCGCGATCTCCCCTGAAAGAACATTCGCAACTTCGGCCTTACACCTCACTTTGGCAGTGTGGGGGCGCGCATCACCACCGTCGTCTCACTCAACGCCCTACGATGTCTCATTCTGCGCCGAGCGGACTTCGACTGCTGTTTATTAAATCATGGAGGTTTCCGCGACGAACAGGCTGCGGCGGACTATCCTGTGCCGCAATCGCGGCGCGAAGGCGCCGCATCGCGTCAGAACAACTGCCTCCAATTGCGGCAGCACCCTCACGCCTCGCGCCCTCGCTTTGCCCACGCGAGCGGTTTAAATTAAAACCTTTGGGCCTTTGGCCGGCCTTCAAGGATTGCAATGCAAATACATTTTTCCACGGACGATATAGCCCCGGGCGATCGCGTTAGATTGTGGTGCGACTACTACGCGAAGCAGGCCCATAGCATCACGCCGGGAGAGATCCCGGATCCCACCGCATTTCGCGCAGAAGTGAGCGGATCGGTTGCGGGCGAATTTGCGGTGCTGGATGTCAAATCGGGACTCGCGAGGGCCCGACGCACTGCGGCCGACGTTGCCAGGGACAAAACCGGGGCGTTCTTCATCCGCCGATTTCGCGTGCCGATGATCTGGAGGGCCGGCCCACGCAGCACGCCGGTCGACCTCCTTCACGAACCCGGCGATTTCTGCGTGAGCTCGACCGAATGGCAGGTTGACGCGGAATCGAAGGGCCCAGCCTCATTCGACATGCTGATCATTCCCCATGCCGCGCTCTCACCACTTCTGAGCGGCGGCCGACTGGAGCGCCCATTTCGGCTGCCCGGCGCTTCGCCGCTCGGCTCGCTGCTCGGCGCAGCTATCGATGCGGCTAAAGCGCAGGCGCCGCTGCTTCCCAACGGACTCGGTGAAGCTGTGCTACGCAATCTCTGCGGCCTTGTGGCGCTGACCTGTAGCGCCTCCGACGAGGGCACCGAGCGCGGGCGGGATTCTCTACACTCGGCGCGGTTCGCGGCGGTCAAGCGCTACATCGATTTACATCTCGCCGATCCCAGCTTGACCCCGGCGAGCGCTGCGGCCGCGCTGGGCATTTCGGCGCGCCAACTGCACCGGCTATTCGAGCCGAACAACATTACGTTCGCCCGATACGTTTCGCGCCAGCGACTGCTCCGGTGCCGCGACACGATTGCCGGGGCGACGGGAACCGGCCGGTCGGTGGTCGACATCGCTTTTGGCTGGGGATTCAACAGTATGGCGACATTTTATCGCGCGTTCGTAAGCGAATTTGGTAGCCCGCCCGCCATGCTACGTGCGGCGTCGCAAGGACGAGTGAGCGGCCCACGCACGACAGCGGAAGAAATATCGTGAATATGGCGCAGCGGGAACTCGTCCAGACGAGCTTCGCCAAACTGGCAGTGATGCCGGAGGTCGTAGGCGCACTGTTCTACGAGCGGCTATTCGCCACCAACCCGAGTTTCCGGCCGCTGTTCAAGAACGACATGCGCGTTCAAGTCGGCAGACTGATGACCATGCTTACAATGGTCGTTTACAATTTGCATCAGCCCGGCGAGGTTCTGCCAGCAATCCGTGATCTTGCCGTTCGTCATGTCGGGTACGGCGTCAAGCTCGCCGACTACGATGCGCTGCGGGAAGCGCTGCTCTGGACCCTCGAACAGGTGCTTGGTGAAGATCTCACGCCTGCGGTCCGCGAGGCATGGACGGTCTGCTACGACGAACTCGCCGGTGAAATGAAACGAGCAGCCGGCGCCTGACTACGATCTCGCGCGTGGCGCTGAGTGAGAGTTTGCCTGGCGCCGGATGAGATGACTTCGCGGCCGCTTCCCTGTCAAAGATCCCGCGGCCGTGGAAATGACGCGCCGAGGAGATAAACCGTTCTGTCTGGTTGCGTGACGCCTGTACGCTTGCGCGGTGATGCTTGCGCCGTGCGACGTGGGGCGTCGTGCGTAGACGAATGAGCGGCTACCTCATGCACAGGAAGAAAAAACGTCGTGAATCCGGCGCAGCAGGAACTTGTCCAGACGAGTTTTGCCAAGCTGGCGGTTATGCCAGAGGTCGCCGGAGCGCTGTTTTACGAGCGGCTGTTCGCTACCAACCCGAATTTGCGCCCGCTATTCAAGAACGACATGCGCATTCAGGGGGTCAAGCTGATGGCCATGCTCGCCATGGTCGTCTACAATTTGCCTGAGCCGGATCAAGTTTCACCTGCCATCCGTGATCTCGCCGTCCGTCATGTCGGGTACGGCGTCAAGCTCGCCGACTACGACGCGCTGCGGGAAGCGCTGCTCTGGACCCTTGAACAGGCGCTCGGTGAAGATCTCACGCCCGCCATGCGCGAGGCATGGATGATGTGTTACGACGAACTCGCCGGCGAGATGAAGGGCGCGGCTGGCGTGTGACGACGGACGCCCCTTGGCGCCGATCAACGTCGCAACGCTCTGTGAAGACAATCGATCAGGGCATCCGATTGGACCGGCTTCCGCAGCAGTCCGACTGAGCCACTGATTTTGGCTTTGTTTTCCAGCCCGGCATCTACGGCCGCCGTCATAATGATTACCGGTAGCGGAGTCTGCCGCGAGGTGAGTAAACGGCTGAACTCAAACCCATTCATGCCCGGCATGCGAACGTCCGTAATGACGCAATCGCACGGCCCTTGTCCATCACCGGCGATGAATTCTTCTGCGGAAGTGAACTCTCTCGCATCGAAGCCCAGCGAACGGAGCGACTCAGCGAGCGCCAACCGAAAAGCCTCGTCATCGTCCACGACTGCGATCAAAGGTTCTTTCGACACACACAATCCTTTCCCTGGATTTGGCCGCAGGGGGATGTGTGGCGAAATCGCAGCTTCTGCACTGTAGGCGGCGTTTTGCACGCCAAGGAGGCACCCTGGCAACTATACGCACGTATGACGTGAGACAGAGCAAGTCGCAACGCGTGGCGTCAGCCCGCCTGCTCAACAAAGACCGCAAGCGAAATACTGCAGCCGTCGTTCCGTAGCCCCAGCCTATACCTTGATATGATCGCGCTCTTCCGAACGTCCAATAGCGAAAACGTAGGAGCCCGCAGAATTTTACCGTTGTTGGGCGAAGGAGGATGGCGATGTCGGAAATTGCACCCATTGTGTACGTCGTGGACGACGATCTCTCGGTGCGTGAATCGCTCAAATTCTTTATCGACGCCGCGGGGTGGCAACCCGAGCTATTCGAAACCGCGATGGACTTTTTGTCCCGTGCAAAACCTGTAGTGCCTAGCTGCTTGGTGCTCGACCTAAATCTGCCCGGCCTCAACGGCCTTGATTTGCAAAAACGCGTTGCAGTCGAGCGGCCCGACATGCCCATCATCTTTATTTCCGGTCATGGCGACGTCCCGACTTCAGTCCAGGCCATGAAGGCCGGCGCGGTAGAGTTCTTGATCAAGCCGTTCAGCAACGATACGCTGTTGAATGCGATTCACAGCGCACTGGCGCGCAGTCGGAGTGTGCTGGACCGGGAGACCGAGCTGCAAAACCTCCGCGAACGTCACGCCTTACTCAGCCGCCGCGAGCGCGAGGTGATGGGGTTGGTGGTCAGCGGTTTTCTCAATAAGCAGGTTGGTTTTGAGCTCGGCATCAGCGAGATCACGGTCAAGGCGCACCGCGGTAGGGTGATGCAAAAGATGGAAGCTAATTCGTTTGCTCACCTCGTGAACATTGCCGCAAAACTCGGCGTCGGCGGCACTGCGTAGCCGTCTCGCCTTTTCGCCAACACTAGACCGCAGAAAGGTCCGGGTTCTCTGGCGACTTTTCCCCGATCGGAAGCGTCATATAAAATACGGCGCCGCGAGGTTGGTTCGGCGTTGCCCAGAGCCGGCCGCCATGCGCTTCGACAATCGAGCGGCAGATGGAAAGGCCCATCCCCAAACCCGCAGGCTTGGTCGAATAGAAGGCCTCGAAGACGCGCTCAATGCCGGCTTGAGGCAGCCCCGGACCCGAGTCCTGTACTGCAATTCGGATGCTGTTGGCCTCGCTCTTGGCGCTGATCAGCAGGTCCCGGGGTCCATCCGCCGTTTGGCTCATCGCCTCGATGGCGTTGACAATCAAGTTCAAAATCACCTGTTGCAGTTGGACCCGATCGCCGCGAATGAGCGGCAGATCCTCCGCCAGCTCCATCCGCACTAGAATTTCGTTTTTCGATAAGTCGCCGCGGGTCAACGCAATGACCTCTGAAATCATTTCGTTGATCGCCAAATCTCCTTGCTGTGACGGCGCCTTTTTAACGAGACCGCGAATTCCCGAAATGATATCGGCAGCCCGCTTGGCGTCAGTGATTATGAGGTTGATCACCTGCTTGGCCTTTTCCAGGTTTGGCGGCGCACGGGCGAGCCAGCGCTCAGCGGTTCCGGCGTTTGTGAGCATAGCGGCGATGGGCTGGCTGACTTCGTGGGCAATGGAGGCTGTCAGCTGGCCCATCGTCGTGACGCGGTTCGCATGTGCCAACTCCATTTGCACCGCGTGGTATTGCCGCTCGCTTTCGCGCGCCGCATCCTCGGCGCGTTTGAGATCGGTCAGGTCGACGGCGAAGACGACAACGGTGTCTCCTGCTTCATCGAGCGTTGCTCCGCCAATCAGCACCGGCACCCGGCTACCATCTTTCCGGAAGTACTCCTTCTCGTAAGGCTGGACGCTTCCGGTCGCCCTCATTTCAGCCACAGCCCGCGCGTCCCGCTCCCGCCATTCCGGCGGCGTCAGCTCGGTCCGGCGCAACCGGCCCGCCGCGACGTCCGCTTGATCGTATCCGACAATCCGGAGAAAAGCTTTATTGGCCTCCTGAATTTGACCATCGGGATTGCCGATCAAAATCCCGATGATATTTGAATCGACGAAGCGTCTGACTCTCGCCTCACGCTCTTGAAGATCGCTGTAAAGACGCGTGTTTTCCAGCGAAATCGCTGCTTGTGCCGCCAGCAGTTCCAGGACCGCGATCCGATCCGGTGTAAACGCGTCTGAGGTCAGCGCATTTTCGAGGAGGAGAATCCCGGCCAATTCCCGCTGTTTGATCAACGGTAGGCAGAGGATCGACTTCGATTGCCGGTCACGCAGATAGTTGTCCGTCGAGAACAGATTCGGTTTGGAGGCATCATCGAGAATCACGCTTTCTCGCGTGCGAATGACATAACGTACAAGAGATTCGGGACAGGTGATCTTAGTGATCGGCTCCTGCCGTATTGTGACTTCGATCTGATCGCCGGTTGCTCGCGCCTCGGCTCGAATCAGATATTCATCCGCCGACGGCAATATCAAAAGGCCGCGATCCGCTCCCGCATTCTCGATCGCGATCGTCATCAGCCGCTCGATCAACTTAGGAAGGACCATCTCGCTCGAAATCGCCTGCGAGGCCTTAACGATGGTCTCCACGTCCAAGTGCCCGGCTAGCGGGCCGATTGTTGCCGAAGAGGCAGAGGTGCGGTCTTCGCGCAGGCGCGGGTAGTTTTCGTCGAGTTGTTTTACTTTTCCGTGAGCTCCCCAACGATCGTAGCAGTTCCGTGCGTTGCTGAGATGAGCGTAGCCGGCAGTTTCTAGACGATGCGCAAAACAGTACTGCGCCGCCAGTTCGTGGGCCAAACCTTCGTTCTGAACGAAGCCGTGCTCGCGTGCCGAATGGATAGCCTGCTCGTACAGACGCAGGGCATCGGCTTCTCGCTTTTCCAGGCGGGCGATCTCGGCCGATACCAGCGCGTGCTTGTCGCCGAAAGTCGACCGATTGTTCTCGGCCCACTCCCACAGTTGCTCCTGGTGCTCCGTAAGGAGTATGTGCCATGCCGCTTGCTGATCAGCCGACGCGGATTCATAGAGCGCCGCCACGGTCAGGGCGGAATAAAAGAAGTAATCCAGCACCACAACTTGGCCGACTGAGGTCTCAAGCAACGGTTTCGCCTTGCCTGCAGCTTCCAGTGCCTCCGCGTAATCCCTCGATAGAAACCGCGCCTTCAGTTTGAGGATCCAATACCAGCCGATCAAAACGGGCATCCGGCCTGTGGTGAGCCCGGCCTCGAACGCCGCCCCGTCGAATTGCGCATCGCTGAAGCTGGAGAAACTCGTAGTCCGGCCCTGCATCGTG
>Ga0187784_10000485_pt1 | contig 29133 bp, 32 predicted proteins | sample 1015_SJ02_MP15_2_FD_132964 | JGI IMG/M metagenome (GOLD analysis project Ga0187784, IMG submission 132964) | Tropical peat soil microbial communities from peatlands in Department of Meta, Colombia - 1015_SJ02_MP15_20_MG | ecosystem: Environmental > Terrestrial > Soil > Wetlands > Peat | place... | reverse complement strand
TGTGACGCCCTGCGCTGGGCGCGAAATCTTGCGCGACTTTATCAATGCGCCCGTGGGGTTCCCCGAACTGGCCGAGAAGACGGGGATTCACGTCAAGACGCTGCACCAGATGTTCGGGCCGCGGGGGAATCCGACGGCGGCGAATCTGTTTCGCATCATTGCGTGCCTGCAGGAGCGGGAGGGCGTGCAGTTGAGGGTGGTGGTGTGAGCGACCACCCGTTCCCGCATCTCGGAATCGAGACGTGGGGCACCCCCATATCCGGCGTGCGAAGATTAGGATTACCACCTATGAAGCGAATTGAGCTTGTTATCAGAGTAGAAGGCGATAAAGAAACAGAATGGCAACAGCGGCAGAGCGTTGAATTAGCGTGGGAACCGCACGATTCGTGGGAACATAAAATTGCTCATATCCTTTTCACCGAGTTAAAGGCGATTGCGAGCCAGCAAGGCGATCCTAAGCACAACAGAGTCGCTTGGAAGTGGCTCGATTTTCCCAATCGACCGTTAGGAATGAAGCAGTTTATGGAGCAGCATCTAGACATTTTCAATTCCCAAGCCATCTGGTTTGAGTTAGCGAATCTAGTCATGCGCGCCGAGGGCGACCTTATTCTCGCACAAACTTTCAAGGGTCTTGAACCCGCTCAAGAGCCCCCATGGGAGGACGATCTTGCGGTTAACGACCTGTGGTACATTCACGACCGCAAAGTCGACCTGCTGAATCAGTCGGTCTACGCGGTTATAAAGGTTCAAGAGCTTGTCAATCGATTACTTCACGAAGCGCTCGGTGGCGATCTCGTCGATACGGGTAAACAGGATTGGGAACAAAACGAGCTAAAACGCTCGAACGTAGAGGAAGGCCTTCGGGACAAGCTCTCGAAAGGCGCAATTTCGCGGGCCGATTATGATGCAATCACCAGCGCTCTTGCCCTCCCTCGGAGCACGCCGAAAGGAGAAATCGCCAAGAGCTATAGGAATCGGCTGGCACACCATCCGGACCCGTCGGTTGACTACTCGATGTTCTATCCGTATCTAGATCCACGCGTTTGGGAAGAGATTTGCGACGCGCGGGGGAAGGTGGTTGGCAGACGGCACGCTATATATGCGAAACCTCCGGTTGTGTACCATTTCAAAGAATTGCACGATGCATGTTGCGAGTATCTCGATGCAGTGGTCAAGATGCTCCAAGGGTTGAGCGAGATAGAGATTCTGCGACGCTGACTGCACGCAGAGTGTCCGGGGCCGCGAAATGCCTCACTTCTTCAGCGGCTTGCGCGCGAAATAGTAGAGCGAATAGGCCAACAAGGCGAAGGCCAGGACCGAGACCCAGCCGTTGTAAAGAATGGTGTGGGGAATGGCGATGGGGTTGGGCTTGTCGAGGACGGTTTCGTAGCCACGAAGGGCGACGCCGAGCAGGCCGACGAGGCCGCCGGCAGCGATGAGTCCCGAGGCGTAGAGTGAGCCGGGCGAGACATCGGAGTCGGTTTCGGCGGAGTCGCCGGCGCGCTTGGCGGCGAGATCGACCAGCGAACGCACGACGCCGCCGGTGAAGATGGCCAGCGTGGTTCCAATGGACAAATAGGCGCCGACGGCCAGGGAGAGCGAGCGGATGCCGAGCAGCTCGATGGCGACGACGAGAAAGACGCCAAGCATGACCAGTCCCCAGGGCAGCTTGCGAGTGAGGATGCCGTTGATGACGGTGGCCATGAGTTGCGCCTGCGGCGCGGCGGCCTTTTCGCTGCCGATACCGGGGATCCATTGCACCTCAATGCGATGGCTGGTGGGCGAGTAAAGATACTTGCCGTTGGCGAGCTCGGTAGAGCCGAGGGCGTTGAGGACGATGTATTCGCTCTTGTGGTGGATCGTCGTCGATTTGTCTTGGGCGACGACGGGGAACTGATCGATGAGGCCGCGCGTGTCGGTCTGCACGGCGACGCCGGGATGCGAGGCGTTGATGTCCCATGGCTGCGGCGCGGCGCGGAAGGTTTGCAGGCTGGTGTTCATGAGCTGCAGCGTGAAGCCGATGGCGACGGTGGAGACGGCGATGCCGATGAGGAAGGCAAACCGCTGCGATTTGGGCGTGGCGCCGACGATAAATCCCGTCTTCAAATCCTGCGAGGTGTCGCCGGCTTCGGCCGAGGCGATGCAGACCACGCCGCCGATGGTGATGGCGAGGGCGCCGAAGGCGGGCGCGGTCCAGCCGCTGACGAGGAAGATAGCCGAAGTGGCCATGAGCGTGGCGATGGTCATGCCGGAGATGGGATTCGCCGAACTGCCGATGAGGCCGACGATGCGCGAGCTGACAGTGACGAAGAGGAACCCGAAGGCGACGACGAGAATCGACGCGGCGAGATTGGCGAAGGCTCCCACTTGCGCGCCGGGAACGGGCTTGAACCACAGGAAGAAGAACATGAGGACGATGAGCGCGATGGAGCCGACGATGGCGGTGCTCATAGCGAAGTCGCGTTCGGTGCGGATGGGCTGAGCGACGGTTGCCGAGCGGAGCCGAATCTGCGCAAAGCCGGAGCGCAGCGCGCCGATAATCGTGGGCAGCGTTTTGCAGAGCGTGATGAGCCCTGCGGCGGCGACCGCGCCCGCGCCCATGGGGCGGATGTAGGTGATCCAAAGGTCGCTGGGGCCCATCTGCGAGATGGGCACGGTGCCGGGATAAACAGGATGACTGAGGCCTTTGCCGAAGAAATAAATGAGCGGCATCATCACGAGCCACGAGAAGATGCCGCCGGCAAACATGGTGCCGGCGGTGCGGGCGCCGATGATGTAGCCCACGCCCATGTATTCGCTGGTGGCGTCGGCCTTGATGGAAGCGCCTTTCATCACGTGATCGGGGCCGAAGTCGGGGCGGTACTCGGGCGTGCCGGGCCACGCGCCGAAAAGATTTTCGTTCTGGAAGAAGGTATAGAGCGCGCCGAGGCCGAGGCCGAAGAAGACGCGGCTGGCGAACGAGCCGCCTTTGGCGCCGGCCATCAGGACGTCGGCACAGGCCGTGCCCTCGGGGAATTTGAGGTTGCCGTGCTCTTCGACGATGAGCGGGCGGCGCAGCGGCACCATGAAGAGCACGCCAAGATAGCCGCCGATCAGCGCCAGCATGAAGATGCGGTAGTATTCGAGATCGAAGCCGAGAAAGATGAGCGCGGGAAGCGTGAAGATGACGCCGGCGGCGATGGATTGGCCCGCGTTGCCGGCGGTCTGAACGATGATGCACTCGAGGACGGAGACTTTTCCCTTGTCGCGCAGAAAGCTGATGGAGATGACGGCGATGGGAATGGAGGCGGCCACGGTGAGGCCCGCGCGCAAGCCGACATAGACAGTAACTGCGCCGAAGATAATGCCGAAGACGGCGCCGAGGAGAATGGCGCGGAGGGTAAACTCGGGCGGGTTCTGGTTGGCGGGAACGAAGGGCTGAAACTCGGGCACAGGCTGCCTCCGGATTTGCTTTGCGCTCAAAACGACAGCAAAGACTCTGTTGGGCGAGTGTACGGCATAGGCGCGGGTTTTGTGTACTGTCGAAGTAGTGTTGGCCCGGAAGATCGAGCGGCTGAATGCGGAGGAGGAGAAGATGATCACCGGCGCGCATGTGGTTTTGTATACGAAGGACGCGGAGGCGGATCGCGCATTCTTTCGCGATGTGCTGGGATTCGTCTCGGTCGATGCCGGACATGGCTGGCTGATCTTCGCTTTGCCGCCCGCCGAAGTGGCGATGCATCCGGCGGAGCACAACGACCGCGCGGAGCTTTATTTGATGTGCGACGACCTGAAAGCGGAGATTGCGGAGCTCGTAAAAAAGGATGCGGTCTTCGAAGAGCCGCATCAGGAGCGGTGGGGAACGGTAACGAAAATCCGGCTTCCCGGCGGAGGCTCGCTTGGCCTCTACCAGCCTTCGCATCCCACGGCGACAGACACCGCGAAATAGCCCGAGCGAGGGGTTGCGCGGCCCTGAGACGCCAATATCGCGCTCGCGACGCAAATCTTGCCCTCAGTATTTCGATTTGATGGCGTAGGTCAGCCCCATGGTGAATTGGAACGAATTCGGCTTGGTGGGCGGATTGGACGCCGTCCCGATAAACGGCGCGTCGTTCAGGTAGGTGTCCAGCGTGCCCAGCGAGAAACTGAAGTTCTTGTAAGCCGGAAACGACACCGTGTCAGTTTCCGTTGCCGAGTAGGCCTTGGCCTGGTTAAATGCGGGGATATAAGAGAGCGCCTGCGTATAGGTGAGCAGCTTGAGGTGGAGAACGTAGTTTGCCGCCAACGTGGAGCCGATTAGATTCTGATTCGCATTCCCCGTTCCCGAGAAGAATTGCTGCTTCTCATACTGCACGGCGCCCTTCAGGTCGAATTCCTGCTTGGGAGTCTTGACGACCGTCCATCCGAAGCCGCCGCCGTAGATCTGCTGCAGTTGCAAATCCTGCGCGTAGTTGTGGTCGAAGGCGGCCTGCCCCAGCGCGTAGACGCGCGAAGAGAAGTACTCGTCGCGCTCTGCCGCGAAATGCACGATCGACGATTTAGTCACCACCGACGCCACCGGGATGAGACCCGTGGCCGGGGGCGTAGCCGGATAGGAGTAAGCGGGCTGCGTGATTTTGCCGTACGACTCGTTGAAGCCGAAGAGCGTTTTGTTGCGCGGATCGAGCCAGTTCACCACGGGAATGGCGCGCACCAGGTTCAGCCCGCCCGAAAAGGTGTATTGGTTGTCCGTCGCCGATACCAGCGTGGCGCCGGCCGTCGCGGCGCCATTCCACGCCGAGAAGAAACTCGGCTCGTGATTGATCTGCTTGTCGAGGGTGGCGCTGTCCATGATGTATTGCGCGTTCTTGACGGGGATCGGCGACGGCGGCGGAGCATTCTCGGGATGCACCGTGACCGCCTGATCGGCGACGTCGAGCGTTCCCACCGGGAACTGCACGGCATTCCTCTTGCGGCGCCCTTTGACGGCCTCGTGAATCACGCCAAATTTTTCGGTTACGTGCAATTCCTTGATCTTGTCCCAGCCCAGCGAGACGTCGCCCAGCGGATCGCTATGGAAGGTGACTTTGCCCGCGGCTTCACTGACGAATTTGCCGTGCAGCGTATCGCCGTTCGAGAGCACCAGCACGTCGGGCGCGGGATTGGGCGCGGGCGGCTTGGTTTGCGCCGCGCAGACTGCGATGGACATGGGAACCGCGGCCAGCGCCGCAAAGCAGATGACCCATGCAGACAAATGGGAATGAATCCGGAGGGGGAAGGTCATGCTGTATGTCGCCTTTCTTTTTTATGGAATTTCGGAAGCCCGGCTTCCATCCGCTCAAAAGGGATGGATGATGCTGCCTTTGATGCGAACCCGGAAAGAACGCGTTCAGACTGCGCGGCCGCGATCGGGAGTTGCCGGCTCGGCGCCGATGGCCCGCAGTGTGGGGACCCAGCCGCCGGAAGGGCGACGTTTCTTTTAAGTTAACATTGCCGCCCCGAGGTTGGCGGTTCTGGGTATCCGATCAGATGAATCTGTACCTGCCGAACGTCTGCAGTATCCCAGGTTAGGCGCAAAAACAAGAACGCGCCGAACCTGGGGCACCCAGCACCCAGGGAATAGCACAACCTCATCCGGTCAGTGTCCTACTGCGATGGGCGCGGGATCAATTGGAACGAGTCGAGAAAGCGAGCGGTTTCCGGGTAGGTTTGCCCTGGCTGTACGGCCACGAAAACCTGATAGAGCATGGTTCCGGCAAGGTAGATGCGTCCGAAGAAATGCGAACCTTGAGAATCGGCTTCAAAGGCAACACCGGGATAGGTGCCCAGCATGATTCTTTTCGAGCTAATGAGATGCCCGCTCACGTTGGAAACGGCGCCGTTCTTTGCGCCCTCCAGAACAGCGTCCGGATCGCTCCCCTGGGCGGCTGCGCCGTAGTCGCACACGCCGATGTAAAGCGCGACCGACGGGTTGGCGGCCACGTAGGTGCGCAGCTCGAAAGCGCCTGCGCCGGTCTGCACGCTTTGCTTTTGCTGTACCGGTTCGAATGGGAAGGAAGCGCTGAACCCATCGGCGGGAAAACTGTAGGTTTTCCACTGCGCGCCTTGGGCGGGCGGAGCGGGCGGAACCGGCTGCTCCGGCGTGGGCGCCGATTGCGCAGCCGGCGCTTGTGGCGCCGGCCCTTGCGCCGCCAGAGGCTGCGCGCCGATGAATGCGGTCAACCAGGCGAGTCCCGCAGAAGCGGCGATATGGCCCGCGATCGATCTACGGTTTGCGAGATACATTTTCGGTCTCCCGTTCGGTTTTTCAGCGATTGCCCGAGGAAGCGATGATAGCATCCCGTTCACGCCGATTCGACGGCGTGGATGTTGTCGGCGACTTGGCGGTGCAGGGTTTCCGCCTCCATTTGGAACGCATTGCGCTCGCGCGCCGGGAGCTGCTCGAGGAGATCGGAATAGGGAGCCGGCTCGCAGCCCGCAAACGCAGGAAAGCCAATCGCGCTGGCCATGGCGCAGCTCACTTTGACCAGCTCGGCCGCATCCCACGCGCCGTGATTGCAGCGGGCGCAGAGATGATTTGCCACCGCGGCCTCGAAGTTGCCGGGAAGCTTCCAATCGGCGATCAGTTGGAGGCCCGCTTCACAGTGATCCCAGCCAAAGAGGCTGCGTTCGGCGTCGAGGATGGAATGGGCAGGCCCGTGGTGGCCCTCAAGGAGCGCGGCGTAGGCGCTGGGCTGAAGCACGGCGAGCGCCATGCGCCCCAGGTCGTGAAGAATGCCGGAAGTGTAGGCCACGTCGCGGTCGATGCTGCCCGCCGACGCCAACTGCTGCGCGACGATGGCGCACGCCAGATTATGCTGCCACAGCTTGCGCATGGCGGGGAGGCCCATTGTCTTCCCGAGGTAGGCGCGCACTCCAACGGTCACGCACATGCCTTGCAATCGAGTGGCGCCGACCACAGCTACGGCCTGCGCAATGGTTGTCGACGGATAACGGGGGGAGTAAAACGCCGAGTTCGCTACGGTAAGGATTTCCGTGGCGAAGGCCGGATCGGTCGCAATCAAATCGCAGAGCTGGCGCAACTGCACGTTCTCGTTGTTGGCCAACTGCAAGACACGCACCGCGACCTGCGGGAACGGGGGAAGCCGAAGATACGCCCAGGGAAGAGGCGACGCATGCACGATCTGTTCCGTGGCAGCCACCGCGGGCCTCCTCTGTTCCGGCGTGTTTTCTTGAGGTGCGGGAACGGCCGGTTCGATCAGCCGTGCAAGATTCCCGCTCCCTCCCGGACGATCCGCCGCAGCGCAGACAACAGGCAGGCACCTCCGTAACCACACAAACCGGTAAGGAGCATTTCGGCGATTGGCGCGAGTTTCTTGAGGGTAACGACCGGCCATTCCGGAAGGTCACTGGTAACGCCTACTGCGCGGTCCAGTTTGTTCCGTCGGGGCTCTGCCAAACTTCATTCTTGTCGTTCACCAGCTGAAAGAGAATGGCGGCGGCGGGCGCACCAGATGCGGCTTTGCCCAGTGAATCGGTGGAGGGTGCCGCAGCGGGGAGGGGAATGGTTCGTGTACGGACCAAAACGGCACGGCCGGTCCATTGTGGAACCACCGCCTGCCATGCGGTCGCGCCCTCCTCGCGAAGAAAGAGGGCTCCCTCCGAATCGATCGCGATCGTGCGATGATTCGCGGACGCGAGGGAAGCCGCTGAAAGGCCGCTGGGCAGACGGATGGGAACTGCAGCAAGGCTCCAGGAAGCTTGCGTTGAGGCCGGCGTTCCCCTGACCGCGCCGAAGCCGGCGATGGATCTGCGCGACTCGAGCGCCTCGCTTTGAGCAGTAGCTTGCGAGTTGACTTGCGCATTGCCTGAACTGCTCGCGCTCTGTTCGCCGGACGCCGACCCTCCGCTCGCCGTAAGAAGATCTGCCTGCACCGCGGCCGCTTCGCCCTGCGCGTTGCGCTCTTTGCGTTCCTTCTTCCCATCTGCTTGCCACCGATGCTCTGCGGGAGTCATCGCCGGTGAAACTCTAAAAAGGGCATTCGGCTTTGGCGCTGCTTGCGGCGCAATGCGCAGCTCCAGTTGCGCCGAATCGGTTTCGATCGCAGGTTGAGCCTGCGATACTGCAACGGTTTCTGTTACTGTCGCAGGCGGTGGCCCCGCGGCAGGTGCCTCGGCGGTTTGCGGAGCGGATGTGGCACCGGCAGAACCGGCCGCAGGCTTTTGCGGAACACGCACTGTCGGAGTGGGAGCGGAAGCTGGCGCCGCTTTCGCTTGCTCCTGAGGCGCGGGCATAACCGCTGTTTGGATTTTCGGCAATTCCGGAGGGCTGTTCTTGGCCAGCTCCGTGTTGCGCTCGACGCGAGCCAGATGGACGTACACTGCAAGCGCAGCGCCTGCCGCAAACGCGGCCACGGGAATCCAGGCCAGCCGCCAGCTTCTCCACCACGGGCGCGGCGGGGTCGAGGCCCGCGGCGCGCGAGCGGGTGCGGCCACCGCAATAGCAGCCATGGCTGCGGCCGCCACGGCGGCTTCGTCCAACGCCACTTCATCGACTTCGTGCACAGCGGCCGCGCGCTGCGCGAGCGCGACGATCTTCCGGCACCGTCCGCACACCGCCATGTGCGCGAGCACCTGCCTGCGCTCTCCATCGCCAAGCGCGTGCTCGGCGAAGGCGCTGAGCTGCTCTGCCCCGGGATGAAAGTCGTGTTGGGGTGTTGGCTTCATTTCCGGATTGGCCGCCGCACTAAGCCACCGACCGCATAAAGGTGTATCACTTTTCGGTCGCCCCTACGGGGCTTGCGATATTCAAAGGCGACCTTATCCCAGGGTTTCACCCTGGGCTATTCTCGTCCGTCCCTCCGGGACGGAGGTTGGCAAACGGTTCTCCTGCATGCGGTCAAAGACCTAGGTCTTTGACCGCTTGATTTTGTACCAATGAGAGTGCCCCGGGTCCCGCTTTTGGGACCCGGGAAGCACGAAATCCAAGAAACAACTTCATGTTGTCAGAGACCTAGCTTGCGGCCTGTACTTGGAACGCCTCCTCTTGCGAATTTTGCAACAGTTTTTTCAAGTTGAGATTGAGGTCGCGCGGGTCGGCGCCCAGAGCCTCTTCGGCCGCCCGCCTGCTCAGGCCCGAGTGTTCGAGCTTCTTGAGAATCTGTTTGCGAATGCCGGCTGCGGCGCGATGCAGCTTGCGGCTCACCGTGGCTTCGTGCACGCCGAGCGTGCGCGCCAGCTCCAGCAAGGTCTGGCCGTCGAGATAGTATGCCGCCAGCAGAAACCGCTCTTCCTCATCGCGCTCGCGCAATGCTTCCCCGATGGAGCGCTCCAGGTGCGAAAGGGTGGCGGGCGGGGTTTGGGGCGCGGGATCGGGCGCCGACGCGTCGAGCGTGTCCAGCGGCTCCTCGCGCCGCGTGCGGCGATGATGGTCGACGCAGCGCTGAGCCAGGGTGGTGCGCAGCCAGCCCATCAGCGATCCGCGGCCGAGGTAGGTGGCCAGCGGGCAGCGACGCTCGCCGTCGCGGGTCGTCAGGCCGTATAGCTCGGCGTAAAGTTGATCGGCCAGATCGCGGCCGAAGGTCGCGTTTCCCGTGATGGCAACGGCGGCGCGAATCAGCGGTTGGCGATAGGCGGCGACGAAGTGCTCCCATGCGCGGTCGTGCCCCCGCGCGCAGGCGCGAGCCAATACAAGGTCGGGCAGCCGGAGGGTGCGAAAGAACGCGGCCTGCTGCTCGGGCGTGGCGCTTTCGCCGGCCGCGAGCCCGTAATTCGAGGCCGCGCCCGCTTCCAGAAGAATGCGCCGGAAATCGTCCCGCGTCAGGCCCCAATCCGCCACGCCGCACTGCCGCCAAAGCCCGGCGAGCAGAGCGGGATCGATCGCGGGCGGCAGCGCTTCCGCGCCTGCGCCGGCCGCGCGCGCCGCCGCGGCTACGGATTCCGTTGGTGCCATCCCCACGTCCTCAAGATACGCCTTGAGCCTGATGTGGCCGGAACGAAAACTGAGCTTCGTCCCTACGGGACTCTTGTTCCGGTGCTGCGCCCCTTCCCCACGCTAAAGCGCGGGGCTAACGAACACTGCGCCTCCGGCGCAGGGTCTCCGCTGCCGTAGATTCTCCCCAAAGCAGGCAGAGTTCAATCGTTAATGTTTCTTAGCCTGGGCCCTGCTTATTCGACGAACCCGGCAGCGGCTTGGATGTCTCCCGTGTGGCTTCATAGGAAAAAACTTTGCAAGCGGCGGACGGGCAAACGTTCTGCTGACAAAGGCCGATGGAGCCGGGCAGCCACCGGCGATTCGGTTGGCAAATAATCCGGCCCACGGGCCGGCGGAGGAGAGCTATGCAAAAGATGGGTTGGTTGGGAGCTGGGGCGGCGCTGCTGTGCGCGCTGGCGGGTTTCGAGCATCTGCAGGACGTGTGGGCGGCGGGCGGGCCGGCGCCAGCCGAAGGCGGTCCCTACCGCGTGCTGGCGCCGATTGAGAGCGGCAATCTCCAGTTGTTCCCAGTCGTGCGGGCCGACGGCAAAGCGGCGGGCGAGACGCCGTTCCTGACGCTCGACGAGGGATTCAAGAGCGGCGAAGTGGAAGTGACGGAAGCGGGGCGCGCGGCGGGGCTGGTGCGGCCGCGCGGCGGACCGGTTCGCCCTTATCGCGGCGACGAAGTGAACACGCTGGTGCTGGTCAACCACTCCAAAAGGCCGCTCTTGCTGCTCGCCGGCGAGATCGTGACGGGCGGCAAGCAGGATCGTATCATCGCCAAGGACCGCATCGTGCCGGCAGACGCCGACCCCATCGATCTTTCCGTGTTTTGCATCGAGCCGGGGCGCTGGACCGGAGCTTCGGCGGGCTTTGGCGCTGCGGCCAATGCCCCCGCGAAGAGCTTTATGGTGCAGCCCGAGGTGCGCCAGCAGGCCATGGCGGCGCAGGACCAGCAGCAGGTGTGGAACTCGGTTCGCGGCGCCATCTCGAACATGGAAGTCGCTGCCGCGCCTGCCGCGATGGGCTCGGGGTCGGGAGAGCCGATGCCGCGCACGCTGGGCACTACCAGCTATGCCCGGGCGATGCAGAGCACGGTTGTGAGCGAGAAGGTAGATGAGGCCGCGGCGCCGGCGATCGAAGGGCGCGAGCAGGTGCTCTCGAAGCTGCGCGAGGAGCATGCCGTCGGAGTCGTCGTTGCCGTGCGAGGGGAGATCATTTGGGCCGATTTGTTCGCCAACTCCGATCTGCTCGCCCGCTACTGGACGAAGCTGGTGCGCTCCTACGCCGCGGAGAGCCTGGCCGGCGGCGAAGACCATGCGGCGCCGACTGTCGCCGACGCGCAGCACTTCCTCGATGCACCAGCCAACGGAACCGAGACCAGCGAGGGCGAGGTGGGCATCTATCGCTATCGCGATCTGAAAAGCGACCGCACCGAGACGTTTGTGCTCGAGTCGCTGCTGCCCGGAACCGGCTACGACGTGCACATCAGCAAGATGAAGCTGCGCGGCGAGCGGCGCACGCCAAAGCCTTTCGAGCAGGAACAGCCGCAGATTTACCGGTAATCCGAGACGCCGCGCGGCTCACGCCCTCTGCCGCGCACGCGCCACGCGCGGCGCGGCGATGAGCGCGAGCGCAAAGAGGAAGATCGATGCGGCAATGTAGGCAAGGTGGCCGTGGCGCAAATCCTCGGCCACCAATTTGACCGCAACCAGAGCCAGCGTGGCATAGCCGAGGCGCGTGAGCTCGGCGCGTCTCCATCGCGCCCCGCCAAAGACCAGGGCGACCGCCGCCGAGCACAGCGTCAGCGTGCGGATCAATGCCAGATGGTGCGCGCCGGGAGCCACCATCAAAGCCGTGAGCGCGACGAGCGCCTCAATGGCCATCGCCAAGACGGCGCCGAGCGCCAGCGCGGCAACGGCAAGATGCAGCGCCTGCAACCTCCACGATTCCTCCGGGCCAAGTCCGGCAATCGCGTAGCAAAGAATTGCGGCCACGCCGATCAGGCCGGCAATCAGGGAGGGCGCTCCCGAGGGCCTGCTGACGAGCGCGTTCGCCAGGAAACTGAACAGTCCCGATTCCGCTGCTGCGGTGAAGAGAAAAAGCGCGCCATAAAACTCGAAGGAGACCCAGCTCTTTCGGCGCCCAACGAACGTTGCGGCAATCGCCGCGCCGCCCAGGCACGCCGCTGTCCAGGCAGGCGAAAGACTCAGCAGGCAGCCCCAAAGAAGCAGCGCCGCGCCCCACGCGGCGAAGACTGCAAAATTGCGCGGCTCGGATTGGCCCGCGAAGACCGCAAAGACCGCCGCATAACAGGTCGCCGCGAGGGTCAGGCAAAGAATGCCCAGGACGATTGTGGCCGAAGCGGGACCGAAATCGGCCCAGCTTACAGCGAACAAGAGAAATGCGATCGTCGACTGGAGGGTTTCGAAGACGGCGATCCTGGCGCCGCGCACGATGGTTTGCAGGCTCACGCCCGCGGCAAAGATGAGGAAGAGTGCGATGGCGGGGGCAAGCAAGCTCGTTCTGCCGAGTTCCGGGAACCCGGCATGCGGGCTGAAGTTGGCATAGATGAGGTTCCAGATGGCGGCGTCGGCGGCGAGCGCCACCGGCGCACGAATCTCGATCATGCGATCGCGCTCGGGAACGAACTCGCCGAGGGCGGCCATCGCCAAGAGCGCGGCAGTGAAGGGCAATGCCGCATGCGAAGCGATGGCCAGCGCCAGCGAGAGCCCGGCCGCAGCGATAACGCACACGCGGAATACCGGCGCCAAGTTACGCTTCCGGGTGAGCGCATAGGCAACGAGCGCGTAGGCGCAGAGCACGCCGGCGGCGAAGGCCGCAGACACCGACTGGAAACGCAGGGTGAGCTCCCACAGCATCGGCGCCAGGATCGCGGCCGACGTGCAGGCATAGATCGCGTTGTTGAGCTGCCGGGGGGACCGCGCCGCCCAAGCCATCCAGAGAAATGCGTAGACGATGCCGGCGCAGGCGACGAGCAGTCTCGGCAGCGTGCCGGTCTCTTCCAGGGCGCGCAGCAGGTAGGCCCCGGCAATGCCCAGCATGGCCTTGCCCAGCACGGCAAAGATGCCGCCGGCCTGCGCCGCACCTGCGGCCTCGATAGAAGCCGGCGTGGGCGTTTCGCCCGGCTTGTGCGCGAGCCGCGGCCAGGGCGCGGCTAGAGGATGCTCGAGCGCGTCGACTCGCCGCTCCAGTTCTTCAATGCGCTGGGCCAGCCGCTCGATGGCGTCGGACGGTTCGCTCATGGTTGTCAGCCGGCAAAGTCCTTACGGCAAACTGCTCAATCCGCTGCCGCGGCTGCGTGCAGGTTTTTTTCAGGCCAGGGAGGCAACAGCTTGACCAGCGCCCACAGAAACAGCAGCGGCAGGACGGTCAAGCCAATGGCCACCAGCAGACCCTCGCGCGTCACCAGGCCCACCTTGTAGGTTGTGTACCCCAGAAAGCTCTTCGAGAATAACTGGCCGCCGATGACAACGTTCCAGCGCATGGCGAAGATTCCGATCAGCGCCAGGCATCCTGCGGCGGCGTAGACGCGTTTGCGCACGACCTCGTTCAAGCGGACGACCTGCGTAACGAAAAGCAGAATCAGAGGCGTGATGGTCCCCACGAAGATCTGGATCACGATGTGCGGAATGTACAGCCGCGTGTGCACCATGAAGTTCAGGCTGCGGAACGACTCGTCGGCTTCGTAAACGCGGTGCACCAGGTCCAGCATCTCCAGGCTGAAGTCGATGATGAAGATGTAGAACATGTACATGGCGATGGTGTCGACGCAGCGCATGTCGATCTTCTGGCGGCGCAGCTTGGTCACGGCCATGTAGAGCAGCATCACCGCGGCGATTCCCGAGACCATGGCGGAAAAGATGAAGACCACCGGCATCAGCGGCGACGACCACCAGGGATTGGCCTTGATCGAACCGAAGATGAATCCCACGTATCCGTGCAGCAGAAACGCGGAAGGAATGCCGACCAGGGTGACGATCCAGCCGACTTTCTCGTCGATTTGGAGGGCGCGCTCGCTGATGTTGCTCGAGCCCAGCGTCATGATTTTGTAGAGGACGCGCAGCAGGCCCTTCGATCGCTGCGACAGAATCACGATGTCGCGGCGGTAGTCGAGCCAGATCTCGAAAACCAGAACGGCCATGAGATACCAGAGATACACGTAGCCGAACATGGCCATGGCCGAGGTGCCGTGCGGCGTAAAGTACATCTCGGGCGACCGCTCCGGGTGGCCGAGGTGCAACTGCAGCGGCAGGGGAGCGTCCAGCAGGAACGCCAGCGCCGTCAGGAGCGCCAGCCGGTAGGTGGGCTTCACCGCCTCCACCAGAAATACGCGCTCCAGCGACGCCAGAATGAATGCGCCCGCGACCAGCCCGGTAATAAAGGGGTAGAGCACAATCAAAATGCTCCACTGCAGCGCGTACTCGTTGGGATACATGAAGCCTTCAACGCCGCTCATCAAGACAGCTCCTAGCTACTAGCTTCTAGCCTCTAGCTCGTCGTGCTGGTCCTTGCCGCTCTGGCTTCGCTATGCGAGGTGCAGCTAGAAGCTAGCGGCTAGGAGCTAGAAGCTGCTTTTTCACCGCATCGATCCATCCAGCCCGTTGTAAAACACCTTTGCGCCCGTGGCCATCTGCGGCTTCAGTACTTGCACCGCGTGCGTCTTCAGGAACTCGTGAATCGGGTCGTTGGGATTCTTCAGATCGGCCAGCTTCCGCGCTCCGGTTGGGCACGCCTCGCAGCAGGCCGTCGTCAGTCCCTTGGTGATGCGGTGATAACACAGCGTGCACTTGTCGGCCACGCGCTTCGTCGGGTGCAGGTAGCGGCAGCCGTACGGACAGGCCTGAACGCAGTACGCGCAGCCCAGGCAGTAGGTCTGGTCCACCAGCACCACGCCGTCGGGGCTGATGAACGTGGCTCCCACGGGACAAACCTGCGTGCAGGGTGAATCCGCACAATGGTTGCAGAGCTTGGGAACAAAGAAATACTTGCCTGCCTCTTCCTTGGCGACCGGAAATCCTTCTTTGCCGCCGTCGGGCGAGATCACTTCCGGCGTGGTCATGTGCCAGTCGGAGACGCGATAGCGCTCCACCCAGGTGCGGAAAAAACCGTCGGGCACGTCGTTTTCGGTTTGGCAGGCGCGGACGCAGTTGCCGCAGCCGATGCACTTGGGAATGTCGATCAGCATGCTCCACCAGTGCTCGCTCATGCGGTAGTTGGGCGCGTCTTCCGGAGTCCCGGCTTCCACGTACTTCCAAGCCACTGCCGCAGCGGGCAAAAGAATCAGCAGATGACGGCGGGTGATGTTCATTTGCCGCCTCCCGCGGCGGCAGCCGCAGCAGGACCCGCTTCGAAGGCCGGGTTGTGGGGATTGTGGCAGGTCTGGCAGGGCGCGCCGCCTGAGTGGTCTGCGGGATCGACCTGGGGAAAGGTCTTGGGCTTGGCAGCGCTCGCCGTGTGGCAGCGCGCACAGAGGATTGCCGTGTCCGGCTTCACCGGCGTCAACGACGTGGGATCGGCGGCATGAACCGCCAGGGCTCCATGGCAGGCCTCGCAGTTTACCTGGGCGTGCTTGCCCTTGGTCTTGGCGCCGGCGATGTCGCTATGGCAGGTTTCGCACGTCTCGTGCCCGGCAAACTTCACCGGGCGCGCGGCGATTTCGCCGATGGCAGCCGCGCGATAGTGTCCGTACTGTCCGAACGTTTTGGGAACGATGTATCCGCGGACTAACAGAAAGATAAGGAACGCGATCACGAAGAGGCCTGCAAACCGGAAAAGATGTCCTGCATCCTTCAAACCGCTCATCGAACGCTGTCTCCGCACAGCATCGCGCCGGAATGGGCCGCTGTGATCCGCATTGTGATCCGGCACACTTCCGACGCCTCTACTGTTGGGGATCGGATGGAGGGCTGTATGTGAGATGGCTCACTACTGGATGTGATATAGCGCACTTGCGGTCGGCTTGATGCTCAGAGGCGATACGATGAAATCGGGAGCGCAAGATGCCAAGGGTTCTCGACGGCGCGGCCATCGCGGCGGCCATCAAGCAGGAAGTGGCGGAAGAGGTTCGCGCGCTCGTCGGCCTCGGAGTGCGGCCGGGGTTGGCGGCGGTGCTGGTGGGCCACCTGCCTGCGTCCGAGATTTACGTTCGCAACAAGGTGCAGGCCTGCGCAGAACTTGGACTCTACAGCGACCTGATCGCGCCGGCGGAAACGGTGACCACCGATGAGATGCTGGCGCTGGTCGCCGAACTGAACGCGCGCGACGACGTGGATGGAATCCTGATTCAGCTACCGTTGCCGGCGCACGTGGATGCAAAGGCGCTGCTCGATGCCGTCGATCCGGCGAAAGACGTCGACGGCCTGCATCCCGTGAATGCGGGGCGCTTGCAGGCAGGCCGTCCGGCCCTCGCGCCATGCACTCCGGCGGGAATTATCGAGATTCTGAAGCGCAGCGAAATCGCCATTGCAGGAGAGCATGCTGTGGTGGTGGGCCGCAGCGACATCGTCGGCAAACCCGTCGCCATGCTTCTGCTGCATCAGAACGCGACGGTGACGATTTGCCACTCCAAAACCAGAAACCTCGGAGAGGTTACGCGGCAGGCCGATATTCTGGTTGCGGCCATCGGCCGCGCGGGCTTTATTACGCCGGAGATGGTCAAGCCCGGCGCCACGCTGATCGATGTCGGCATCAACCGCCTGAGCACGCGCGAGGAGTTCGACCGCTTCTTCCAGGGCGACGCCAAACGCGAAGCCGCGTTCTCGAAGCGCGGCTCGGTGATCGTCGGCGACATCGATCCCAAGGCGTTTGAGATTTCCGGCGCCTACACGCCCGTGCCCGGCGGCGTAGGCCTGCTGACCATCGCCATGCTGATGGCCAATACCGTGCGGGCAGCCAAAATGCGACGGAAAATTGCCGACCAAGATTACAATTTCGCGCGCGGCGAAAGGATCCCCTGATGAATAAGTTCGAAGAGATGTCCGCGCGCCGAAAGCGCGCGCATGCACAATTGCTGGCCTTGAAGTCGAAAGTCTACGAGGGCTTTCTGACAATGGAATCCGCGGCGTACTCCAACGGCGCGCTCGTAAAAAAGCGCAAAGAGCTGATCGCAGTCGGCATCTCAGTTGTCAAAGACTGCGAATCTTGCATGCAGTGGCACATCGAACAGGCCGCAGCCTCTGGGGCGAGCTACGAGGAGATCTTCGAGGCCATCGAGGTGGGAATCGAGATGGGCGGAGGCCCGGCGACAGTTTCCGCACGATTCGCGCTCGAAGTGATGGAGAATATTGGTTTGAAACCAAGCCGCGAGTAGAACCGAAATCCGTCTATCGCAAAATGAGCAGGCCGCGGTTGGCGTTGCTTTCGAAATCCGAGAAACGGATCGCATTGTTGCGCATGATCTCGATGAGCCGATTCGTGGAGCAGTTACCGGTCTGCAACAGGATGACCTTAGGGGGTGCGCCCCAAGCGATGCTGAGGTTCGCGAAATCCTTGTCTTTCGTTACAAAAGTGAACCCATTCGTCTTCGCGTACTCCCAAATGAGCACGGCGGCGGCGCTGCCCAATCCGGCGAAGGCGACGTGAGCTGAACCAGGAAACAAATCGGCGAGGTCGCGGACAAGCCGAGGCGGAAGGTTCTCGTCAGCGAGAAGCCTCAAGAACGGAAATCCTTTCGGGAATGCTGGCAAAAAACTCGTACATCGCCTGGAAATCTTCCTTTTCGAGATAAGGGAAGTCTCTCAGAATCTCGTCTTCCGTCATACCAGAGGCTAAGTACGATGCGAGATCGTAAACGGTGAAACGCAGGCCGCGAATACACGGCTTGCCTCCCATTTTTCCGGCTTCAACAGTAATGCGCGGATTGAGGCCGGTCATGAAAGCACCGCCTCTCTTGTTCACCCTAACATTCTACGGCGGAGAAGGTATGGCAACCTATATTTGAGGTGGGGCTTATCCGGGATGCTGCGCGTAGGACTCACCGGCGGCTTGGGCAGCGGGAAATCGACCGTGGCCGCCATGCTGCGCGAGCTGGGTGCGCAGGTGACCGAGTCGGACGCGCTGGGGCGGGCGATGATGGAACCGGGGGAGCCGGTATTTGCCGAGATCGTCCGCCACTTCGGGCCGGAGGTTTTGGGTCCCGACGGCCGTTTGAATCGCGCGCGGCTTGCCGATTTGGCTTTTCGCCAGGGGCGATTGCAGGAATTGAACGGTATCGTCCATCTGCCGGTGATCGAGGCGCAGAAGCGATGGATGGACGAGGTGGCTTCGCGCGATCCGAAGGCAATTGCCGTCGTCGAGTCGGCGCTGATCTTCGAGGTGGTGCGCGACGCCAGCGCGCGCGGCGAGAAAGAGAGCGTGCTGGCGGATTGGCGGCGGCGCATCGACCGCGTCATCGTGGTCACCGCGCCCGACGAGCTGAAAATCGCCCGCTATGCGGCGAGAGCCGCGCCGGACGGAGTAAACCGGGCCGCGATTGAAGCCGACGCGCGGCAGCGGCTCAAGCACCAGGTTCGCGACGCGGAAAAGGCGGCGCAGGCCGACTATGTGCTTGATAACTCGGGCGATATCGCCGCGCTGCGCGCGCAGGTGGAGAGGCTTTGGCCGCGGCTTGTCGCCGAGGGCAACAAATCCCGGTGATGCTTGTCTTTACAATAAGAGGAAGCACCAGCGGCGGGGAACTATGTGCCCGGGCCGACGTATTTCCTTGCAGGGAGTCCGCATTGCCCGACTGAGATCGCACAGGGGCTCAAGCCCATGTTTTTTTCGCGGCAGTTACGGCACGAGTAAACTCGTGCCCTGACACGTTTAGCGGGTTGGGCCAAGTTTCTGGACAGATTCCGAGAAAGGATTTCGAGGTGTACGAGAAATGAAACTGAGCCGGATTCTGTTGATCACATTGCTTTTGGTGTGCGGATTCTGGTTCGTCACGACCCATTTTTCTCCCCGCTCGGCCGATGGCGGCCCATCGATCTTCGGAATCAATGGGCCGTCGCTGTTCGGGAGCCGCAGCCGCGTGCCTCCCTTGCAGTTAAAAGAGGCTCACGCCGCCCCCGCCTATGACGCCGAGGAGCAGAACAACATCGCCATCTACAAGCGAGTCTCGCCGTCGGTGGTCAACATCACCTCCACCGCGCTGGTCTTCAACTTTTTTTACGGCACCGTGCCTCAGCAAGGGCAGGGTTCGGGCTTCATTCTCGATAAGGCCGGTCACATTCTCACCAACTACCACGTGGTGGCGAATGCCAATCGCGGTATTGAAGTGCAGCTCTACAACAAGCGCCGCTACAAGGCCACCGTGGTGGGCACCGACCAAACGCACGACCTCGCCTTGCTGCAGATCGACGCGCCCGATCTGCAGCCGGTCACGCTGGCCGACTCGTCGCAGTTGAATGTCGGGCAGAAGGTCTACGCCATCGGCAATCCCTTTGGCCTGAGCGGCACCATGACCCGCGGCATTATCAGCGCCATCCGCCCGATCGGAACCGGGAATGGCGCAAAGATCGAAGACGCCATCCAAACCGATGCAGCGATCAATCCCGGCAACTCCGGCGGGCCGCTGCTCAATTCCAGCGGCGAGGTGATCGGCATCAATACTCTGATCGCCTCGAACGGCGCCGACCAGAGCTCGGGCATCGGCTTCGCCATTCCCATCAACACCGCCAAGGCGGTGCTGGCCGATCTAACGCGCTACGGACGAGTGAAGCGGCCGGAGCTGGGCATCGTTTCGTATGCGATCGGGCCCGATCTCGCGGCGCAAATAGGGCTCGACTCCGACCACGGCGTGCTGATCCAGCGGGTGATTCGCGGCGGAGCGGCCGAGCGCGCCGGGCTGCGCGGCGGCAACGAGCAAGCCTACGTGGGCAATACGCCGATCATGCTCGGCGGCGACTTGATCCTCGCCATCGACGGCCAGGAGGTCGACGATCCGCAGGACATCAGCGCCATCATGGAAAAGCATCAGGCCGGCGACACCATCAGCGTGACCATCTTGCGCGGGCGGCGCCAGATCACGATCAAGCTGATCCTGGGCGAGGCGAAGGAAGCGAACACGTAGGTTCAGAGAGGAGGATGAGCTGGTAGATACAGCAGAATCAGCGGCCCAAATCGGGACAATTCTTTGGGTAGATTCCAAGTTGAAGCGGCTGCCTTATCCGTTATTCGTCGTAATATGAGTGACATGGGTGTACCGCCAGTAATCCCACAGCAAATTCTGCAGCCCGTAAAGCCGCCAGCGTTCATATCTTTTTCTGCCGAGATCGTTCCGAAGACGACGGAAGCATTGTTGGCAACGGTCGCACAATTGGTGAACCAAGGGCACAAAGAGATCCACCTCCTTCTCTCGACCCCTGGCGGGTCTGTGATGCACGGAATAACGATCTATAACGTTCTGCGCGGCTTGCCAGTAAAGCTAGTGACACACAATGTGGGGAATGTGGATTCCATCGGCACCGTGGTTTACTTGGCGGGGCAGGAACGCTATGCGTGCGCACAATCTACCTTCATGCTTCACGGTGTAGCATTTCAGGCACCGGGCCCGATACAGCTTTTCGAGAGGAATCTTTCCGAACGCCTAGCTTCGGTCAAAGCCGACCAAGCCAGAATTATGGCCGTGTACAGCGAGCGGGCTGGCATCACTTCCGAAGCCGCAGAGCAGTACTTCCTCGGGGAAACAACCATTAGCGCTAGTGATGCCAAAGTTCGGGGCATTGTTCACGACCTGAGAGAGGTCCAAATCCCCGCAGGCAGTCCCGTATTGCAATTGGTATTCAATAGGCAATGAGCTGTGAGAACTCTCGCTGATCATCTCAGTTCCTCGATCACAAGTTTGGGATCCCGCAAGACGGCGCATGAGCACCCCTCTCGCGCTTCGCATAACTGAACTTAACTGACAGGCAAGCAGTCTGTCTACCACAATATCGGCCAGTTTGTAAAGAGCCTTAAATGATCTCTGGTGCAAATCTGAGTATACAACTGTCACATGTGTTTCGGTTCCCGGAAGTTAATCGTTTATAGTCAATAACTTACTTCCGAGACACGGGATCTGAAATGTTCATAACCTACATCCATTCCCACAACTTTCCGGAGTTTTCCACAGGGATTACCCTTTTGTTGTAGTCAAACTCCGGTGTTGAGCGTCCCAGGTCTCGCATTCAGGACCTGGGACACCGCCCGAGCCTCTCCGCCGCACGAACATGGGGTTCGCTGGCCACCGCCATCAAAAGCCGGCCTGTATCTGCGCCCGCTCGGCCTGCGCCAGCTGCACGCGCGCCATCTCGACCCGCTCGCCGTAATGCGCGGCGACCATCTGCGCCGAGAGCGATGGGTTGAGGTACGGCTCGACCGCGGCCAGCTTGATGCCGGACTCGGAGGCCATGCGCGCCACCGCAGCTTTGCTCGAAATGGACTGCACCAGCGCCAGAATCGCGCTGACAATCGTGGCCACGTTTTGAATGGCCGCCAGGGCATGTTGCTGGCTGGCCGCATCTATAATGCGCGCCGCCTGGAGCAGCGCCGAATCGACCTGCTGTTGCAGGGTGACCACAAGTGTTTGCAATTGCCCAAGCACGCCGGCCGTAGGATTGGCGAGATAGGCCTTGGCCTGGGCGACGAGCAGGTTGGTTGCCGCGTCGAAGCCCGCCGTGGCCGCGGCAAAGATCGGCGCGTCAGCGGGAGCCAGAAGAGCAGCGGTCGAGTCGACCGTGGCTACGGCGCTTTGCAATGCCGGCGTCCAGTTCACGATGTCCTGCGCGATGCCTTTCTCCGAGCAGCCCTGCATCCAGGGTAGAGGAAGCAACAAAGCAATCATTGCCCAGGCGCCGAGCTTTGCCTGCTGACCGACTGACCCGCTGACTTGCTGACTGGCTGTCTCGGGGTCTTTCGCGAGAAGGCCCAGCAGCGCCGTGGCCACCGCGCCGATCAACGACACCACCGTGCCGGTTCCCGCTTTGCCCAGGCTTACGCCTTGCTGCGACAGAACCCCAGCGACGGTGACGATTGCGATGAGCAGCCCCGCCGCCGAGGTCTTGGGTTGATTCCAGATATTCGAGATCGGATTCATGGAAAAACTCCTTTGCGTGGATTCAAGCCAGCCATTTGGGGGTTGAGGCGTGCCGCCCGGCATGCGGTGCAGCATTTGCGCGGGGCCGGCGCCGGGTTGAGCGCCGGCCGACCCCATCGCTTGACCGCCGTGGGAGGCGATGGGGTCGGGAGTGCAATCCTTGTTCCTGCAAACCGAGGCGCCTCTCGCGACACTTCCGCGGTCCCGGCCGCGGGCGTCCGGCACAGCTTTTTCCCGATATGTCTGGCTTGTATACAGGCTAGAGAATTCGAGGCCAATTCTCTGCAAATTGCCTCTCTCTGTAACCCACTCAATCTTTGGGTGTTAATTAGCAATGCGCGCGAAAGGGGCTTGACATCGCGAGGCCGGGGTAGGCGGTGCCCTGGAAAACTATGCCGAGATTTGGGAATCCTGGCTAAAGAACCGATGCAAACATGCCGAAATTTACCAGCGCGGCCTTTGCGAGCCGAAGACTAGCGTTATGGCGACCGTCAGCTTGCCGATTTGCCCACGATCCATTGCTGCGTACTTGCCCGGCAGCGCGAACGCCACCTCGAACTTGCCTCGAGACCACCGAAGGACGGAATCGTACGATGCTTCCTGAGATCGACCATCCGGTTTGGGCGGAGATCGTCACCGGCAAAAAGCGGTTTCAATCCAACAGGCCCACCTTCAACCTTCTCCTCCAGTCGAACAAAATGAACTACGAGCGCGATCCGTCGCCGGAAAATCTCCAGGCGCTGATCGCCAGGACTTACAGTTTCCTCAGCCAGTACCAAGCCCTCTTTGCGGGTGAAATCGCAAGCATCCTCGAATAGAGGTGCAGGAGAGAACCATGTCCGCGACCGTTTATGCCGCACTGCAATCCATCTCAGAGGTCGGGGCTGCAATTGCTTCGGGCCAATCTCTCTTCCTTGCCGGCAGCCGGCAGGCGCTCAGCTGTCTTCCCAAAGGAAACTGGATCGGTGGGACCACCTCATACTTCATGACCGAAGAAGGCGGTCAAGTCTCCGAGGACCGCATCTTCGTAAGCCCCATTCCGGAATGTGCGCTGGGCGCGAAAGCAGCCGACTACGGCCCAGCCGAAATCGCCCGGATCTATCGCGATGCTCCGGAACACGGATTTACCTTTCTGGTGGTTCCTGCATCGACTGAAGTCCACAAAAACTTTGCCGAGCAGGCTCCCGCTTGCGGCGGGTTTTTGTTCCGGCCCGTGGTGGGATGGGTCGCCGGAGTTCGCGTCGATCGCATCGGGCAGGATGCGCCGGCAGTATTCAACGGGAGATCGGGCGCAGTTCTCGAGAACCGCTGTGCCGCCCTGCACGTTGCGCTGCCTGCGAACAAGGTGGCCGACATCGACATTGTGAACATCTTCGAGAGCGGCGGCGGCGCCGTGGTGCGCTTCGAAGAGGCCGGCTTCACTGCCGGCCGCTGCTGGATCGACGGCGAGCCGGCAAATCTTGCCGATCACATCGTTTCCCGCGGCATCCCTACAGAAAGTCCGCTGGTGGGTGACTACAACGGGACCGCGATCAACGTTTCGTTTCAGAAGCTCGATGCGCCGGCGCGCACCGTCGAATTCTACGCGCCCGTATTTCCCGGCGTAGATTACCGTTTTGCCAAGCCGGTGGAGAACTACGAGCGCGCCTTCGCGCTGCAGACAGCCGCCGGCAACAGCGACCCCGACTTTGCCTGCAACTGCATCTTGAATTTCCTCTATGGCTGCCTCGAGGGGAAAAACACCGGCAACATCGTCGGTCCCATTACCTTCGGCGAGATCGCGCATCAGCTCCTGAACCAGACCCTGGTCCGGCTCTACCTGCGCGACATCGGCTGATGCTTCGCGGCGGAGCGGTTGCGCCCGCCGCGCGTCGTTTCCTGTTCCCTACTCCCTATTCCCTGTCTTCACGTACCTTCGCCCGCGCACCGCATATTGACCGCTCGCCACGCGAGCGATTGCCTCGGTGTAGGCGATGTGCTCTTCGGCAAGAATGCGGCTGGCGAGCGAGTGGGCATCGTCGCCGTCGAGAACGGGAATGGCGCGCTGCACGACAATGGCGCCGTGGTCGAGCTCGTTGTCGACAAGGTGCACGGTACAGCCGGTGACCTTCACGCCGTAGTCGAAGGCCTGCTGCTGGGCGTCGAGGCCGGGAAAGGCCGGCAGCAGCGAGGGATGAATGTTGAGGATGCGGTTAGGAAACGCGGCGACGAATTGCGGCGAGAGCAGCCGCATGTAGCCGGCGAGGCAAACCAGATCGACGCGGTGCGCGCGCAGGCAGGCGATGACGTCGGCGTCGTGCTCCTCGCGCTTGCGGCCCTTGGAAACGAAAACGGCCGTGGGCAGGCCCATTTCGCGCGCCTTGGCGAGGCCGGGGGCGTCGGCGACATTGGAGATGACGACGGCGATCTCGACGCCCGGGAGCCGCCCTGCGCGAATCGATTCAGCAATGGCAAGAAAATTCGACCCGCGTCCCGAGAGGAGGATGCCGAGGCGCGCGGACGGCTGCGGGTTGTCAGACGTGTCCACAATTCGCAAGTCAGCGGACCAATGGGTCCTCATTCGGCTGGACGAATGTGGATCGCATGCAACTCAACAGTGTCATCGGTGAAAGAGTATAAGACACTGATCTCTGGGATGTCCCGCGACGCGAATCCACGTTGACGATACAGCCAATATTTATTCTCGCGATGCACGCCGTCTGTGGGCTGATGGCCTAGTCTCCATTCCAAGGCCATGATCGAATCATCGAGCCGCCGAAATTGCTTTCGGGCCGCTTCAATATCCTGCGTGACCTCCCTGTCTTGCACGACCGTTCGCATGGCACACTCGCTAGGCTGCTGGCCTTTCTCTTATTTTCCCATCAGCCCAGGCAACGTCATCCTCGGTTATTTCTCCCCGTTCGGCCAGGGCGACATACACGGGAAGTTCCTCTCCGATGGCCGCCATTTCCCAGATTTCGTCATGAGAAAACCGGGAAATCGAAGCGGCAGTGTGCGTTCTGCAAATGGCATCGACTACGTCATCGACTATCGCGATCTCGTCGGCCGTGAATTCATTCCCCAGGACAGGCTCTTTCAAACAAATAAACTCTTTCTTCGGGAATCCGTGGAACGAAACATTTCTAATTACGATGTTTTGTTCGGTTTCGAGCTCTGACAGAATTGGAAGAATGGCCGCGGGAGCGGGGCCAAATTGACGCTTAACGAATTTAGCTCCCGTAATCGGTCTGCCGAGCTTCAGGAACGCGAGCGTCTCCGAATACCAAAGAATCTTGTTCAACTTAGTAGCGCCGAGTAGGGACGGGTCATCGCACTTCGCGCACACATAGTGTACGAGAGACTTGAATTTCTCTCTCTCCATAACCCCTCCATCTGGCGAACAATCGGCGAAAGTACTAGCTCAAATTGTACCATTTGTTGGACGCGTTCTGCACAAGATTTGCTGCATCATGTTGAAAAATCGTTACCAAATCGATCCCGCTTTGGGAGAGTAGTAGTATCGGAACGCGTCACCTTCCCGTGGCTAGTCAAGCCTATTCCTGCCCGATTGATCCGGTCGCAGACCGACCTAACTCCGACAACTCCGCTGCTTCACGTGTACTGCACCCGCCGCTCGCCCTTCGCCAAGCGGCCGATCACGTAGAACTTCTCTTCGGCGCGGTCCAGCAGATTCTTGGCGCGCGTGAACTTGGCCGCGGGAATGACGGCGATGAGCCCGATGCCCATGTTGAATGTGCGCATCATCTCGTCCCGCGGCACGTTGCCCAGCTCGCGCAGATGCTCGAAGATGAGCGGCACCGGCCACGAGCCGATCTCCACCTGCGCCGTGACACCCTTGGGCAGGATGCGCGGCAGATTCTCCGTGATGCCGCCTCCGGTAATGTGCGCCATGCCCACGGTCAGCCCGCCGGCGACCAGCTTCTGAATCACGTGCAGGTAACTGCGGTGTGTCTTCATCAACGCCGCGCCGGCTTTCTCTTTGATGGCCGTCACATATTGCGTCGGCTTGTAGCGGCCCGACTCGAACAAGAGTTTGCGCGCCAGGGAGTAGCCGTTGGTGTGCAGGCCGGTGGAGGGCAGGCCGATGAGCACGTCTCCGGGCTTGATGCCGGCACCCGTCACGATCTTGTCGCGGTCGACCGCGCCCACGATGAATCCGGCCAGGTCGTACTCGCCGTCGGCATAGAAGCCCGGCATCTGCGCCGTCTCGCCGCCAATGAGAACGCAGCCGTTGGCGCGGCAGGCGTCGGCCGCCCCGCTGACGACGCTCTCGATCGTGTCCGCGTCCAGCTTGCCGGTCGCCAGGTAGTCGAGGAAGAAAAGCGGCACAGCCCCTTGGACGGCAATGTCGTTGACGCAGTGGTTCACCAGGTCCGCGCCCACCGTGTGGTGCAGCCCGAGAGCGAAGGCCACCTTCAGCTTGGTTCCCACGCCGTCTGCCGAGCTGACGAGAATGGGGTTCTTCCAGCGCTGCAGGTCCAGGCGAAACAGCGCGCCAAAGCCGCCAATCCCACCCAAAACATTGTGGTTAAAGGTCTTCTGCGCCAGGTATTTGATCCGCTCTTTGGCCTGCTCGCCCTGCCGCAAATCCACGCCGGCATCGGCGTAGCTGACGGAATGAGGCATGGTTTGCTCAGGCACGGTCGAGGCTCTCTTGTTCAGAAGGCTAATTCGTTGCGGGAGAGCGGAAAGCAGAATTCTAGCAGCATTTCGAGAAGCGCATTTCCCACAAGGCGTAAATTGGGGGATTTGCGGCAAATCCGAACGGAACCGGCCCCGAAGAGCGCATTCGGAAGAAAATGTCAAGTCGGCTTGACATACAGGCCGAGGCGGGCTATCCTGGGTTGGAAAGTCGGCTTTACATGGAGCAAAGCGTCGTCAATCGCGTGAAAGAACTTCGCCTGGCCAACGGTTGGACGCAGGAGCAGCTCGCGCGGGCGGCAGGCGTCTCGCGCCAGAGCATCAATGCAATCGAACGCAACCGGTACGTGCCCAGCCTGGAGCTGGCGCTGACCTTCGCGCGCATCTTCGCGTGCGCGACAGACCAAATCTTTCAACTGGAGAAGAACGCATGATCCATCCGGTTCTGAGCCGCATCCTCATGCTCGACCACGTTGCTGACGAGAGATATCGCGAGCACCAGCGCCGCTCCACCAGCGCCGCCGCCATCATCGGCGTGCTCACCCTCTTCGTTCTGCTTGAATATCGCTTGCTCGTGGAGCACCACGTTCCCTGGGACCTGATCGCCGTGATCTACGCCATGGGCGCCACGAAAGTTGCCCTCATGCTCTGGTTCCGCTTCAAAAACTAAGTCTTTCCGGAGGAATTCGTCTATGTGCCTATTTCGTCGCCGTCCATTCGATCCCACGTCGCGCCGCATCTTTTTCGCCGGCAATCTCTGCCTCATTTGCGGCATTCTTCTCACATACTTTCTGGGAAGCTTCGGAAATCGCCATCCCGATATATTCCTCGCCCTCCGCTTTCTGCTGATGGGCAGTGCCATCGGTCTAATGTTCTGGTCCTCGTACCGCAATGGCCGCTGCGCCTCCGGCTCTTGAAAGGAGACGTTATGTTTCAGTTCGACAGTTGCAGTCTGATGAAATCTCTGCCGGTTCTCATCGTGCTGCTCGTCGTGGCTCAGATCGACTTGGCCAGCGCCGCCGGCTGGCCGCCTGGGCTCCTGGCTCTGCTGCACCTCACGCCTGCGCCCGACGATCTTTGCCGCGGCGTTTGCTCCGGGATTGGCGTTTCCATCGACGCCATCGCAATCTTCCAGTTCGTGCGAATCCTGGCCCGGCGCACTTCGCAGTCCGGCAGCGATCCGCGACACGGCTGAAGCCATTCTCATAAACCCACCTCAACCAGCGAGGGAAGGAGAAAACCAAAATGTTCGTCAATTGCTTGCACGACGATCCGAGGAAGACGCTGCCAAAAGCCAGGCTCCTGCTCCCCTTTGGACTCCTGGTGTTGAGCTTGGGCACTGCCTGGCCGCACGTCATTGCGCCCCACCTTCATCCGGCGCAAGGGATGAATGACTTGATCCAGGGCTTCTGTGTGGGCCTGGGAATTACTCTCGAGATCGGGTCGGTCGTGCTGGTGCGCAAGCTCGGCAACCGCCTCAGAACGAATTGATCCGCACTCGTCAATCGCCTCCGTTGGCGCCGCAAGCCCGCGAAGCGCACGGCCTTCTATACTGAACCCCGTGACGATGCATCGCGCCCGTTCGCAGGCCCTGCAGCAGCGCGCCGAGCGATTTTTTCCCGGCGGCGTGAACTCTCCGGTGCGCGCCTTTCGCGCCGTGGGCGGCGATCCGCCCTTCATCGCCCGCGCCGAAGGCGCGTACCTTTACGACGCCGACGGCAACAAGTACATCGACTACTTCGGCTCCTGGGGGCCGATGATTCTCGGCCACGCGTTTCCGCCGGTGGTTGAAGCCATCGCCCGCGCGGCGCGCGACTCGGCGAGCTTCGGCGCATCGACCGCGGCCGAAGGCGAGCTGGCTGCGCGCATCGTGGCCTGCTATCCAGCCATCGAGAAGATGCGCTTCGTCAGCTCCGGGACCGAGGCGACCATGTCCGCGATCCGCATGGCGCGCGCTGCCACCGGCCGCAAGATCGTCGTGAAGTTCGAGGGCTGCTACCACGGCCACGCCGACGGATTGCTGGTCAAGGCCGGCTCGGGCGTGGCGACCTTCGGCATTCCCGGATCGGCAGGCGTGCCCGAGGAAACCGCGAAGCTCACGCTCGCTCTTCCCTTCAACGATCTCGCCGCCGTCGAAGCCGCCTTCTCCGCCCACCCCGACGCCATCGCCGCGATCATCGTCGAGCCGATTGTGGGCAATGCCGGCTGCATTCTCCCCGCCGACGAGTATCTCGCGGGCCTGCGCGCGCTCACTGCGCAGCACGGGGCGCTGCTGATCGTGGATGAAGTGATGACGGGATTTCGCGTGGCGCTCGGCGGGGCGTGCGCAGTTTATGGGCTCGATCCCGATCTCGTCACGCTGGGAAAGATTGTCGGCGGAGGACTGCCAGTCGGCGTCTTCGGCGGCAAACGCAAATTCATGGATCTACTGGCGCCGCTAGGACCTGTTTATCAGGCCGGAACACTGAGCGGCAATCCGCTG
>Ga0187784_10000483_pt1 | contig 29145 bp, 32 predicted proteins | sample 1015_SJ02_MP15_2_FD_132964 | JGI IMG/M metagenome (GOLD analysis project Ga0187784, IMG submission 132964) | Tropical peat soil microbial communities from peatlands in Department of Meta, Colombia - 1015_SJ02_MP15_20_MG | ecosystem: Environmental > Terrestrial > Soil > Wetlands > Peat | place... | reverse complement strand
GTTAAGGCGGCCACAGAGAAAGCTTCGTTGGTGATCGCTCAGGTGAATTCAAATATGCCACGGGTTCACGGAGACGGATTCATTCATATCGAAGATGTGAATTTTATCGTCCCCCGTGATGAACCGATATTGGAATACGTTTCTGGGGCGGATAGCGATATTTCCCAGGCGATCGGAAAGTATGTTTCCCGTCTCATCCGGGACGGGGAAACAATTCAGGTGGGATACGGAAGCATCCCCAACGCCATTCTTTCAAATCTCTACGATAAGAAACATTTAGGCGTCCACACGGAACTTCTGACCGACGGCATCGTCACGTTGATGAAAAAGCGCGTGATCGACAATACGAGGAAGAGTATCCATCCTGGAAAGACCGTTGCCGCATTCTGCATGGGCAGGAAAGAGACCTATGATTATATCCATGATAACCCCGCGATTGAATTTAGGACGATCGACTATACGAACAATCCTCTGGTCATCGCCCAGCATCATCGTATGACGGCGATCAACACAGCTCTGGAGATTGACCTGACGGGTCAGGCCACTGCCGAATCCATCGGGAAGTTATTCTACAGTGGCGTTGGAGGTCAAGCTGACTTTATGAGAGGCGCGGTTTTGTCGCCCAACGGCAAAACCATTTTGGCCATGCAATCCACGGCGGAGAGGGGGACTATTTCGAGGATCGTCCCCTTCCTGAAAGAAGGGGCGGGGGTGACACTTCATCGAGGCGATGTTCAGTATGTGGTGACGGAATATGGGATTGCCTACTTGCAGGGGAAGAATGTCCGAGAGCGTGCCATGGAATTGATCTCCATCTCTCATCCGAACTTCAGACCCTGGCTGATTGAAGAAGCGAAAATACTCAATCTTATCTATGGGGATCAGGTATTTATCCCGGGGGAGAAAGGGGAGTACCCCGAGGCGTTAGAAACCTATCGAACGACAAAGACGGGTGTAGAGATCTTTCTCCGGCCGGTGAGGATAAGCGACGAACCTTTACTCAAAGACTTTTTCTATTCTCTCTCGGAGAATAGCCTCTACCGCCGGTTCATCTCGGTGAGGAAGGATATGCCCCACGAGCGCCTTCAGGAATTTGTGGCCATTGATTTTTCACGAGAGATGGTCATTCTTGCCGTGATTCAAAAAGGAGAGAAGGAAGTGATCGTAGGTGTCGGGCAGTATGGAATTGGCCAGGATATCCACACGGCAGAGGTTGGATTTGCGGTCAGGGACGAGCATCAGAACAAAGGAATCGGAGCAGAGTTGCTCTCCTATCTTACCTATCTGGCGAAGAAACAGGGACTTCTGGGTTTCTATGCAGAAGTGTTGGCCGAAAACAGGCCCATGCTCCATCTCTTTGAAAAGATGGGATTCGATATCAAGAAGAGGCGTGAGGAAGGAGTCTACGAGCTGGAAATGATGTTCCGATGAAGCCGCCTGGCGACGCATACCCTCTTCTCTCTTCCGTCTTGTTTGGATCCGGTTTTTATCGTTATGAGATTGTCTCACGGGGAGGGACAAAGCGTCAGGGGGCGGTAGCGATCGGCAGGCACTCTGGCTATCTGGATACTGGTAATTGGTGGATAGGGATTGTCTATGACGTCTCTTTCTCCTAAAGAGATCCGGACGAAGGTGGAGACACTGGAAAGAGAAATGCGTCTCCAAAAATCTATCCTCGAAGCCATTCCCGAACCATTCCTCATCCTTGACGGAGACGGAGACTTTCTAAAGGTCAACCCAAAAGGGATGGAAGTACTGGGATATCCTCCGAAAGAACTTCGGCAGAGGGTTTTTATGGATCTTGTTCCCCTCGAAGACCTCTTCGCGATCCGAGAGGGGTTTGAACAGATGAGACGAGGGCAAGGGGTTCGATTCAGGGCACGTGTGATCAGTCGGTTGGGCGAACGGATTCCCGTTGAGGTAATTGGGGTGCACAGAGATGACGCTTTTTTCGTGATGCTCAGGGATTTGAGAGAGAGGATTGAGATCGAAGAGGAGTTCGAAAGAAGAAAGAGAGAGTTCACGGAAAAAATTCGAGAAAGAGATCTGTACGCCCGAGAACTTCAGGTAATCAGGGACCTCTATAAAGAGAAGTTGAAGGAGATCGAAGGGATGAAAGAGGAGGCGTTGCGTCTTTCTTACACCGACGACCTAACCGGTATTTACAACCACCGCTTTTTCGTCGAACAACTGACCTTGGAAGTAGAGCGTCAAAAACGCTATTCGACACCTCTCTCCCTCCTCATGATCGACATCGACTATTTCAAAAATTACAACGACACGAACGGCCATTTGGCCGGGGATCAGGTGCTGAAGGCCGTTTCGATTCTTATCCAGCGCGGCGTCCGACAGAGCGATATCATCGCTCGCTATGGGGGAGAGGAATTCTCCGCGATCTTAATCAATGCAGGGAGAGAAAAGGCTTTAGAGATTGCAGAGAGGGTGAGAAGAAATGTGGCCGATACGCGCTTTCCCAATGAAAGTGCTCAACCCAATAAGCATCTAACGGTAAGCGTGGGCGTGGCCACGTTTTCCGCCTCTGTCTCCAGCCTCACGGATTTGATTCGTGAGGCAGATCACGCTCTTTATCGGGCGAAGAAACGCGGCCGGAATCGCATTGAGGGGTGAGATGAAGGCTGTGATTGTCGCTGCCGCCTTGATCATCGAAGAAGGGAAAATTCTCGTCACTCAGAGAAAGAAGGATTCGCCTCATGGATTTCTTTGGGAATTTCCGGGAGGGAAGGTGAAGGAAGGGGAGGAGCCGAGGAGGGCTTTGCGTCGAGAGTTGATGGAGGAATTGGATGTGGAGGCGGAGGTGGGGATGATTTTTGATGCGATCTTCTATTCCTATCCGGAATATCCGGTCCTTCTCTTAATCTATCGTTGTCGGATTGGGAAAGGCGTCCTCAAACCCATCGGCTGTCACGACCTCCGGTGGGTGACCCTGAGGGAGCTGGAAAAATTGGCGATGCCACCTGCCGATGACCCCATTCGAAAACATTTAGGCTCCCTTGAAAATCATCAGTCAAAAGGTCAGGGTTGAGATGTCCCTCTCTTTACGAAGATGAACATCAAACGATAAACATTGGAGTAGAATGGATTCGGGATGAACGATGGAACAGGACCGGGTTCAAAGGTATGTTAAAAGTTTAGAAAGAACCATCGAAAACAACCACCATTACCTGAAGGAATCGATCGAGGACTTTCAGGAGATGTGTCGGATGGTCAGTCCCGAGAAACATGTTCCCACAGGAATTAGCATCGATATCCGGGAAATGTACAAGGAGATTCGAAATCGGCTGACAGAGATTAAGGCCATCGAACAACTCCTTCAAGGGAAATATCGACAGTACTATCGCCGGGACGCCCTGCGCGACAAAGAGATTATGGAATTCGGATTCATTACGAAAAATTGCTATTCTAAATTTGAGCATACGATGGTCCAGATAGAGACCATCAAGAGGCTGAAAGAGCATGCCCCTAAGGCGGATCATCCGGCCGAGCCCCTCCAATGGTTTCGCTCCCCAGAGAACCAGGTCACCCTTATAAAAAATCTGAGGATGTTAATGGAATTGGATTACGGATCCACCCCAGAAGGAATCAGGGAGGAGAGGCGTGATCTGGCTGGGGGTCGAACCCTTACTCTCTTTCTGTTCAGCGGGGATTCTCTCTCCCTCGACCATCTTCAATCCCAAATCCAGTTGCGAGAACACGATATCATAGAGCGATACGGCCCGGAGGAGGTCCGCGGAGTTTTGGCCCATTTGAGAAAGGTCGATCCTCATGAAGTGGAAAAGAAGTTTCAACAATTTATGGAGAGCAGAGGGTTGGCCAAGCTCAAGTGCCTCTTCCTGCCGGTCCATTCTCCAAAAGATTTGGGAGGGGATTTATTAAAATTAATCAAGACAGCTTTGCAAGAAATGACCGATGGGGAATTGAGAACCCTTTCGATTTGACACCTTCTCAAAAATTACATATTTTTGCATTTTCTGCTTGACAATCTTTGTTTGGATATACTAAGAGTAAATCAAAGATTTTGATCATGAAAAGAAAAGAGAAAGAAATTAACTCCGAAGAAATGGAACCTCCTGGCAACTGGGTTGAATCCCATGACCCGGCCACTGCTGGTGGAGTACAAAAGAATCAAAGCTCGGAAATGATGGTCAACAAAACACCGATTTAACCCCGTGGCACATTTCCGGGACCAGCCCTGGCAGGAAACGGAGCTGTGCCGTGCATTTCACCTCCAGTAGAAATATCTTCTCTCTTATCCTATTTCATGGGCCACTCTATAACAAGATTTTTGACCAAGAGATTGGTTTTGCATCGCTCGGCCATGAGGACTGCTTATGTACTGGATCAGTAAGAGTATCCATCTTCTGACCCGTCTACGCCGGCAATTGATCATTTTCTTGTCGGTGCTGGGACCGGGAATCATCGTCATGGTAGCGGATAACGACGCAGGGGGTATATCCACCTATGCTGTTACAGGTTCCAAGTTTGGTTTTTCACTCCTCTGGATGTTCATTCCTCTCTTCCCCATGGCTTATTACGTCCAGGAGATGACAGTTCGCTTAGGGGCCGTGACGAAACGGGGACATGCCGAAGCTATCTTTGATGGTTTCGGGCCTTTCTGGGGATGGTTTTCTCTTATTGACTTGGGCATCGTCAACTGGCTGACCCTGATTACCGAGTATATCGGAATGACTGCTGCGATGAGCCTCCTCGGCGTCCCCCCTTGGCTCACCTTTATCGTTGTGACTGTCATACTATTCGTCGTGGTTATCTCAGGGCAATATTGGACCTTTGAGAAAATTGCCCTCTTCTTCTGCATCTTTAATTTCGTCTATATCCCCGCTGCCCTCTGGGCCATGGAAACTCCAAGCGCGCCGAGTTGGAGCGAGGCGCTCCGAGGTTTCTATCATCCAGATTTACCATGGGGTCTCAGCGGAGACCTGATTTTCATACTGATGGCCAACGTCGGCACGACCATTGCGCCTTGGATGATCTTCTTTCAACAAAGCGCTGTTGTGGACAAGGGCTTAGATTATCATGATATCAAATTTGGCCAAATGGACACCCTTGTTGGTTCTTTTCTAACATGTGTTGTGGCTGTTTTCATCATCATTGCCACAAGCGCGGTTTTTTATTATCACCGTCCACCCATCACGATTGAAGATGCCAAACAGACAGCCGAAGCCATCGTACCTCTTTTACCTTCCGGGCACGGTGAACTGGCACGCAAACTCTTTGCCATAGGGCTGTTTGACGCTGGGTTTCTGGGAGCCCTTTGCATCTCCCTCTCTTCGTCGTGGGCCGTGGGCGAGGTCTTTGGATGGGCTCACTCCTTGAATTTGAAGGTGAAGGAGGCGCCATGGTTCTACCTGATCTACCTGGTCATGCTGATTACCTCGGGCTTAGTGGTTTTGATCCCGGGTGCTCCCCTGGTCACCATTACGATGTTCGTACAGGTGGTAGCGGTCACCCTCTTACCCGCAGCACTTGTCTTCTTGCTCCTCCTTTTGAATGACGAATCATGTATGGGTGAGCATACCAACACCACGTGGGAAAATTATGCAAATTGGATCATCGTCGTCGTCGTGGCGTTGATGTCAACACTCTTGGGCATCAGTACCCTTTTTCCGGGTCTTTTCAAATGACCATTAAGAGGTGGAAACGATGAACCCTACCGCGAATGCTTCTAAAATATCCAGCCCGGCCAGTGGTCCTGGGAGCTACCAATTTCTTTATTTTTCAGAACTGATCAAACGCCCGATCTGTGCGGGGAAGATTCAGGATCGGATCGGAAGACTGACCGATCTGGTATTCTCTCTCACCGAACCTTTTCCCGAGGCTGTAGGAATCTATATTGAGCACGGATGGAATAAGCCTACCGAGTTCATACCCTGGGCAAAGGTTCTGAGGATTGAAGAGGATGCCATTTTCGTGCAACCCTCTGAAAACGGGAGCGTCTACCCTCCTTTCGTTGATCAACCGGGTTGGATACTCTTGGACAAACATTTGATGGGCCGTACGATCCTGGACATGGATGGTCGGCGTATTGAGGTGGTGAACGACGTGCATCTTTTGGAGTCTAAAGGGCGGATACTCATCGTCCATGTCGACATCTCCTTCAATGGTTTCTTGCGCAGATGGGGATTAGGAACAATCCGCTGGATTAAAGACCAGCTCATCTCGTGGAAATACGTCCAGCCCCTTTCCGTGGAAGACGCCGTCTCTACGGACAAGGTTTCGCTCTCTGCCACCCGTAAACAGGTCTTGCAACTACCTGGTGAGGACCTGGCCGATGCCCTCGAGGAATTGTCCGGGAAGGAACAACAAGCCCTGTTTTCGGCCCTCGACTCAGAAAAAGCCGCGGAAACCCTTGTGGAGGCAGAACCCAGAGCGCAACGACAGATCATTGCCAACTTGCGGAAAGAAAGAATCCATACCATTCTTTCCGAGATGACGACTCCCCAACTCGCAGATCTCTTTTCCGTTCTGCCCCATGAGCAGATGACGAATTTGATGGAATTGCTCAGCCCGGAACAGGCGGACCGCGTCGGGGCCATTCTCTCAGAACGCGAAGCCAAGGCCAAAGATATCATGTCATCAAAATTCATGACAACGCCTAAGGAAGCCACTGTTGGTCAGCTCCTCGAGAGAATCAGACTCTCGGACGTTGAGCGCGAGGCCATCTCCTACATCTATGTAGTCAATGTGGATAGCCAGACCCTTGTCGGTGTGGTCGATCTGAGGGATCTGCTGCTTACCGCGAACCACATGACGTTGGGAGAGATCATGGTTTCACCCGTTGTCGTGGCAGAGGAGAATGACATACGGGAGGATTTGGCTGAAATGTTCGCTAAGTATCATTATCGAATGATTCCTGTTGTCGATGAACGAGACCACATCCTGGGGGTCATCCATTTCAATGATATCATGAAGGATCTCGTCACCCGGGTAAGGGTCTAAGGAGAATGCAATGCCCCGCGTGAAAATGACTCGCATGACAAAAATCGCACTTTACTTCTTACGGTTCTACCTGGTATTTTTACTTATCTTAATCATTGTGAAGTTTCTGAAAGTCATCTAATGAGAAAAACACGATGAAAAAGGTTCGAATTTAAGGGAAGACCATGAAGACAGTGATGATCGGTCCGGGAGCCATGGGAAGTCTCTTCGGCGGGCTCCTCACCCGTGCGGGAGAGAACCTCTGGCTGGTCGGTTACAAGAAGGAGCAAGTCGAAACTATCTGCTCAGTCGGTCTCACTCTTGAAGGGAGAGAAGGGTCTCAAATCATCCCCATGAAGGCCACTCCCGACGTAACCTCTGTCGGAAAAGCTGACCTGGTCATCTTTTTCGTCAAGACATACGATACTGAAAAGGCGGTTTCAGATTCTCTGACCCTTGAGAAGGAAGATACGATATTTCTTACCTTACAGAATGGCCTTGGGAACGAGGAAGTGATTTGTAAAAAGATCGATCGGAAGAAGGTCATGCTGGGAGTCACCGGCCAAGGGGCAACGCTCCTGCAACCGGGCCGCGTTCGCCATGCCGGATGGGGGAAAACGTTTATCGGGGAACTGGATCATCGAATCACCGATCGAGCCAAGCGGATTGCTCAAATGTTTCATAAGGCAGGAATCGAGACGGAGGCCTCCCCGAATATCCATGACCAGGTGTGGGGGAAGCTCTTGGTCAACACAGGGATCAATGCCTTGACCGCTTTGACCGGATTTAAGAATGGCCAACTCCTGGATTATCCTGAAACCGCCAGGTTGATGGAGAAACTGACGCTTGAAGCGACAGAGGTCGCCAGGAAAAAAGGGATCCATATCGAGGAAGATCCGATTGAGAAAGTTCGAAAGGCAGCAGCGGCAACGAGAGAAAACCGGTCTTCAATGGGTCAGGATTTTGATCACAGAAGGAAAACCGAGATCGATGCGATCAATGGGGCCGTAGTGAGAGAAGCTCAACCATTGGGCATCCCTGTTCCTTTTAATCAGGCAGTGACCGATTTGGTGAAGGCCATAGAAAAGAGCTTTTAAAAAACTGGTGGGCGTAAGGGTGATGTTTTTATGCCCATCACTATCACCCATCACTATCATCGAAGGCGGGAGGAAAACATGGACCGAAAAAAAATCACTCCGGTGGACATTCAGACGATGAAGAAGGAAGGAAAGAAGATCAGCATGCTAACGGCCTACGACTATCCCATGGCCCTGCTCGAAGATCGGGCTGGGATTGAGATCATTCTGGTGGGAGACTCCTTGGGGATGACCGTTCTGGGTTATGAAAATACCCTTCCGGTTACGATGGATGAAATGATCCACCACACCAAAGCCGTGACCCGTGGGGCAAAATATGCTCTGATCATCGGCGATATGCCCTTTATGTCCTATAACACTTCTGAGAGGGATGCGATTCTCAATGCTGGACGATTCATGAAGGAGGGAAGAGCCGATGCTGTGAAATTGGAAGGCGGCGCTGGTGTCAAGGATATTGTGAGAGCGATCGTCAAGGCTGGCATCCCGGTGATGGGACATATCGGGCTAACGCCTCAGACCATTTCAATGCTCGGAGGGTTTAAGGTCCAGGGCAAGGATGCTCAGGCTGCACAGAAGATCATTGATGACGCCGTGTCACTTGAAGAGGCTGGTGCTTTCTCTGTCCTCCTTGAAGCTATTCCCGCCCCCATTTCCAAAAGGATTACAGAACGCCTGAAAGTCCCGACCGTCGGAATTGGTGGAGGTGTCCATTGTGACGGGCAGGTATTGGTCGTCCATGATATGCTGGGGCTCTTTGATCGCTTCACGCCCAAATTTGCAAAAAAATATGTCAACCTGAGCGAACTGATGCTAAAAGCCTTTCAATCGTACAGAGAGGAGGTATTGCAAGGGACATTTCCGACGGACCAGCACAGTTTCCACATCGATGAGAAAGAGCTGAGTAAAGTGAAATGAAAGATCCGAGTTTTTTAAGCTTGAAATCGGACGAGGTTTGATATAATCTCTCTTTTCAGAAGGAGGTGGTCGTATGCCGATATCAGCCTATGTCTTTATCGAGTGCACAGCGGGGGCTGCCAGGGACGTGGCGAAGGGAGCCTCGAAAATACAGGGAGTGAAGCGGGCCAATGCCACAACAGGTCCCTATGACGTCATCGTTCTGGTGGAGGCCCCGGACATCAACATTCTAGGGGATTTCATCGTTACCAAGCTGCAGGGACTCTCGGGTGTCCTGAGAACCCAGACCAATGTGATTGTGGATTAATAGTTCACCCCCCCTTTCTCTCCCCCCATCAAGGGGGAGGGATTTTTGAGTGGATTTTCCCAAGGTTCCCTCTCCCCCGGCGGGAGAGGGACAGGGTGAGGGGGGAAACGTGCTATTTGGTTTAGAATATGGATAGCGTAGAAAGGAGGCGAGATCATGGGAAGCGTCGTTAAGAAACGCCGGAAGAAGATGCGAAAACACAAGCACAAAAAACAATTAGACCGGGATCGTCATAAGAAAAAGAAATAATCATCTTTAATGCGAAGATATACCCTCCATATTGTTCTTTTCATCTTGACAGTGGCCTCCACGTGTTACGTCGGAGGCCCTGTTTATTCTTTTGCAGTGCTCCTCATCCTCTTTGGACACGAAATGGGTCATTATTTGATGTCTCGAAGATATGGGATAAGGGCGACGTTGCCCTTTTTTTTACCCTTCCCCCTTCCCCCTTTCGGGACTTTGGGTGCAGTGATTCGCATGGAAAGCACGGTCTCTTCTCGAAGGGCGCTTTTCGACACCGGTGTAGCAGGCCCTTTTACCAGTCTTATCCTCAGTCTCCCTGCAATCGTAATCGGTTTAGGACTTTCCAGGGTGGTTCCAGCCTCACACATTAAGGAAGGAGCGCTCCGCCTGGCAGACCCTCTTCTCTTTTCCGCTATCCAGCGTTTGGTTTTGGGCCAGATCCCGGAGAATTACGAGATTGTTTTGCACCCAATTGGATTTGCAGGATGGGTGGGACTTTTTGTCACTTCACTCAATCTTCTTCCCATCGGACAGTTAGATGGAGGCCACATCGCTTATGGCCTGTTCGGGAAAAGGAGCCGAGTTATTTTCCTAATCGCTATTACTGTGATGGCCTTTATCACCGTATTCTACAATCCAGGATGGTTCCTCCTTCTCATCCTCATCATCCTCTTCGGATTCCGGCATCCGCCGCCAATGGATGATCAAACACCCCTTGATTGGAAAAGGAAGTTACTCGGAGGCTTTGTCTTTCTCGCTTTTTTTGTCTCCTTCACTCCTGCTCCATTTCCGGAATATGTCGAGGATATTAAACAGCTCTTCCGCTCGTTCTAACTCGCATTCTTCTTATGCCATGCCCTTCGCGATTTATCCTGTGTGATGGCACCACTTCAGAATTTCTTTCAAGGAAAGCGTATTGAGGACATCTTTTTTTTCAAGCCATCCCCGCTTCGCCACAGCCACTCCAAGGCTCATCATCCACAGCTGGTCCAAATGGTGAGAATCGGTTCCGATCGTCAAATGGATTCCCATCTCTTTTGCTTTACGGCAATGGATATCGTCCAAATCGAGCCGTTCAAAGGTTGCATTTATCTCTATGGCTTTGCCATATCGCTTTGCAGCCTCCATCAACTCATCCATATCGACCTCGTAAGGGTCTCTCGCCCCCAGAAGCCTGCCGGAGGGATGGGCAAGGATACTCAGAAAAGGATTCGACAAAGCTCCGACGATCCTCTTCGTCATCTTTTCCTTATCCTGTTTGAATCCGCTGTGAACGGCCCCCACGACGATGTCAAGTTTTTCCAGAAGCTTGTCAGTCAGGTCTAATTTCCCGTCGGTAAGGATATCGACCTCGGCCCCTTTCAAAATCCGAAACCCTTTGAGTTTTTCATTAACACGATCGATCTCCTCGATCTGTTCCGTCCGCCTCGAATCATCCAGCCCGTGGGCAATCCTGAGGGACTTCGAGTGATCGCAGATCGCTACGTACTGATAGCCCCTCTTCTGGGCCGCTTTGGCGATCTCTTCAATCGAGGATGTACCATCGCTCCACTTTGAGTGGACATGAAGATCTCCCTTGATCTCGGATTCCTGAACCAGCTTAGGTAGCTGGCCTTTCTGCGCAGCTTCAATCTCTCCGCGATCTTCCCGCAGTTCCGGCTCCATCCAATCCATTCCTAAAGCACGATAACTATCCTCTTCGTCCTTTCCGCCAATCTTCTTCTTTCCTTTAAATACCCCGTATTCGTTAATCTTGATTCCTTTGGCCTTGGCGATTCCTCTCAGATGGATGTTGTGCCCCTTCGATCCCGTGAAATACTGAAGCGCCGCACCGTAGGAATCTTCTTCTACCACACGAAGATCAATCTGTGTCCCCCCTTCCACAATGACGGAAACCTTGGTCTCTCCGGAGGCTAAGACCTCTTTAACCTCCGGCAGATGCGTAAAGGTCTGAACGATCTTCTCCTTATCAGGGCCGGTTCCTAAAATGTCAATGTCTCCGATATTCTCTTTCATCCTTCGAAGGGAGCCTGCCCATTCAATCTTTTTCGATCCTGTCTTCTGCCTCAGGGCTTCCACAATCCGTTTGGCCACAGGAAAGGCCACACCTAAATTCATCCTGCCTCTGCTCTGTTTAAGGAGCAAGATTCCCCGTTTGATGTTCTCGATCTTCTTCTCGCCTATCCCGAAAAGGCCTATTAAGGACCCTTCTTCTACAGCCTTTTCCAATTGTGGGAGGCTGCTGATTTCCCTCTCCTTATGAAGCATCGAAAGCGTCTTCGGTCCCATCCCTGGGATATCCATGATGGCGATCAATTCGTCCGATACTCCTTTTCTGGCCTCCTCAAATTTGGAGATCTTTCCTGTCTTAAGATACTCCACAATCTTCTGAGCCATTCCTTCGCCAATCCCGGGGACGTTCTTGAGTTCTCCGCGCTCAGCGATCTCTTCGATGTCTTGCGTGAGATCTCCGATGATCCTTGAAGCCCTTCGGTAGGCACTGATCTTGAAAGGGTTCTCTCCTTTAAACTCCAGAATGTCCGCCATCTTTTCGAAGAGATCGGAGATCTCTTTATTCTTCATTTCTTTCCTCCCTAATACCGTAAGGCACGGCGCAGAGCATACCGAGTAAAAGCACCGAGTCTCAAATAAATTTTACACGATCAATTGATCACCCATGAACCATGAAAATCATAAATCCCCCCTCGTCCTCCTTTAGTAAAGGGAGGTTGGGGGGATTTGAAACAAAATCTGTTTGGTCATTTGAATTTGGAATTTGAGATTCGATGCGTATCGGGTTTCATCATATTTGTACTTTGCACCGCAGATAATGTCTGAGGCAGTACTGGAAGTTTTCCGCAACATCCTTCTTACTGTTGACGACAAAGATATGATTCTGGACATGGAAGAGTTCCTCGATCAGCCTTTCCACTGGGTAGAGCGTTTTCGATCCCCTTCCATATCTTCTTTCCAATTCTTCCTCGAACATCACGACCAGCTTGTCCTTCATCCTTAACTGTGTATCATCGAAGAGGAAGGCCACTTCCGGCAGGATATCCTCCATTCTGGAAAAGAAAGTTGAAATCTCGTTTTGCTCAACCCCTTTGGGAGGAGAGGATTTCACTTCCACATAGACAAGCCTCTGGTTCCAGGAAGCGATGACATCATAGTCGCCGCCGGACGGCGTGTTCTTCACGCGGACTCCATAGATCGCGGGAGAGGCAAATTCTCTTTGAAACACCGTCGCAATGAACCATTCCAACGTGGATCCGAAACTGTAGAGGGGGGAGACGCGCGTCCGATATCTTCCCCTTCCGATTTTCATGACAGCCCCCATTTCACAAAGCACGTTACAATATCCTTGGACCACCTTCGGAGAACAGTAGCGGATCAGATCTTGGATACGAAACCCATCCTGGTATTTGATCATGTCCCTCAGAACCAGACGAAAAGAGTATTTCTTCATCATCTCGTAAAACCGAGTCTTGTGAAAAAGAGAAAGATCCGCAGGGAAGAATAGGCGGTCGGTGGGATTCTTTCGGAATACCTTGATCCCCCTCATCTTGAGCATCCTCTCCACTGGGGAAGGATCTTCCGTAGAAGCCGCTTTGATGGAATCGATCTCTTTGGTGAAGGACCGAACCTTCTTCTTCAGGGACCGGATCTCCCGGAGAGCTTCCTGTAACTTCACTTAGAAACCTCGATGGAGTTGGTAGCGCTTAGCCCATTGAACGGCTTCCATGTATTCCTTATGGGTGGCTCGGCGGTTGATCTCAGGGTATTCATGGGCTCGGTACTCTGGCCGGTATTGGTCCATGATGTTGACGTAAGAATGAACGGAGATCTCCTCGGCGATGAACCTGAGAACGGTTTCCGAAGAAGCCACCCCATTAGGCATTACCAGGTGTCTGATCAAGAGCCCTTTCTCGGCAATGCCTCTGGAATCGATGGTCAGGTCTCCCACCTGGCGGTGCATCTCTCTGAGAACCTTCTTGATCACCTCAGGATAGTCCGGGGCGTTCGAGAATTGCTTTGAATGTTTTTCATCCATAAATTTTACGTCGGGCATGTAGATGTCCACCACCCCTTCCAGGAGCCGAATTACCTCTATGGACTCATATCCGGAGCAGTTATAAACAATGGGAAGCCGAAGACCCTTCTCTATCGCTTCAGAAAGAGAAGCTACGATCTGAGGGGTATAGTGGGTGGGAGTGACAAAGTTGATGTTGTGGCAACCCATTTCCTGGAGCCTCACCATGGCCTGGGCCATCTCTCGGGAGGTGATCCGTTCACCATTTCCCAGATGGCTGATGTCGTAATTTTGGCAAAAAACACACCGAAGATTACAGTGGGTGAGGAAGATGGTCCCTGAACCCTGATATCCAACCAGAGGCGGCTCTTCGCCAAAATGGGGAAAGGCACTTGAGATCGTGGGCTCTGACCCGGCCTGGCAGATCCCCTTCTCCCCATTCAAACGATCGACTCTGCACTCCCTCGGACAAAGCCGGCACTCACTAAGGAATTCCTTCAGGAGCTGGATTCGCCGGATGAGTTCTCCCTTTTCGTACAGACCAACATAGGAAGGAATGAAAGTCACTCCAATGTAACTCCTTGAGAAAACTCTTACTTCTATTAATAGGGTACCACAAAATACTGAGGAATTCTATCCCGGCACCAGGAAGCGCATAAGATTTACTGTGGGTTTATCACCTCTATGAGTGGAGGATATCGATTCCGAAGGGGTATTTGGACCGATACTATGGACCTTCCCATAGGACTCCATTAAGAATGGGATTCCAACCTCCATGCAATACCAGAAGGAATTATCCTTTCAATTCAAAAATCAAATGGCTTGGTAGATACTTAGGAATCTTTGGTAATAGTCGCGTGGGATTCTCTCTTTTTTATCAATAAGGCTCTTCACATACGTGGGACCATAGTTATAGGCCGTCAGAGCAACCTCGACATCCTTGAAGTCAAGGATGAGCTGGGAAAGGTAATAAATTCCCATTCTTATGTTGAGGTACGGATTAAAAAGGGTCCGGTCTCCACTCCATTCAATTCCCAGTTCCTGAGCAAGAGATCGGGCCACATACGGCATTATCTGCATCAGCCCCTTGGCCCCCCTTTCAGACACAGACCAGTTGTAGAACTCGCTCTCTGTCGCGATGAGAGCCAGGATGAATTTGGGGTCCTGATGGTGACGATTGGCCTCTTCGTAGATTACCTCAGCAAGTTCTTCCTTCGTCACGTTGGAAAGATCTGTCGGGTATCTCTCCAGCACCCCCAAGATCTCCCGGATTGCTTGATCCCTTCCGCGGACTTCAGGTGAAAGGAATCCCAACCCATGAGGCACATACTTGATTACGGGGGGGAAAGGGAGGCTAAATGAGAGAATAAAAACCACTGCCAAGAGAAGGAACTTGAGAGAACTACAGGGACCAGGAAGATTTGCCTTATTACAGGTGACGGTTTCGGATATTGTTTCAATCTTTATCCAACGCGGCGGCTTCAAGCGGTCGCTTCCTTTGTCCGAAAAGCTGTGAGGAGGGTGTTCTATCCTTATTATTGATTTTCTAATCTCCACGCCAACCTCCTTGTGACATTCTTTCACAACGCTAGCACGGCGATATGCCTTTGTCAAGTTTTAATTTTTTTCTTTCCATCTATGCCACAAGCTGTAGTAGGTGATTTTGGAGCATAGGCTAGCTGTAGTAGATTCAGACAAGCCTACCAGTCCGAGACTCACTCCGATGGCTATTGCTCGTTCCTCGTGCGGGGTTGCATATTGCCTTGTGCCGCGTCATGGGAAAGAAGGAATTAGAGCTAGTGTAGTGCGTCAGAAGTCCCTTTACTTTGAATGTCATTCCGGGCTTGACCGAGCTTGCCCCGTGCTTGACACGAGGGAATCCAATGATTTCAACTGGATTCCTGCCCAGGCTTCGCGGAGGCGAGCTTTTGCAGGAATTACAGCTTCTGAACTTATGTAAAGAAGTGTTGGACGCACTACACTAGGTGGGGGGGTTGCATCACAAGGATGACAAAAATTACTTCACCCGCTTTAGAACGGGATAGTCCCCTGGGGGTTTTCGCTCCCTTTTCCCCTCCCGCTTGAGCAAATTCTCATTGAAGAGGGTATTCTTCAAGCTGACAGCATTGATGATGCAGTAGATGACCACTGACTTCTCCCAGTCCTTCGTTCCATCAAAATGTTCAATTTTCAGACGGTACTTCTCCCTCAGGTTGGACAGGGATGCTTCGTCGAAGGAAAGAATCTGTTCAGCCACTCTCTCAAGAGCTTTTTCCATAAAAACTCCAGTTAAAGATCGAAATGTCAAAATCCCAGGCTACCCGGTCTACCCTACCTACCGGCAGGCAGGCAAATGCCAAGTGGACGCCAAATGATTCAATGATTTCAAGTCCAAAAATATTTTTTTTGACCCTTTGAACCCTCCAAAATATTTAAGGTGCAAACTTCGTAACCTGATGGGGGGCCTCAAAGGTTTCGTGAAGAGCCCTCATGGCATCGTCGGTCTGATCTGCTTGGATGAGGCAGGAACAGCTTGAAATCGAGGTACTAATCGCCAATACATTGATGCCTGCTGTTCCCAGAGCATTGAACATTAAACCGGAGATCATTGGCCTTTCTCTGAAGTGAGGGCCGAAGACACTGATCACCGCCACACTGGGATGATAAGAGATTCCCTTCGCCTCAATTAGAGGTTTAACTCCTTCCAGCGCCCCCAGGGCGGCTTCCAGATCCTTTTGGTCGATGCAAAAAGTCATGTTCCCGTTACCTTCCAGGTCGAGGTTGTGGACAACAAATTCGATATTGATATTCCGTCTCCCCAGCGCCTGGAGGACTGTCCCGGCCACATCAGGACGATTCGGCAACGAAAGGATACTCACTGTCGCCAGCCCCGAACTCGCCATGATACCCCCCACCTTGACCTTTGCCTCGCTGCCCATTCTTTCTACCCCGTTAGAAAGTCCCTTTGTTTGCACCGCAGATCAAAATAAGATTTTCTTAGGGTTTAAAGCCCCGCCTGACCCCTTTTAAAAGGCGAAGGTCTTCTAACGGGGTCTACTCCCAGATCCTCCGATCGTCGATCTTTTTGGCTCGGTCCGGAATGCCCCCTTTTGCGGTAAACACCACCTCACCTCTCACTTTGAGAACTTCCTCCATCTCCTTCTCTACTCTTCTTTTCAAGCTGCCCTGGTCAGCGCCTTCCTCTTTCAATTCGATATAAATCGTCATCTGGTCACGATATTCTTTTCTGGTGATGACGATTTGGTAATTCGCTACCCACGGGAATCTCGCCATCACATCGTCCACCTGCCAGGGATGGATGAAAATCCCCCAAACTTTGGTCACCTGATCTGTGCGCCCCAGTATCTTTCCCAAGCGAGGCGAAGTTCGGCCACAGGGACATGGATCTTCAATCAGATAGGAGAGGTCTCCTGTTGCGAAACGAATCATCGGAAAGATCTTGCTGAAGGTAGTCGCCACGATCTCTCCCGTGGCACCGATCTCTAATTGCCTTCCTGTCTCCGTGTCAATGATCTCCACGATCACGTCTTCGGGAATATGCATCCCCTTCTTTTCCCGGCATTCGTATCCAAGGCAACCCACATCCACCGTGCCATAAGCCTGCCGGACGAAGATTTCAAGTTTCCCTTCCATCTTTTGGCGGAGCGACTCCGGGAACATTTCTGCACCGACAAAGGCGGCCCTCAGGGAAAGATCCTTTTTCAAGTCAAGAGACATTCCTTCGGCGGCCTCCAAAAGGGACATCAGGAAACTCGGTGTTCCCAGGAATCCTGTCACATGAAGTTGTCGCAGAAGTTGAATCTGCATCGAAAGATTTCCCGGACCAACAGGGATGACAGACGCACCCAGCATCTTGAGTGATTCATCGAGCATGAGGGCCAAGGGAGTGAGATGATAGTTAAAGGTATTGAGAACAACATCCCCTCTTCTTAACCCGCAGGCGAAAAGCGCTTGAGCCCATCGGACATCCCTGTAATCCCACTCCCCGGGTTCAAACACCGGTCCGGGTGAGATATAAATTCTTCTCGGTCCCTTTTTAGGGATGATCCCAAATCCTCCAAAGGGAGGAGTCTGTTTTTGGAAAGCGACCAAATCTGTTTTTTTGGTAACAGGCAATTTCTCCAGATCCTTAAAATCTTTTACCTTCTCAGGCTTGATCCCCAAGGCATCAAACCTCGACTGAATTGGCTTGGAATAACGATACCCGTAGCGAAGAATCTCAGAGAGGTTTTCCTTGAGGTAGGCCTCTCGTTTTTTCTTCGACATCGTCTCCTTTTCTCTCTGAAAATAGCCATGCGACCGATCGATCATAGCCAACCTCTTTTTCGAAAAATGAAAATTATCTTCTAAACAATTTGACCCATCATTCCAATATTCCATTCTTCCAATATTCCACCTGGCCGAAGCCCCGGAGGATGTCCCATTATAGGACGAATACCGGATCCACATCAATGTCAAGATTGACTCCTGTTCCCTTTACCTCCCCCTCCATTCTGGACGCTAATCCCTTGGCAAATTGGTGGAGCAGATGATGGCTTTTCCCCTTCGCCATCATCTGCCACCGAAATTTTCCTCTTATTTTGGCGAAAGGCGCAGTGCTCGGCCCTAAGAGTTCAATTCCTTTTCCATATCCCTTTTTCAATAGGGATTGTCCAATCCTCCCCATCTCTTCTGCCATCCCTTTCGTCCTTTTTTCACTGTTTCCAACTAGTCTAAAATTAATGAACCGTGAGAAGGGGGGGTACTCCAGGGCCTTTCGGAATTGAATCTCTTCCTGATAGAATCCGATATAGTCATGATCTTTTGCCCTGAGAATACTATAATGGTCCGGGTTAAAGGTTTGGATCACCACTTCCCCAAGAAACTCACCCCTTCCCGCCCTTCCCGCTACCTGGGTAAGAAGTTGAAAGGTTCTCTCGCTCGATCGAAAGTCGGGAAAGTGAAGGGACGTATCGGCAGAGACCACACCGACAAAGGTCACATTGGGAAAGTCATGGCCTTTAACAATCATCTGCGTTCCTACTAAGATGTCAATACTCCCGGATTCGAGTCCTTTCAGAATCTTCAGATGAGATCTTCGTCGCGAGGTGGTATCCCGATCCATCCTTCCCACTTGCGTCTCCGGGAATAATACTTTGATCTCTTGCTCCAGACGCTCGGTCCCGATCCCCATTCCTTGAAGTTGATGGCCTTGGCATTTCGGACAGTCTCCCGGTGCCTGGATTCGGTAATCACAGTAGTGACACTGGAGAGAGCGATCGCGGAGATGATACGTGAGTGTCACGCTGCAATTCGGGCATTTGAAGGTGTGGCCGCATTCCGGGCAGAGGATAAAATTGGCAAACCCCCTTCGATTGAGAAAAAGCAAACTTTGTTTCTTATCTTCGATATTTCTCTGGAGTGCTACCCTTAATTTTTCCGAGAGGAGAGAGCCTTCCTTCTTCACATCCACCACTTCTATCCTTGGAAGGGGTTTCCCTTCGATCCTCTCCGGAAGATTGAGGAGACGAAACTTTCCTTTCTCGGTGTTATAAAACGATTCCAATGAAGGGGTGGCCGATCCCAGAAGGAGGGTTGCCTCGACCTGTTTTGCCCGGACCACTGCCGCGTCCCTGGCATGATATTTCAGTTTCTCCTCCTGTTTATAAGAAGGATCATGCTCTTCATCCACGATAATGATTCCTACGTTCTTAAAGGGGGCGAAGATGGCAGACCGAGCCCCCATGGCGATCTTCACCTCCGCCCTCCAGACTCTCCTCCATTGATCATAACGTTCTCCTCTTCCAAGCCCGCTGTGAAGGAGCGCAAGGTTCTCCCCGAATCGGTCCTTGAACCTGGAAAGGAGCTGCGGGGTCAAAGATATCTCCGGAACAAGGACAATTGCCTCCTGGCCTTTGACCAACACCTCTTCAATGGCTCGAAGATAAACCTCCGTCTTCCCGCTCCCCGTGACACCGTGAATCAGGAACGGAGAAAATCGTTTTGAACGGATTCCTTTCAAGATCTCGTCGAGAACGGCTTTTTGATCGGGAGTGAGCTCTGGTTTTGGATAAGGCTTTAGTTCCGATCGAACAGAGAGATCACGGCATACCTCTCTCCCGGAGAGCGAGAGAAGCCCTTGGGCTTGAAGGGATTGGATGGATTTGGAAGGAGATTTAAATCGCTCACTCAATTCGGAATAGGAAATGTCTCCTTTTCCTTTTAGCCAGTTCAGAATCTCCGCTTGCTTCTTTGAAATCGGCTGAGTCGGCTCAGCCCCTTGATACTGGACTACCTTCTCAAATTTCGGCTTGACCTCTTTTCCTTCTACCCCAGCTTCAATATTGAGAAGTCCTCTTCTCTTCCAGGAAAAAACTTGAGGCCTTGATACCTCGCCGGGAAAATGTTTTAACGTCTTTCTTAAAGAGGCCTTCCCACACCTTGCAATTTCCTTAAAGACCTTCTCCTGAATTGGGTCCAGCCCTCCTCGCCCAAGAGATTCCATCCCGTCCTGAGTGAGTGTCAGAATCAATTCGCTCTTCAACTGAAGCCCTGGCGGAAGACCAGCCTTGATCACCTCCCCTAACGGATAAAAGTAGTAATCGGAGATCCAGCGACAAAAACGGAGCATCTGAGGGTCGATCAGAGGAGCTTCATCAAGGAGATTCTCAACCTCCCGTAACTTCTCTTCCACGCCTTTAGGAGGTTTGTCCACAAGATCGATTGAAAACCCGGTGACTCTTCTCCCTTTGAAAGGAACGAACACCCTCATTCCGATCTGGAGAGAGCCGATCATTTTTTCTGGAATGCGATAGTGGAATGTCTTGAAAACAGGAAGACCGACCGCCACCTCAACAAATTCTTTCATCCTCCCCAAATTATCCCCTTTTGATTCAGTTTGTCAAATCGCTTCAGGTACGCTCCCAATCCTTTAATCTCCTTCCCCACTTGCGGGGGGAAGGCTGGGATGAGGGGAAAAGGGTTGTAGCGCCGTCATTTACTGGCGGCGAAAAATGCTCACTTACGAATCTCCTTGATAAGGGTCATGACTTTTGGTACATTGATCCCAACCCTAACGAATGTTTCTGCTTGTCCCTCATCTCTCCCCTCTCCCCATCGGGGGGAGGGACGGAATGAGTGGGCCAGGTTGGCAAATGGAACTAGATTATCAGGCGATCTTTAGAGAACTAAACGGCCTTGGGATCGACTATCTGGTTGTCGGAGGATTGGCGGTTAATTTCCACGGTGTTCCGAGAACGACCTACGATATTGATCTGATGATCCTCCTCGATCCAGAAAATACTCTCAAGCTTGTTACGAAGCTCTCGCAATGGGGTTATAGACCGAAGATACCGATAGACCCCAAAGACCTTAGTGACGAAACGAAGAGAAACTCGTGGGTCCGTGAGAAAGGAATGAAGGCTCTTAATTTTTATAGTGAGACATTACCTATTGGAGAGATCGACATCGTCATTGACAGTCCGATCCCTTATAAGGAATTAAAAAGCAGAGCGATTAAGGTCGAACTCCAGGAAGAGAAGATACCGACCGTCTCGATTCATGACCTTATTCAGTTGAAATTAAAGGCGGGGCGAAAACAGGACCTGGCAGACGTAGAACATCTTAGAATAGTATTGGAGAAATGATGACGGAACAAAAAGGAGGTTTCACTTATAGTGTAAGCAAAGAGCAGATTGATGACTACAGAAAATGGCCTTTGGATCGCCGCTTGAAGTGGCTTTTTTACTTGAACAAAATGAGAAAACTCCTTCCCCCGAAGACCATCAAAATTCAAGAAGCTTTTCGCCAAGGAAAAATATAATCCATCTGGTAATTTATACCTTGACTGTCCAAACAAGATATTGTACATTGATGTACATCAATGAACATGGAGGATAGCAAATATGAAAGTCGTTACATTCACCCAATTCCGCCAAAATGCTGCAACCTATTTCGATGTAGTTGAGAAGGGCGAAACGGTAAGGGTCCTTCGTCACGGGAAGCCCGTTGCAGAAGTCATCCCTGCCCCCGTTGAAGAGGGAGTAGTCTCGTGGAAGCAACCGGGCTTGAAATTATCAGTGAGGGGAGCTTCATTAAGCAGAGAAATACTTAAGGAGAGGAAGCAATCCAAGCGATGAAAGTCTTTTTTGACTCCTCAGCATTTGCAAAGCGATATATTGTGGAGCCTGGGAGCGACAAAGTGGAGAAGATTTGCTCACAATCGGCTATGTTAGGAGTGAGCTCCATCTGCCTACCGGAAATCATCTCTGCATTATCTCGACTCAGAAGACAATCGGTCATCACAAAGAGCCAATATGAGACTGCGAAACAGGCATTATTGAAAGATCTCGAAGACGCTCTCATCTGCAATATAACTCCTTCCGTAATCAAACAATCCATTCATATTCTCGAATCGGGTGAGGTTCGAACCTTGGACGCGTTACACGTAGCGTGTGCCCTGGAATTTGAGGCAGAAACTTTTGTCTCCTCTGACGTCCAGCAACTTTCAGCCGCTAATAAGGCTGGCCTGAAGGTTTTGAAGGTATGAAAGAAGCCCTTAAACAAATATCCAATCTTGTTGAACACACAAACGGAGGAATATTTGTTTCTTGTCAATTTTCTAGATAAAGTGTCCCTGAAGTTATTGGGGTATGGCGGCCCTTATATCGACTGGAGAATCCCGGGCAATCCTATTCACCGGGACCACGTGTAACTGTCAATTGAACCAGGTAGGAGGATTCATCGGCAGTGCCTGGGAGACCTCTAGAATCTATTCCGCAAAGGAGATAATTATGACAGTACGTATTGTTCGTCTCGGGACAGAGAGAGTTCCGGGTGAAGGCATTCGGATCGGGACAGTCAGGCGTCCGCCCCGCGGCGTGCCCAAGAGTAAGTATGCTTCAGAAAACTGGTATGACGTATGGTTCCCGAACCTGGCGCCAAGTCTCGAAACAATGAAGTTAGGCCAGAGCGTTGAGACTGAGGGCCAATGGAAGGCCTTCTTGCGTAAATATCGATCTGAGATGGCGACTCCGGAGAAAAGCAGAACACTTGACCTTCTCGCCACTCTCTCGCACGAGTCTAACTTTTCCGTCGGTTGCTATTGCGCTGACGAACAACGTTGTCACAGATCTGTACTCCGCGCCTTGCTCTTGGAGCGAGGCGCAAAAGTGGAATCTACGATGGAGTAAGAGTGCAGGACTGATAATCCAGCCGGACATAGGAAATACCATTATCTCAGTTCCGACGTTGATATCAGCAAATCCAATCGGCTCGCCAATCACTCACGCGATCATGCACATAGCGGCTGTTATTCACTCCCCTAAAACCGAACTCTTTCTGCCGCCCCACCGAGAATGATAAAACCTTCATCCAAGAGCCCGAAGAAAGAGAAAAAAGGCCGGTCCTTTTTGATCTGTTCAAGAATATATCGTATAGATTAAGTATTTTATTAAATAAGGAACCCCGAGAGTGTTTCGAAAGAATGATTTTATTCTCCTCATTGTGGTCTTCTCCGCGATGGGGGTGGGTATCGGACTTCCGGAGTTTGGAAGGATTTTTGCTCCTTATCCTCTCTACTTCATGATCATTCAACTATTCTTCAGTTTTTTGAAGATCAATTTTCTTCAAGTCTTCGCTGAGGCGAAAGAGAGAGCTGTCATCCTTTTTGTGTTATGCCTCTTCAAACTACTGATCATTCCGATCGTTCTTTTCTTCCTGACTCAAGCCCTTTGGCCGGAATATGCCGTACCCGTTCTACTTCTCTCCGGAATTTCTACGGGCGTGGTCGCACCCTTCATTTCCACCCTTTTAGAAGCTTCGACATTTCTCGTATTGATGATGGTGGTTATCTCCTCTCTTTTGGCTCCCTTTTCCCTTCCGGCTCTGGTCTCTCTCTTAGTCGGGCAGACGATTGAGATCTCTTTCTTAGCAATGGTAAAGATCTTAGCCATGGTGGTCTTTCTGCCTGCTTTGGCAGTGGTACTCCTGCGCTATCTTTATCCTTCCTCTTTGGAAAAACTGGAGAAGGTTCAATTGCCGGTATCATTATCTACCTTTGCCTGCATTAACCTCGGCGTCTTTGCAAAATACTCCTCCTTTTTCTTAAAGACACCCGTCGTTGTGGGAGAGACCGTTCTTGTGGCTTTCGTTTTATCGGTCATTTATCATACGGTTGGGTTATCGGTGACCTGGGGGATGAAAAGGGAAGACCGATTGGCAGGGGTGATCTCTTTTGCCTATATGAATAATGTGTTAGTTCTCGTTTTCTCTTCGCAGTTCTTCGGCCCTCTTGCACCCACTCTCGCTGCGTTGTATCTGCTCCCCTTTTTCACGATGATTGTTCCGGCAAGGATCGCTGGGCGCTTTTTGAAATAAATCGATTGTGATAAGAATTAAAGAGGACTGTTGGAAACACTGGAGGAGCCCATCTCTTCCTCTGAAATGCCTAACATATAGAGGATATTTTTCAGGCGGGCGCGGCCCAGGCTCATACTGGCCGCTCGTTCAATTTTTTCCTTGGCATTATAGGCAATGCCCAATCCGGCTTGACCTAACATCAAAACATCATTCGCCCCATCCCCGATCGCCACAGTCTGGTCTAAAAGCACTCCCTCCTCACTGGAAACCATATTGACGATCTTTGCCTTGTAAGTATTGTCCACAATCTTTCCCAGCACTTTTCCCGTCAGGGCTCCATTCTTGATTTCCAGTTGGTTGGAAAACGAAAAGTCCAAACTCAATCTTTCCTTCAAAAAATCAGCAAAATAGTCGAATCCTCCGCTCACCAAGCCCAGTTTATAGCCCAATCCCTTGAGCGTCTCCACTAAATCTTCGGCTCCTTCGGAGAGCTTCATCTCGCTCCGAATCTTCTCCAGTGCTTCGACTTTCAACCCTTTAAGAAGCGCCACGCGTTGGATCAGGGCTTCTTCGAAATCGATATCCCCTCTCCTCGCCTTCTCTGTGATTCTCGACACTTCCTTAAAAACCCCTGCCTTCTCCGCCATCTCATCGATGATCTCCATATCCACCAGCGTGCTGTCCATGTCGAAAAAGACGAGGCGTTTGTTCTTTCGGTAGGCCTCCATCTTCTGGAGGGCCAGGTCGACGTTGAGTTCATGACTCTTGGCGATCACTCTTTCCTTCAACTGGCCGAGGTTCTTCACTCCGTTCACATCGATGGTCAGCTCTACACAACTTGCACGGTGGCGGGTCAGATTGCTGATCATTTCGATATTGGCATTCTCCTCGGCCAGGATACTTGAAATCTCCGCCAGGGCGCGGGTGTCCCCGAAATAAGTCAGGACGAAAAGGTTCTTGCTGTTTCTCGCCTTCATCTCTTTCTCGGAGAAGAGCCGAAAATTGAGGGCCAGATGTAGCCGGCTGGCTTCAAACAGAAGATCTTTCAAGACGCCATCCTGCGATTGCTTCGCGCCACTCATGTCCAGGAGAAAAGAGAGACCGAGGAAATCCTGAAGAGAGGCCTGTTCGATATCCACGATCTCCACCTGATTCTCTACCAGAATCCTGCTGAACGTGGCGGTGATTCCCGGCTGGTCCGGACCGGACACGGTCACCATCACAAAGTCTCTCTTTTTATCTTCCATTCTCTCATCCTTCTCATAAAGATAACGATCCGCTCATGGCTATTCTACCCAGCAACCTACGCCCTGTCAATGAGAACAGCCGTGCCGCTGAACTGGATCGGATCGCTTCCTCATTGCCGATATCCGAATCGTTCTTCGAAGATGGGGGCGATCAAATTGTCTACGGGTACATAATCGTCGGTGAGGATCACAGAGTAACGATCTTTTAAGAACGCCTGTAATTGGTCCTGAGGCATGACATGGGAGGTCATTTCCCCTCCGTCTCTCTTCACTTTCTTGACGAAATCATCCATGTCCAACTTCTGCGGACTCGCCACGACGACAAAGGTACTGATCCCGATGTGATCGTAATCCGAGGTAAGGGTTATGAGGTGGACGTTTCCTTTTCCAAACACTTCTTCTAACGTCCGAATATAGGACGGCATGAAGGCTCCTTTTTTAAAGCTATCGATCACATTGGCCAAGAGCATCCCATCCGGCTTGAGAAGGCTTTTGATCTGCATGCCAAATTCTTTGGTCGTCAGGTGATAAGGGATTGAAAGGTCATTGAAGGCGTCTCCAAAAATAAAATCATACCCCCCTTTTCCTTTACAATTCATCACAAACCAGCGGCCGTCCTCGTTGAAGGAACGAATCTTGGAATTCTCCGAAACACCCAGATATTTTCTTGCTACCCGGGTAATCTCCGGATCGATCTCCACCACGTGGATCTCGGCTTTGGGATACTTTGCCTCAATAAAACGAGGGAAGGTATACCCCCCGCCTCCCAAAAAAAGGCTTCTAAAGGGTCCCCGGTTCTTCGCCCGCCATCTCACCATCTCCTCATAGATCCGGATATATTCATACTCAAGATAAAGGGGATCCTTTAAGTCCGTATAAGAATGAACCAGGTGATCCAGAACCAGAGACTCCAAGGGGTTCCCATTGTTTCCGTTGATACTCTTCTTTACTTTAATCGTATAGTAATCGCTCTCTCTAAAAAAATGAGTCTCTTCTTCAAACGGATATTTGAAAGAATGCTCGTAAAATGCCTTTATGGATTCAACGGGGGAGGAGGGAAAAGAAAACTCCGTCGGGTTGGTCAGGGCATACACGCGCAATCCTACGATGGGAAGGAAAAACGAAAGGAACAAGAAAAGAAAAAGGAGCGCAAGGGCTTTCTTCCTCCTGAAGAAACTCCCAAAGATGACAGCGGAAATGACGAGAATGATTCCCATGGTCAAAAGAATAGAACGTGTTCCCATCCAGGAGATGAGAAAGAATCCCGTGGCAAATGTCCCGAGAATGGAGCCGAGGGTGGAGAAGGCGTAGATCTTTCCGACAACATTGCCCGTCTTCTCAAGGTTGTTGAGGGTCAACTTGACGACGACAGGAGAGATCATTCCGAGAAGACAGGAGGGGACAAAAAAGACGATGGCGGTGATCAGCAGAATTCTTGTCATCAGACTCGTTTGAAATTGAGCCCCGCCAACTAAATTGGTCAGCGGCGAAATGGAAAATGCCCCGAGACCAGAAAAAAAGAGGAGCCAGCCAAGTGTGGAGGAACGAGGATATCGGTCCGCAATCCGGCCTCCCAGATAGGCTCCAATGCTGATGCCGGCAAGGACCACGCCAATGATGCTGGTCCAGGTGTAAAGAGAAACCCCCACATAGGGGGCCATGATTCTTCCCGCCACCAATTCAATGACCAGCGTGCAGAAACTGGCGATAAAGACGATGATATTCGCTTTGATCACTTCTCGTTGCATCGCTTATCCTCTCTCATGGGAAGTTCACCCCGTTAGAAATTCCAGTCCCGCAATAGCGGGACCGGAATCACTCTAGACCTGACCTCACTGCAGAGCCCTGCACTGCATGGTATGCAGGGCAGAACAGCCACGCATCACTTCTACCGGGGTGACCCTTTTATAAAAGATGCCAAAAGGAAGTTCAAGACTCTTGGCGCATCAGGATTCAACCGCCATTCTTATCGTTTCGGGCAGTCCAATGACCTACAGTTTCACTCTTCGGAGCTCCATCACCACGGGATTGAACGGATCCGGGCAGGCGATGGTGGTCTTGTCTCGGTCCTCTTCCCAGGGAAATGCTCCGCCGTGCCGAAGCACCCGCCACGGTGGAAAGATGGCATGGAACGCTGAGGGACATAAGGCCCGAGGATCTCCGGATACTCCCAAAAGAAAGTCCTTGCTCAGATCAAATTCCTGGCCGGCGTAATGGCCTGCTGCACAAGTCCCTTTAACGGAGACAATTTTTAAGATGACCTTCTCTGGATTTGCCACGAATAAGCCTCCTCCCGATCTACTATTTTTTGTTTCCAACCGATTATTCATAGAAATTGAGCCCATGTCAACCCCACGGTTGGTTCCATTCGGATCGCACAGGGAAGACTCTCGAATCCCTTTACAAAAGGGGAAGGATGAATTTAAAATACTTCGAGACGAAAGATGACGACACAAAAGATATTGACCCGCGATTTTGTCCTCTGTTTCTTTGCCCAATTCACTTTCTCATCCGTTTTCTACATTCTCATTCCAACCCTTCCGATCTACCTTTCAAGATTGGGAGCCAAGGAAGCAGAGATCGGTGTTCTGATCGGAGTCTTTAGCGTCTCGTCTTTAGTCTTCAGGCCTATCGTGGGAAAACCCCTTCTCAAGATTCCTGAAAGAAGGTTCATGATTGGTGGAACCCTCTTCTTTGCCTCGCCGTCCGTTGCCTATCTCTTTGCGCCTCCTTTCTGGCCCTTATTGGCCGTAAGGGTCTTTCAGGGTATCGGGTTGGCCTTTTTCTCAACCACCTCTTTCACCTTGCTCGCCAATATCACCCCCGAAGCCAATCGTGGACAAATCATCAGTTACTTCTATGAATGCTTGGCTCTGACGGGCGTCATTAATTTTCTCTATTTCTATTTTGCCGTGAAGAAAAAACCCAAAAAAATCACCTTCCCCGCAGGGGAGGGCCTGTAGGGAGGGCGTGACATGCCAATCTACGAGTATCGTTGCGATGATTGTGGAAAGATCTCCGAATTTCTCCTGATCAAAACCGATGAGACCTTTATCCCTCGATGCAAGCGATGTAAGAGTGAAAAGATGTCCCGTGTCCTTTCCAAGGTGCGGGTGATCCGTTCGGAAGAAAGCAGAATGGAAAGCCTGGCCGACCCATCGAAGTGGGGCGGCCTTGACGAGAAGGATCCGAAGAGCATGGCGAGATGGATGAAACGGATGGGCAAGGAGATGGGAGAGGATATGGGTGAAGATGTGGATCAGATGGTGGATGAGGCGATGGAAGAAGAGACGGCTTCAAAGTCAGAAGGAGAAGAAGACTAAAATGGGCGTCAAGAACATTTATGAACGATTTGTCTGGTTTGACAATCAGGTAAGGGTAAGAAAGCATCCCAATGCCACCTCGACTTGGGTTACGAAAATCTCACCGTGAAGATGTTGCTTAATCTCTTCGGGTGATGCTGCCTCAAAGAAAAGTTCCAACGCTTCTCGAAGATTGTCCCGTGCTTCTTCAACGCTTTCCCCCTGGCTCGCGATATCTACCTCAGGGCATAATGACACGTACACATCGCCTTCACGTTCAATTATTGCAGTAAGTTTCAACAACGACCTCATGTCTCACCGAATCTCCTTGAAAACAACTCATCGCAGCCACGGAATTGAGCCGTGCCAAGTCAAGAATTCTATCGCCTCCTGATCCGTATCTTGTCAGGCTCGATGATTGTCAAGTTTCCGGGCAAATCTTTTTGGACGTTTTTGATGGCCTCAATTAAAATCCGACTTAGTTTGTCTGGAGACATCTCGTTTGGAAATCTTACTATGAGAATCTGAGTTGATTTTCGACCTCTTCTTGACCGGAAACCACGGGCTCTTATCAAGTTCTAAACTCAACCCTTTTCCCCTTAACTTTTAACTACTTAAACCTAAGACACCTCCTGGGGGAGGTCCCCGTCTAATAACAGAGCTATCAAGAAAATAACCTTAACAACTTTTG
>Ga0187784_10000482_pt1 | contig 29227 bp, 25 predicted proteins | sample 1015_SJ02_MP15_2_FD_132964 | JGI IMG/M metagenome (GOLD analysis project Ga0187784, IMG submission 132964) | Tropical peat soil microbial communities from peatlands in Department of Meta, Colombia - 1015_SJ02_MP15_20_MG | ecosystem: Environmental > Terrestrial > Soil > Wetlands > Peat | place... | reverse complement strand
GTCTTCGTGCCGGTCAGTGCGGCCTGGATACCGTCGTTGAGCGCCTTGGTGACGCGCTGATTGTCGCGGGTCGACAATTCGGCAACGGCATATTTGAGCTGATCGCGCGCCACGGCGGCCGCCGGGAAGTCCGCCACGTATTTCTTCATGGCGGGGGTATCCCAGGCGTCGGGCCGCACCGCGACGTAGCCGGTCGCGATGCCCCAATCCGCCGCGCGCTCCGGCGTCGTCATCCATTTGACGAATTTGAGCGCCGCATCGCGCTTTTCGTCCGTCATCTTCTTGAACAGATAGAAGTTGCCGCCGCCGGTCGCCGAGCCGCGACTCTCGTGGGCCGGCAGCATGGCGACGCCGAAGGGAAAGCCCGCATTATTGCGCACATTGGTCAGGTTGCCGGTACTGGTCCACATGATCGCGGTCTTGCGCTCGAAGAAATCCTTGGGCGTCGTGCCCCACTCGATCGTACCCTCGGGTTGTATCTTGTATTTACGGCTGAGATCGACCCAGAACTGCAGCGCCTGAATCACGGCCGGTTGGTCGAAATAGGTCGTGGTGCCGGCCGCATTCATCAGCCGCACATTGTTGGCGGTGGTCAGGCCCTGGAACAGCCAGTAGGGAAAACCGGTGGAAGGAATTTCGATGGCCCATTGGCTGACCGCGCCCGCGGCGTCGCGCAGGGTGAGCTTGCCGCCATCCGCGACCAGTTCGTCCCAGGTACCGGGGGCCTTGTCCGGATCGAGCCCCGCCGCCTTGAACGCGTCCTTGTTCCAGAACATCACGACCGTGGAGCGCTGGAACGGGATACCCCAGGTCTTTTCGTCCGAAGTTTTGCCGCCGGTCTGGCTGTTCTCCATGAAGGCCGGGAAGAACGACTTGGCCCAAGTCTTGTCGGCGTCGGTCTTCAGCAAGCCGTCGAACGGCATGATCGCGTCCTCGTCGATCAGCGTGTACATGTCGGTCGACAGCAGCACCGCGATATCCGGCGGCTCGCCGCTCTTGAACGCGGTGAGCGCCTTGACCAGTGTGTCCTGGTAGGTTCCGGCGTAAATCGCGTTGATTTTAATGCCCGGGTTTTCTTTTTCGAAGTCGGCGGCGTAGCCGTCCACGATCTTTGTGATCGGGCCGCCGACGGCGACCGGATAGTAGAAGGAGAGCTCGATGTCGGCCGCTGTCGCGGCCGAATTCAGGGCACCCAGAGCGATCATGACGGCGCCGACAATCGTAACGAGCCATTTCATTGCATGACGCATTGTTCTCTCCTAAGCGGGATAGGCTTGAGCGAAGTTGGCTACGTCGTTAGCGGCAAGCGGGTGCACGTCGTCGCGGCGCAATCCGCTTGCGGCATCGAACAGATGCAAATTCTCGGAACGCCAATGAACGCGAATCGCAGCGTTGGGAGCAAACGCCGCTTTGCCGGACACGCGCGCTGTGAGCGTGTGGCCGCCATACGCGCATGTGACGATGGTATCGGCGCCGAGGAATTCCGCGCTCTGGATTCGCGCCGGGATGCCGATGTCACCCAGGATGACATCCTCGGGCCGGATGCCGAAGAGAAGCCTTTCCGCCGTCGCGGGAAGTATCGGCGCTTCGGTTCCCGCAATCGCGGCGCTGTCCGTGCCGGGGACAACAGGCAAAATATTCATCGGCGGCGTGCCGATAAAGCGGGCAGCGAAGGTCGTCGCGGGACGGGCATAGAGCTGGTCCGGTGCCGCCGCCTGTACGATGCGGCCGTCGCGCATGAGGATGACCTGATCGGCCATGCTCATCGCCTCGCTCTGGTCGTGCGTGACATAGATCATGGTGATGCCGAGCTTACGCTGCAGCGCGCGAATCTCGTGCCGCATCTCGGCCCGCAATTGGGCGTCGAGATTGGAAAGCGGCTCGTCCATCAGACAGACCGGCGTCTGTGAGATGATGGCACGGGCGAGCGCAACGCGCTGCTGCTGCCCGCCGGATAACTGGGATGGCTTTCGCGCCAGCAGAGCGTCGAGACCCAGCAGCGACGCCACGCGCGCGAGCCGGGACGAGCGTTCGGCCGTTGGAACTTTGCGCACGCGCAGCCCGAACAGGATGTTTTCGGCGACCGTCAAATGCGGGAACAGCGCGTAGGATTGGAATACCATGGCGATCCGGCGCTTGGCGGGCGGAAGCTCGGTCACGTCGTCGCCGCCAATGAAAATGCGCCCGCTCGAGACCTGTTCGAGACCGGCGATCAGACGCAGCGTCGTCGACTTGCCGCAGCCCGACGGGCCGAGCAGGACGACGAGCGAAGCCGTCGCGGTTTCGAAGCTCACCCGATCGACGGCTATCGTTGAGCCAAAGCTTTTGCTGACATTTTGAACCGAGATTTGCGACACCCGCGTCTCCCCGCCCTATCCGCCCGACGCGCCTAATCGGCAAGGCCAAGCCCGGCCCCTCCAAAACGGCGCCGGTTCTGACGCCATCCGGTCGATGGTCACGATGCCGGTAAATCACTGTATTGTGAAGCCCGTGTTGCGGCGCCACGGATGTGGTCCGGACGCGGTCTGGATGCGGTCGGGGAGAGGGAGGACCAGGTGACATCCTATGTGCTCGCGATCGACCAGGGCACGACATCGACGCGGGCGGTTCTCATCCGTGCCGATACCTCGATCGCGGCCTTAGCGCAGCGCGAATTTCCGCAGCATTTTCCGGCCGGCGGCGAGGTCGAGCACGAGGCCGAAGATTTGTGGGCGACCACCGTCGAGACCTGCCGCAGCGCGCTGCGCGACGCCGGCGCCGGCGCTCGCGACATCGTCGCCATCGGTATCACCAATCAGCGTGAAACCACGCTGTTGTGGGACCGCGCCAGCGGCCGCGCGGTCCATCGCGCCATTGTCTGGCAGGACCGGCGCACTGCCGATCTTTGCGCGCGGCTGAAGAGCGCGGGCCTTGAGGCCATGGTCGCGGCCAAGACCGGACTCTTGCTCGATCCCTATTTCTCCGGCACCAAGCTCGCCTGGCTGTTGGATCACGTTCCGCTTGGTGCCGACAAGGCGGCGCGTGGCGATCTCGCCTTCGGCACGGTCGACACCTATCTGCTGTGGCGGCTCACCGGCGGCAAAGTCCACGCCACCGACGCCACCAATGCCTCGCGCACGCTGTTGTTTGATATTCATAACGGCCGATGGGACGATCGGCTATTGGCGCTGTTCGGCGTACCGAAAGCGGTACTGCCACAAGTGCTCGATTCGTCCGCCGCCTTCGGCATGACGGAGCCGGAGTTATTTGGTGCCGCGATTCCGATTTACGGCATCGCCGGCGATCAGCAGGCCGCGCTGATCGGGCAGGCCTGTTTTGCCTCCGGCATGCTTAAGTCTACTTACGGCACCGGGTGCTTCGCACTGCTCAATACCGGCCGGACGCCGGTTAAATCGGCCAACAAACTCCTTACGACGATCGCGTATCAGCTCGGCGGGGTACGTAGTTACGCGCTTGAGGGTTCGATCTTCGTCGCCGGCGCCGCGGTGCAATGGCTGCGCGATAACTTGCGCATCGTGCACAGCGCTGCCGAAACCGGCGAACTCGCGCAAGCGGCAGACCCGACGCAGGACGTTATTCTGGTGCCGGCTTTCGTCGGACTGGGCGCGCCTTATTGGCGGCCCGATGTGCGTGGCGCGCTGTTCGGCCTGACCCGGGCGACCGGACCGCGCGAGCTGGCGCAGGCCGCGCTCGAGAGCGTCTGCTTTCAGACCGCCGATCTGATCGCCGCCATGAAGGCGGATTGGCGCGACACCGAAACCGCGATCAAAACCTTGCGCGTCGATGGCGGCATGGCGAATTCCGACTGGTGCATGCAGCGCCTCGCCGATCTGATCGGCAGCACCGTCGAGCGCCCGCAGATCAAGGAAACAACGGCGCTGGGCGCGGCCTACCTGGCCGGCCTCCATGCCGGCTTCTTTCCCGAGCCCGATCGTTTCCACGATAATTGGCGTTTGGAGCGGCGCTTTACGCCGCAAATGGACGCCCTAACGCGGGAACGAAAATTGGCAGGATGGACCGCGGCGGTCCGCCGCCTGCTGAGCTGAAGATTGCAGGGCCAACAAACCGACGAATGACTGCACCTTAACGACTAGGGCGACACCGCCAGAGCGCCGCTACTTCTTCCAGCCTTGCTGCCAGGCCGGCGGCGTCTTGGCGTCGATCAGGATGAAGGCGATGCGGCATGGCTTGCTGCCGTTATTGACCCAGGCGTGATTGGTGCCCTGCTGGATCAGGACGTCGCCGGCTTTCACATGGATCTCGCTGTCGTCGAGCAGCATGTCGATTTCGCCCTCGAGCACGATGGCGTAGTCGACGGTCTTGGTCCGGTGCGTGTTGGCGTGCCGCGTATAGCCTTGCGTCGCCGGGTCGATACCCATCGAAATCAGAATCTGATGGTGATCGATTGCAGCCGCGTGCGGCGCCGCCGGCGCAAAATCGACAATGCGGAACACCGTGCCGTTGGCGGGCGGCGGCACGCCGACGGGGGTCTGGGCCCGGTCGGCTGAGCCGGCGACGTCAACCGGAAACTCGCTCGTCACCCAAAGTAAAGTAATACCGTTGCCGCCCGCGCTGCGCTGCTTGGCCTGTAGCGGGCCATCGAACAGCGCGATCGCTTTGCCTGCCGCGTCGTGGCCGGTCACGATCCGGCGCGTCGATTTGAGTTCCATCGTCACCTCCCTCGCTGAACTTAGATCAATAGGTACTACTACCTATCAGCATATTTACGGCGCCGAGATGCCCAAAACATATAGCTCAGCGTGCCGCCGGCTGACTATCGGGGCGGGCGCGGCGTGAGTTTTGTCCACGCATGACTGCGCGCAGCATAACAACAAATGGGATCCGCCCGGCATGAATCCAGCTATCAATTCCTCCGCCGAACTGGCGCCGACCCATGGGTCGGAGCAAAGAGCTGGCGATAATACCGGCTCCGCTGCGGCCGCCACCGAATTCATCAGCTTCGCCATCGGCGACGAACAGTACGGCGTCGACATCATGGCGGTGCGTGAGATCAAAGGCTGGTCGAACGTCACCCCGCTGCCGAATCAACCCGACTACATGCGCGGCGTGCTCAATCTGCGCGGCGTCATGGTTCCGATCGTTGATCTGCGCTGCAGGTTCGGCCAGGGACTGACCGACGCGACCTCGATGCATATTGTCATCGTGGTCCAGGTCGGTGCGAGGACCGTAGGTCTGCTTGCCGACCGGGTGCTCGACATCATCGCAGTGGATACATCTCAGATTCAACCCGTCCCTCAAGTCTCGCGCCATGCGCGAGCCGATTTTCTGGCCGGACTGGTGACGGTCGAGGCGACCTTGATTGCCTTGCTCAATCTCAATCAACTTCTGTCGGAGCAAACCGAAGTCGAGACCCACGCAACGCCCTGATCCCAATCCGTACCGCTGTGGCTTGCTCAAGGCTTTAGAAGTTAGGCCCGATGAAGTTCGTCGATAACCTGAAAATTTCGATCAAGATTCTCGCCGTCATCGCGCTGTTGAGCGGCGTCACCGTCGTGGAAATCGGGCTTGGGGCGCTGGCGCTGCGCAACGTTGACGAGAGCTTCACGACCATTACCAATTATGGATTCCCGACCGCGCTGAACGTAGCGCGAGCCAACCGTTTTTTGAAGCAGATGGGTTACGACACTTATCGCACGATCGCCTACGACGGAGCATCCGCCGAAGCCAAAAGTGCGGCCGCGCTTGAGGAGAATAGTTACAAGAGCGCGCTGCAAATGCTTCACGCCGACGCCGTGCTCGACCCGTCGAACAAGTCTGTCTATGACGGCTACGAGACCAAGGTCAACGCGATCCAGGACATCGTCAAAACCGTGGTGGCGCATGGTCTGAAGAACGAGAAGGATGAGGCTGCTCGCGAAATGGTGAAGGGCGATGAACTCTTCGCCAGTCTTTCGGAAGAAATGACCAAATTCAACGAAGTGAACATCGAATCGGCCAATGCCGAAGCTGCGGCCACCTCCGCGACATCTCATATGACAATCGTCACGACCATCGCTATCGGCGTTGCCGGCCTCGCGATCTGTGTCGGCATCGGCCTGTGGTTGGCGATGGCGCGGATTACAAAACCGCTGACGCGCTTGGCCGAGCACATGACGACGCTGGCGCAAGGCACGCTCGACATCGAAATCGAAGGCACCGAGCGCGGCGACGAGATCGGCCAGATGGCCAAGACCGTGCTGGTATTCCGCGACGCGGGCTTGGAAAAAATACGTTTGGAAGCGGCCGCAGTCGAACAGCGTCAGCAGGCCGAAGAGCAACGGCTTAAGGCCGAGGAGGAGCGCCGGCGTAACGCGGAAGCCCAGGCCGCTGCCGCCGAAGAGCAGGCGCGCGCCGTCAAGGCGCTCGCCGACGGTCTCGGCAGAATGTCCGAGGGCGATCTGACGGTTTCGCTCGACGAGGGCTTCACCGAGGCCTATCGGCAGATCAAGGACGACTTCAACACCACGATCGCCCGGCTGCGCGAGACCATCGAGTCGATCGTGACGTCCACCCGCGACGTCACCAATGCATCGGAGGAGATATCCTCCAGCACGACCGATCTGTCGCAGCGTACCGAGGAGCAAGCCGCGAGTATCGAGGAAACCTCGGCTTCGATGGAGGAAATCGCGGCGACCGTGAAGAAAAATGCGGAGAACGCGCAAGCTGCCAACCAATCCGCCACCAAGGCGCGCGACGTGGCGGATCACGGCGGCCAGGTTGTCGCCAGGGCGGTCGAGGCCATGGCCCAGATCGAAATGTCCGCCGGGAAGATTTCCGACATCATCGGCGTGATTGACGAGATTGCCCGGCAGACCAACCTGCTGGCGCTCAATGCCGCAGTGGAAGCGGCGCGCGCCGGCGATGCCGGCCGCGGCTTCGCGGTGGTGGCGTCGGAGGTGCGCACGCTGGCGCAGCGCTCCTCGCAGGCCGCCAAAGACATCAAGGACCTGATCACCAACAGCAATGGACAGGTCAAGGACGGCGTTGCTCTCGTCAATCAGGCGGGTGCGGCACTCGCGGAGATTGTCGATTCGATCAAAGCGGTGGCGACTGTCGTGTCCGAGATCGCCGGCGCCAGCATCGAACAGGCGAGCGGCGTCGAACAAGTCAACAAGGCGCTCACCCAGATGGATGAGGTGACACAGCAGAACTCGGCGCTGGTCGAAGAGAACGCCGCGACGGCGAAGACGCTCGAGCATCAGGCGAAGGCCATGGACGAGCGGGTTTCGTTCTTTCGCATCGGCGGTGCGCAGACGAGCGGTGCTGCGGGTCCGGCCAACGCCGCAGCTGCGGCGCGACCGGCGCTCGCGCTGGCCGTTGCAGCGAGCCGGCCGGCGACGGCAAGGGCCACGCCGGCAGCAGCACCCAAGCGCTCGGTCGCGGCGGCCGGCGGCGGCCCGGTCGGCCGGATGCGCACCGCTCTCGCCACGGCGATCCAGCCCGATGCTGACGACAAGGAGTTCTAGCGGGCGGCCGCCCAAACTCGCAGAAAGCTTCGGCGCACTCTCATGCGGGCTTCGGACTCAAAGGGACGCTCGACATTCCGTGAGCCCAATGCGGTACTTGGATTTGACGTTGTCGCGAGCGCGCGGCCGTCCAGCGTGCGGATTTCAGTCTCGCCGTCGCTTAATCCCGCCAAACAGCGATCAATATGTACTTATACGTAGCGGTATGTTTACAGCATGGCGACGCCGCGAATCTATAGCTCAGCGCGACGCCGGCCGATATTTAAGCCGGCGTGGCGGGAGTTGTGGCGTCGCAAGACAACCCGCAAGCTAACATAGCAAGGGAGTCGCCCGGCATGAGTCCCGCCATCAATTCTTCCGTCGAACCCCTGTCCCCCACTACGGCCGATTGGAGAGGGAGCGATCGCGCTCGCGCCGCGGCGGTTTCCACCGAATTCATCAGCTTCGCCATTGGCGACGAACAGTACGGCGTCGACATCATGGCGGTGCGCGAGATTAAAGGCTGGTCAAGCGTCACTCAGCTGCCAAACCAGCCCGACTACATGCGCGGCGTGCTCAATCTGCGCGGCGTCATGGTGCCGATCGTCGATCTGCGTTGCAGGTTCGGCCAGGGCCTGACCGACGCGACCGCGATGCATGTCGTCATCGTGGTCCACGTCGGCATCAAAACCGTGGGCCTTCTTGCCGACCGCGTGCTCGACATTGTTGCGGTGGACGCATCGCAGATCCAGCCCGTACCTCAGGTTTCCCGCAGTATGCGGGCCGATTTCTTGTCCGGGTTGGTGACGATCGAAGCGACGATGATCGCCTTGATCGACCTCAGCCATCTCCTCTCGGAGCACAACGAGATCGAAACTCCAGCAATCGCTTAGGCAAATCTCGACCGGCGACTGACGACAAGAAACATCCGCACTGCAGCGATCTCAAGGACCGTACTATGTCGATCAAATTCAAGCTCTATGCCGGCTTCGGCATCCTGGTGATGTTGGCGTTGGGCCTCGTTCTCTATGGCGTCGACGTGTTCGATTCCGTCGCGACCAACGTCGTCAAGCTGAACACGCTCGCCGACGGCACGACCCATACGGTACAAATCGAGGACTATCTGGAACGACTGCGCCGGAGCGTCCTCAGCTACGCCTACGATCACGACGAATCCGCCATCAAGGAAAACGCCGAGGCGGCCGCCCAGGCAACGGCGCTTCTGCAGACATCGGTGCGGGATACGCTGTCCGAGGAGCGGCGAAAGACCTATCAGGCGATGCTGACGGACCTCGCCGCCACACAGCAATCCACCCAGTCGCTGTTCGACACCGGCAAGCAGATGGACGGGCATCAGGCCAACGCGGTCAAGGCCGGCGCCGACCTGACCGCTCGCATGAATGCCTTGGTCGAGAAGGCTCAAGCCGGGTCCGATCCGGCCCTCCAGAGCCTGGTGGCGAAGCTCGACTCGCAACTGTCTACGCTGCGCATCATCAGCTTGCGCGCTCAGCTCATCACGACGATAGACAGCATGCCGGCTTACGCCGACGCCGGTGCCAAGGTCATGGCTACGCTCGCGGCGCTGGAGAAAGCCGATGCGGAGGATGTTCGCGCCCAAATCGGTCCGCTCAAGTCCGCGGTGAGCAAATTTGTGGAGACGGTACAGACCCTTGTCAGTGGCCAGCGGCAGACCCACGCGCTCTACGCGGACAAGATAGCGCCGCAGATCAAGCAACTGCAGGGGACGATCGAAAAGGCGCGAGAGAGCATTATGCAGGGCTTCGCCGGCACTCGAACGACAATGGAAACCTCGATTACCGATACCGTATTCAATCAGAAGATCATCGGGGCGGCGGTGTTGGCGCTGGGTGCCCTGATTGCCTACTTGCTGGCGCGGTCGATCTCGAATCCGATCACGGTGCTGACCGCGGCGATGAAGGAACTAGCGGACGGAAAATTCGACGTGGTATTGCCGGGCCTCAGCCGCAAAGACGAGGTCGGCAACATCGCCAAGGCCGTCGACGAATTCAAAGTCAAAGCGGCGGAGAGAGCCCAGCACGAGGCCGAAGAGAAAGCCGAGCTGGACCGCCAGGTCGAGGTCGAGCGCCAAGCCGCCCTGGCCAAGATGGCCGACGAATTCCAGGCGACGGTGGGCGGCATTGTCGAGGCCGCGGCCGCCGGCGACTTCTCCAAGCGCGTCGCGCTCGAAGGCAAGAGCGGCCTTGTTCTCAATGTCGGGACCTTGATCAACACGCTGTGCGACAATGTCGCCACTGCGCTGCACGATCTCGTTCAGATGCTTGCCGCGCTCGCCGAAGGCAACCTTTCCGAGCGTATCGTCGCCGAGTATCAAGGCGATTTCGCGGAACTCAAGAACAACGCCAATACTGCCGCCGAGCGCATCGGCGAGACCATTGCCGATATCAAGCGCGCGGCCCGTGAGGTCACCAGCGCTTCGGTTGGAATCTCGAGCGGCACCACCGACCTCTCACAACGCACCGAGGAGCAGGCGGCAAGCCTCGAACAGACTTCGGCATCGATGGAGGAGATCGCCGCCACGGTGAAGAAGAATGCCGAGAACGCGCAAGCTGCCAACCAGTCTACCGCCAAGGCGCGCGACATTGCCGACCGCAGCGGCCAGGTGGTCGCCAAGGCGGTCGCGGCGATGGCGCAGATCGAAACGTCCTCCGGCAAGATCTCCGACATCATCGGCGTGATCGACGAGATCGCCCGCCAGACCAACCTGTTGGCGCTCAATGCCGCAGTCGAAGCGGCGCGCGCCGGCGATGCCGGCCGCGGCTTCGCGGTGGTGGCGTCGGAGGTGCGCACGCTGGCGCAGCGCTCTTCGCAGGCCGCCAAAGACATCAAGGACCTGATCACCAATTCGAGCGGCCAGGTCCAGCAGGGTGTCGAGCTTGTCAACAAAGCGGGCTCGGCGCTGGGCGAGATCGTCGGCGCGATCAAGGAAGTCGCCGACCTCGTGTCCGACATCGCCGGCGCCAGCATCGAGCAGGCGACGGGCGTCGAACAGGTCAACAAGGCGCTCGCCCAAATGGACGAGGTGACGCAGCAGAACTCTTCGCTGGTCGAAGAGAATGCCGCCACCGCCAAGACGCTTGAGCATCAGGCCAAGGCCATGGACGATCGCGTCGCGTATTTCCGCCTCGCCGAGGGGATGGCCGCCGCTGCCGCCGCTGCCGCAACGGCCGAAAGCCCGGCCTCCAAGCCGGCCGAGGCGCCGAAACCGAAGGCCGCTCCGGCGCCGAAGCTGCAGCCCGCTAAAGCGCCCAAGCGCCCGGTCGCGGCCGCCGGCGGCCCGCTCGGACACATGCGCTCGGCCCTTGCTACAGCGGTTGCGACGGATACTGATTACCAGGAATTTTAGAGCATGATCCGGAAAAGCGGTTACCGGTTTCCCGCCTTCGCGAAGCCCGCTGCGGCGGGCGAAGCACGGTCGGAAAAGATCATGCTCAAATAGTGTGCTGTCGAAGAACTGTCGGTTCCGCACGACACCCGCCACCCGCTACCGGTTGAAGTAGCGAGTGGCGGGCTCCTTTTTTGCGCCCGGAATTTGTCGCGCCGAGCTTGCTTGCCAATGCGCAGCGCATTGACAATGATGATCGCGGTCTGAATTACCGTCATTTGGCGCCATAGGGGGGAAAAGTGACCGCAATGACATCGCGTCCGCTGCTGTCGTCGCCTGAAAAACCGGGATCGAATTACGATCGCGAGCCGACCTTTTCCTCGATCGCCCGCGACATCGACGTCATGGTGCCGATGCGCGACGGCGTGAAAATCTGCATCGATGTCTATCGCCCGCAGGCGCCCGGCAAATTTCCCGCTTTGCTGGCGTTCGCCATCTACAACAAGGATTTCCAAGGCCCCGACATGGCCGCCGCGCTGCCGCCGCAGCCGGCCTGGTCGGCGCTATGGACCGGCCCGATGGAAGCCGGCGACACCAAATTCTTCGTATCGCGCGGTTACGTTCACGTCATCGGCTCGCCCCGCGGAGTCGGCAAGTCGGAGGGCGGCGGCTCACGCGAATGGGATTGCTATGACCTCATCGAGTGGATTGCAGGGCAGGACTGGTGCGACGGCAATGTCGGCATGATCGGCATTTCCGGTTTCGGCGCCGAGCAGCTTGCCGTCGCCAAGAAACAGCCGCCGCATTTGAAGGCGATCTTCCCGTTTGATTCGCGCGGCGCTTACGGCGAGCTTGGAGGTTTCCGTGACGAATATCCCGGCGGCGTCGTCCACCTGTTCCGTTACCTGGTCGGTCATTTTTCGGCGTTGCATCAGCACAAGGGAGCGCCCGGTCCGTTGCCGCCGGAGCGCGAGCAGCTGTGGCGCGATGCCATGAACAATGCCGACTACAAGATGTATCCGCACGTCTACAATCTGATCGCGCAAAAGGGCCAGCACATGCCGCCGTTCTTTAATGTTCTGGTCGATCCGTTCGACAGTGAAGCAGCGGTGCAGAAGAGCGAGGCGGAATTCGATAAAATCAAAGTTCCGACCTACACCGGCTCTGGCTGGTACGGCTACACCTACAAGACGCATCTCAACGGCTGCCAGCACTGGTACAGCAATATCACGGCGCCGAAGAAACTGCTGCTGGCCGGCCCGGCGCATGTCGAGCGGCCGTACCACACGTTTCACGGCGAAGTGCTGCGCTGGCACGATCATTGGCTCAAGGGCATCGATACCGGCATCATGGACGAGGCGCCGGTGCGGTTTTGGCTGATGGGTGCCAACGAGTGGCGCACCGCGAGCGATTGGCCGCTGCCGCAAACGCAATGGACCAGGCTTTATCTGAAGAGCTGGGAACGGCTGGCGTCAGACACCATCGCGCCGTCGAGCACCACCGAGACGCAACCGCCGGACGCCTTCGTGCAGATGCCGCCATCGCAGACAAACGTGATCCAACGTCTGCGCTACATGACCGACCCGCTATCGCACGATGTCACGGTTGCCGGCCCCATTGTTGTAACGCTCTACGCCGCGATCGACCAGGACGACACCAATTGGATCGTGATCCTCAAGGACGTCGGTCCCGATGTCTCGGTGCTGTCGGTGCGGGAGGGCGAGCGCGAGGTGCCGAAGCATCTGCACGAACGCGAAATCAGCCGCGGCTGGCTCAAGGCCTCGCACCGGGCGATCGATGCCAAGCGCTCCAAACCGTGGTGGCCGTGGCACCCGCTGACGCGCGCGGCGTCGAAGCCGGTAACGCCGGGCACGGTCGAGCAATATCAGATCGAGGTAATGGCGACCGCGAATCTGTTCCGCAAGGGCCACCGCATCTGCCTCGATGTCACCAGCCTCGATCTGCCGACCGGCGTCGCCGGCGCCACCAACGCCGAGTACGTGCCGTACCACATTTGCTCGAGTAAGACGGTGCTGCATAAGATCTATCACGATCGCAAGCATCCGTCCCATGTGCTGCTGCCGGTTATCCCGGAATGAACACTGTTCTGCTAGATTTGCGCGCAAAAGAATCGGACAAGAGAATCGGGCAATAGAATCTGGCATGAGAATCGTGCACGAGAGACGCCGGTGTTGAGCGAAATTCCGATCGTCGATATCCGCGACGGTGGCCCGCCGTGCCATGCGCGGCAAAGCGCGCATCAGGCGCGCGCCTTGCGCGACGCCTGCCTCGACTTTTTTCCCCGGCTAGCCTTGCCGTTCGTGCCGTCGCTCGATCGGGCGTCGCGGCGCTGGCTGAAGCGCTCCAGCTCGCCTTATATGGCGGAGATCGCGCAGATCGCGGCAGAACTCGATTTTTCAGGCGTCTGGCTGCTCAACGCGTCCTATCAATGGGGCTGCACATCGCTCGCCGGCGAGCACAATGGCGCGCCCTGGCTCCTGCGCACGCTCGATTGGCCGTTCCGCGGTCTCGGCCGCTACACCGCGGTGGCGCGGATGCGGGGCGACTGCGGCGATTTCTTCAGCGTCACCTGGCCCGGTTATGTCGGCGCATTGACGGCGATGGCGCCGTTTCGTTTCGCTGCTTGCATCAACCAGGCGCCGATGCGCCGCCGTACCGCGCATCGCTGGCTTCGGCCCTATGATTTCGCGGCGAATGCGTTCGCGATCTGGCGATCGGCGGCGGTCATGCCGCCGGATCAGCTGCTGCGGCGGATTTTCGAGCGGTGCGAGGATTTCGCTGCCGCGCGGCGGATGCTGGAAACGGCGCCGGTGGCGCGACCGGTGATCTATACGCTCGTCGGCTGTGCGGCGAACCAGCGTTGTGTGATCGAGCGCACCGAGACCGGATTCCACACACGCGAGGAAGAAACCAGCGCGGCCAATGATTGGGTGCCGTGCCGGGCAGGGTGGGAGGGGCGCATCGGCACGCGCCGCTTCCTGACCAGCTCGTTTGCCGATGCGACGAGCTATAATCGAGCGCGGCGCGAGTCGCTGAAGACTTGGGTCGGCACTTTGTCGGCGCCGAGCTTCGACTGGGTGCGCGAGCCGGTTCTCAATCCCTATACGCGGCTTGCGGTCGCCATGTGTCCGGCCTCCGGGATTTTGCGCGCTATCGGCTACGATCGCACGGAATCGCTCCTGCCGGTGCCGGTGACGCGGATGTGCGAGATCGCGATTGACGCTCAGCCCAAGGCGGCCTGAGTCTCGGCTCGGGGCGAGGCTAACGGGACCGTAAGGCGCCCCGCACCGCAATACCGTCGAGAAAAATGACAAATATCAAGCCATTTCAATAAGTTATTAAAAACAGCCAGACTGTGCCGGCCATCACATCCCGTATTGCAAAGCGAAGCTATTTTACAGCCACGATCATTAGCCGGATATGGAGCGAGCCATGAGCACCACCACAATGACCAACTTCCGGACGCATCGCGTGTCTCGTTGGGACCAGGTCATGAGTCGCATCGCCGAGTGGCAGCGTCGGTCGCGGTCGCGCCACGAGTTGGAAGGTCTCAGCGACGCCACCTTGCGCGATATCGGACTGACGCGCTGCGACGTGCACCGCGAATCGCACAAACCGTTCTGGATGGCGTGACCGGCCGGAACTGTTCGGCGCGCGAAATATCTGGCAAGAAGATGGGCCGTCCGGCGCGGGCGGCCCGTTTTTTTTGGCACAGGGTCGCGTCGGTTTGCCGGCGGCCGCGCAATTTATGTAGCAGCCGTAACAAACGGGCGCATCGGCGCCACTTTCGGAAGCGAGGCGCGCGCAATGCCCAAGATCAAAACTGCGGACGGCGTGAGCCTTTACTACGAAGAGGCCGGTGCGGGCACACCGGTCGTCTTCGTGCATGAATTTGCCGGCGACTATCGCACCTGGGAGCCGCAGATGCGGCGCTTTTCGCGTTCGCATCGCTGCGTCACCTATAGTCAGCGCGGCTATCCGCCGTCCGACGTGCCGGACGATCCGTCGCGCTACGGGCAGGATATCGCCCGCGGCGACGTCATCGCGGTCATGGATGCGCTCGGCATCGAAAGGGCCCACGTTGTCGGTCACTCCATGGGCGCCTATACGGCGCTGCACGTCGGCATCAACCATCCGCAGCGCTGCATTTCGGTGACCGCGGCCAGCTGCGGCTGGGGCTCGCTGGCCGATCCCGCCGCGCGCGAGGCGATGCGCGCGCAGGCGGCGCAGACGGCGAAAATGTTCACCGAGAAAGGCATGGCCGAAGCCGCCGCGATCTACGCCGACACGGCGACGCGACAGCCGCAGAAGTACAAAGATCCACGCGGCTATGCCGAGTTCTCGCGCATGCTCGCCGAGCATTCGGCGCAGGGCCACGCACTGATCATGGCGCGGCTGCAAAGCAAGCGGCCGACGCTGTGGGACATGGCGGCGGAATTGAAGAAATTCGCGCCGCCGCTTCTGGTCATCTGCGGCGACGAAGACGAGACCTGCCTCGACGGTAGCGTCTTTCTCAAGCGCACGGCGCCGACCGCCGCGCTGTTGGTGGTCCCGCGCTCGGGTCACAGCATCACCATCGAGGAGCCGGCCGCCGTCAACTTAGCGCTGGCGGAGCTCTTTGCCGAAGCCGAATCCGGCCGCTGGCTCGCGCATAAGCCGCCGGCGTGAGCCGATGAGCGAGCCGACCCCCGCCATCCCGCCACGAGCGGTCGCTTTCGCCGCGCCGTTCCGCCATCCGGCCTTTGCCGTGATTTGGACCGCAACATTGGTCTCCAATGTCGGCGGCTGGATGTATAGTGCCGCGTGCGGCTGGCTCATGACGAGCCTGAACCCCGATCCGTTCATTGTCGCGCTGGTTTCGGCCGCGAGCAGTTTGCCGATTTGTCTGTTCGCTATCCCGGCGGGCGCGCTCGCGGATATTTTCGACAAGCGTAAATTCTTGATCGTGGTCGAAAGCCTCACGACCGCCGTGTCCGCGGTCTATGCGGCGATGGTGGGCCTCGGCATGGCGACCCCGGGCAACCTGCTGTTGTTCACCTTCCTGATCGGCGCCGCCGGCGCCCTGACGGTTCCGGCGTGGCAGGCAGTGGTGCCGCAACTCGTTCCCAAGGACGATCTGCCGCCGGCGATCGCCGCCAACAGCGTCGGCGTCAACATCTCGCGCGCGCTCGGTCCGGCGCTCGGCGGCATGACGATTTCGGCCTACGGCATTGTCGCGCCGTTCTGGATCAACACCGCATCGAATCTGGCGATCGTTGGCGCGTTGCTGTGGTGGCGTCCGGCGAAAGGGCCCGGCACATTGCTGCCGGCCGAGCGTTTCGGTCAGGCCATCCTGGCTGGCCTGCGCTACGCCAGACATAACCGGCATCTACGCGCGACGCTGATACGCGCGGCCGGTTTCTTTCTGTTTGCCAGCGCCTATTGGGCGCTGTTGCCGCTGGTCGCCCGCGAGCAGATCGCGGGTGGACCGCAACTCTACGGCATGCTGCTCGGCGTCATCGGCGCCGGCGCTGTCGGGGGCGCGTTTTTCCTGCCATGGCTGAAAACCAAGCTCGGACCGGATCGCCTGATGGCGCTCGGCGCGCTCGGCCAGGCGGTTGCGATGGTGCTCTATGGATTGGCGCGCGAACCGGCGACGGCGCTCGCCGCGAGCGCGATTGCCGGGGCATCGTGGATCGCCGCGCTCGCGACACTGAGCGTATCCGCGCAGGTGGCGCTGCCGGATTGGGTGCGCGGGCGCGGCCTTGCGCTTTACAGCACGGTATTTTTCGGCTGCCTGACGCTCGGCAGCGCGGCATGGGGCGAAGTTGCCGTCATCGTCGGGCTGCCGGCGGCGCACTTTCTTGCCGCCGCCGGCGTGGTCGCGGCCATAGCGCTGACCTGGCCGTGGAAATTACAGACCGCCGCCGGCATCGATCTTTCGCCGTCGATGCACTGGCCGGCGCCGCTCACCGCGCAGACCATCGAGCATGATCGCGGGCCGGTCCTGGTGACGGTCGAATACCGCATCCGGCCGGCCGACCGCGAAGCGTTTCTCGAAGCCATTGCCAAGCTGGAACATGGACGGCGCCGCAATGGCGCCTATGCCTGGGGCGTCTTCGAGGACGCCGCCGAGGAGGGACGGATCGTCGAAGCCTTCCTCCTGGAATCGTGGATGGAGCACTTGCGCCAGCACGAGCGCGTTACTCAAGCCGACCGCATGGTGCAGGAAGCAGTACAACATTTCAATTTGGCCGGCGCGCCCAAGGTCACGCATTTGATTGCTGCCGAACTTTAGCGGCGCAGCCGCTTTTGCCGACGGGGCCTATGCTGACGCAATGAGATTTCCAGATCGCGAACTGGCGCTTGAACCGGCCCCCGCCGATCCAAAATTTCCCGGCCTTTTCATCGAGGTGATGGAAGACGAAGTCATCCGCGACTTGGACTGGCCCGCGCGGTGCGTGAGGTTTTGGCGGGTAATTCCTAAACGCGCGTTGCGCGCGAACCGCACGGCGTCACGGCGCCGCTCGCTCCGTTGCGATGGCATCAAGATGGTGGGTGTCGTTGATGCGCCTGATGCAGATCGTTGCACCGGTGACATCGATCTCGTTGAGACAGCACGGCTCCTGCGCGAGGCGCCAATAGGCCGACAGCGGCTGGTCGAGAAGTTCAAGCAACAGCGCGCGATTCACACTGTCGTGGCCGACCAGCACGATCGTTTCATCGGCATGCCGCGCCAGCACCATACGTAGCGCGTCGGCGGTCCGTGCCACGAGGTCTTGCAGCGATTCGCCGTTGGGAAAGCGGACGAAATGCGGCGTCGCAAACCATGCGGCGAACAGCGCGGGGTTCTGCGCTTTGGCCTCGGCGAAGGTTTTGAACTGCCATGCGCCGTAATCGATGTCGTTGAGATCATCGCAGGTGTTGGCGGCAATGCCGCAGGCCTCAACGACGGCGGTCGCGGTCTCGATGCAGCGCCGCATCGGGCTCGTATAAATGTGGCTCGGCCGCCAGGCTTCGGCGAGGCATCGGGCGACGGCCGCAGCCTCGGCGCGTCCGCGCGCAGTGAGATCAAGCGGCTCGCGACCGCGGAACCGTTCGGGTTTGATGCCCTCGACGTGGCCGTGCCGGGTCAGGAGGATTTTAGTCATGCAAGCCGGTCAAGCCCATCCCAGCCGTTCAAGGATCGCGCGACCCATGATCCAGTCCTTGTCCTGTGCCGACAGAAAATCGAGGGTCTCGGTAAAATGGCTGATGCGCTGTTTGTAGGTCGCTTTGTTGTACGAGTTGGTCAGGTCGGTCCCCCAATAGCAGCGGCGCGGACCGAACGCGTCGAACAGGCGGCGGATGTGCACCGTCATGTCGCGGAATGGATAGGACTCGGCCGAATAGAACGGCGTCGTCGAGAGCTTCACCGAAACGTTCGGATATTTAGCCAGCGCCGCCGTCTGTTCGATCGCCTCCGGCAGCTTGCCGGATTTGGCAACCTCGCCGGTGACGCCGAGATGATCGGCGATCAGGGTCAACTGCGGATGCCGTTCGGCGACACGGGCGAAATGCGACATCGGTGCGCCGTAAAACATCACCGGCAGATCGCATTTCTCCGCCGCCGGCCAAAACCAATCCGCGGTTCCGTCGGTGAGCCAACTCCATTGCGGCGGATGAAAGGTCACCCTGATGCCGAGCATGCCGGGTTGCTGTTTCCAATCCGGCAACAGCGCCGCGGTTTTCGGCTCCGTGAGCGGGATGCGGCCCATGACCGCAAAGCGGCTCGGATATCTGCGCACGGCTTCGAGCGCATAATCGTTGCGATCGCCTTCCCAGGACGGCGGCACGATGACGGCGCGGTCGACGCCGGCCTCGTCCATCATCGGCACAAGCTTCTCGATCAGGAACGGTTCCGGGAGCTGCGCCACGCGGTTGGGTAACCACGGCCGGTCCGGCGTGTCCGCCTTCCACAGATGAACTTGCGCATCGACGATCATTGTGTGCCCTCCCGGATTTTGTTGCTTAAGTCTGCCGCCTGCGGCGGTCCGCCGCAATGCCGTCGATCGCGCTCCGCTTACACGCGACGCAGCGGCAGCGACCAGGCCAGCAATGCGCCGGCGCCGGTGAATGCCGCAATCGTGAGGAAGGCGGCGCGGAAGGCGTCGCCGATTTGGGCGTGAACGATAGCCTGCCGCGCCGGCGCCAGTGTCGCGATCGTTTCCGGGCCGCGCTCGATGATGGTTCCGAATAAAGTCGCCGTGTCGCGGTCCGTCGCGGTGAGGATGGAAAATAAGATCGCGGCAACCGTCGCCGTGCCGAAGGCGGCGCCGACCGAACGGGAGAATTGCACCATGGCGGCGCCGGTACCCAAAAGCCGCGGCCCGGACACCGCCTGCACCGTCACTTGCACGACACCCATGACGGTGCCCATGAACAGGGCGATGGCGCAGAAGGCCCAGGCCAGCTCCGTGGTGCTCAGATGCGGCGTCGCGAAGGCGAGGATCAAGAGGCCCACAGTTGCAGCCATCAAACCGTAAGTCGGAAACACTGCGGTGCGGCCCGTCCTGCTCACCATCTGGCCGGTAAACATGGAGCCGATGCCGATTCCCGCGGTTAGCGGCAGCAGGATTAAACCGGTCTCGGCCGGCGAAGCGCCGCGCACCGCGCGCAGATAGATCGGCAGAAACGTAATCAGCGAGACCAGCGCCGCGCCGTGGCAGGCCGCCATGGCGTCGGCGCGCCAGATCGAGGCCTGCTTGAACAGCCGGGGCGGAATGAGCGGCGAGGTGGTGAGCCTTTCCTGCCAAGTCAGCAGACCGAGCGAGACCAGACCGAACACAAGGAGTCCGAGCCCTAGCGGCAGTGCGCTTATTTGCATCCGCTGCACTTGTTCGAGCGCCAGGATGACCGGGCCGACGAAGAAGATGAACAGGACCAGGCCAGGAGAATCAAACGTGGTGCGGCGGCGATCGCCCTGGCGCGACGGAATGCGGAACACGAACATAACGGCAAGCAGCCCGAGCGGAATGTTGATAAGGAAGATCGATTGCCAGCCGAATGCCTGGGTGAGATAGCCGCCGGCGACCGGGCCGAAAGTATTGGAACTGACCGCCACGCCAGCCAGGTAACCCTGATAGCGGCCGCGTTCGCGCGGCGGGATCGCTTCGCCAATCAGCGCTTGCGACAGCGTCATCAGGCCGCCGCCGCCGAATCCCTGCACCACCCGGAACACCGTGAGCAGTTCGATATTGGGTGCAAGCGCACACAGCACCGAGCCCAGCATGAAGATCCCGAGCGCCACGAACATCATCCAACGCCGGCCGAACGTGTCGCCGAGACGCCCATAGACCGGGGCGGCGATGGTATTGGCGATCAGGTAGGACACGACAACCCAAGAGGCGCGCTCGATTTCGCCCAAACTCGACGCAATCGCGGGCAGCGCGGTGGCGACGATGGTCTGGTCGGCAACCGCCAGAAACATCGGCAGCATGATGGGGGGAAACACCGTGAGGAACTGCGAAGCCGACGATGGCGGCTCGAGCTGCGGCGCGGTTTCTTCCGGCCGCCCTCCCGGCGCGGCCGCGGCCTCGACAGCGGCCCGATCTGCGGTCTCCGGTTGGTTCAGAGATTCATTCATTGCGTGATGGTGGGCGAATGATTCGTGACGAAGGCTGCATGGTGAGCGCCGGCGCAACCCCGGCCAATAGGGTTTGTACGGTAATTTTCCACTTCTTGCGGCTTTGAGCCACGGCGAAATCGGGGCGGACAAGCATCCGGCCGGATCGGCGCGCGAGGGGTTAAACGCGGGGGGCGGGGCGGTTATGTCGGTTGATCGTGATGTGTCGAATAAGCTTTTATAGCCAACCCTGGCTGGTTCCAGCTCAAAAAAATTCTGGAATAATACAGCGAAAGCACCGGAATGGAGAGCTCGGTCACAAAAGTTCGGCCACAAGAGCGCCGGCCGCCTGGAAAGGCGGCCGGCTTTTTTCCGCGCGCAGCTTTCAGCCGACGAAGCTGACGCGTTCCTGTTCGCGCGCCTCTTCCTCGGTGATCGGCTGAGCCGGCAATTGCAACACGGTTGCCGCCTGACCTTCGCATAACAACGTCAGCAGCACCGTGCGCCCATCCGGAAACTCGAGCGCGTCGTGATGCGCGGCCATCTTGTCCTTGTTGACTTGCCGAAAGATGGCCGTTTGGTGGTCGATCGTCTTCGTCTTCCAGCCGAGCAGGCCGGCCGGCAGGCAGGCGACGTCGCTGGCGAAAGCCAGCTCCGTGCCGGGCAGAATGCAGACTGCCATTCCGGGGTCGTCAGAGGCGGAGAACCCGCGGGTCCCCGTCCCGAAGTCACGTGTCACCAGCTTGTCGCCGACCTTCGCCGGCCTCGACCGCACGCTTTGAAGGCTAAAGTCACACATTGGCGACTCCTTTCTTCCCAGATCTTGCGCTAGTCAGCCCCACAACCCCCGACAACGATTCTAAGCAAGATTGGTGCCGCAATTTGGCGGCAGCGGGGCATTTCGGCGTATCAGCCCTGCCGCGCGGCACCCAGTGGTCACGAATTGCCCGCTTCGTGGGCTTGTCCGCCGCGCGGTGCGTCTACGGCTTTCGCCGCTACGAGCCGAGGACGGCTTGAAGCGGTGCCGCCGCGAGCCCGGATCGGACACATTTTTCAGCAACTTGCCTGCGATCAAGGCGGGTGCTGCTGTTCAGGATGTCCCGGACATTCTTGCGCCGTTATTCGACCGTGATGCCGCCTACCATGCCGTCCCAATCATGGTCGGAGCATCGCAGATCGTAGGTGCCGGGCTTACCGGGTGTCAGGAAAACGTCCTTAGCTTCCCCAGGCTGCATCACGATCTCGGTGCGCTCGCGATTGAGAGCATCGGGATTGTCGATCTTGACGGTGGCGAAAAATGTCGGCGCCGTGAACTCGTGGGTTTGCTTGCCGTGATTCTCCAGATGCAGCCGATAATGCACGTCGTGGCGGAAGCTGAGGTGATTCGGCACGAACTTGTAGTCGATCATGACAACGTTGAGCGTATCCGGCGCCGGCGCGGCAGCGCCGAAAACGATTCCGAGCATCGTCAGCAAACCAAACTTAGCGGCGCTTCCAATCATCCTGGCCATCCCTGGACTGGCACTGCTATCGTCGCGCGCTCTCGTCTTTCGATTGCACCTTGAGCAAGCTAATTCCGTCGGGAATTCACGAACCGCTTATATCAATGCCCCGCCGCTGCGCGGCCACTATGAATCTGCGTCCGACGGACCAAAAGCAGGACCAACGGAATCATCGCCGCGGCGGTAATGGCGCAGACATGAAAGACGTCGATATAGGCCAAGATCGTCGCTTGGGTCTGGACCAGTTGGCCAATCATGCCGATCGCCTGACCCTTCGCATCGCCGGCCGCAGCGCCGTGCAACGTGAAATATTTGGTCAATTGCTGCAGCGTGGATTGAAAAACCGGCGATGACGGTACAGTGTTCTCGACGAGCCGCGACTGATGGAATTGGGTGCGCTGGGCCAAGACGACATTGGCAAGCGAAATGCCGATGCTGCCGCCAAGATTACGGGCTACATTCATCAGCGCGGACGCCTGATTGGTCTGGTTTGGCGGCAGGCCGTCGTAAGCCACGGTATTGATCGGAATGAACATGAACGGCAGCCCGACCATCTGGTAGACACGCACCCAGCAGAAGTAATCGAAACTGGCGTCGGGCGTGAGCGAGGTTGAATACCACATCGACAGCGCGATTCCGCTCAAGCCCAGGATCATCAGGTATTTCGGCTGAAAGCGGCCGGTCACCTGGCCGGCAATCGGCATGATGACCAGCATGGTCAGGCCGCCCGGCATCATGGCGAGGCCCGACAGCATGGCGGTGTAGGGAAACGTCGTCTGCAACAATTGCGGCATGATCTGGTTCGAGCCGAACAAGATCGCGCCGATCATCAGCATCACGAAAAATGCCATGCCGAATTGGCGGCGAAACAAAAGTCGCAGTTCGACGATGGGATTTTCCTGATTGAGCTCCCAGGGAATGAAAGCCAGGAACGAGGCGGCGGACAGCGTCGCGAAGGTGACGATGGTGCCGGATTTGAACCAATCGTCGAGCTGACCGCGATCGAGCACGACTTCGAGGCAGCCGAGCGTCATGGCGATCAGCGCGAAGCCGACCCAATCGACCTTGAGTCCGCCGGCCAGACGCTCCTTGCGTTCGCGTTCGAGCAGCTCAGGCTCATCGACCAGCCAGTGCACCAGCGCCAGCGAGGCAAGCCCGATCGGCACGTTGATGAAGAAGATCCAGTGCCAGGAGAAATTGTCGGTGATCCAGCCGCCGATGGTCGGGCCGACGGTGGGCGCGACGATCACGGCGATGCCGTAGAGCGCGAAGGCCTGGCCGCGCTGCTGCGGCGGAAAGGTGTCGGCGAGGATGGCCTGCTCGCTGGTCGGCATGCCGCCGCCGCCGAGCCCTTGCAGAATGCGAAAGATAATCAGCAAGCTCAAGTTCGGCGCCAGCCCGCACAGCAACGAGCTTGCGGTGAACAGCGCCACGCAGATCATATAAAACCGCTTGCGGCCCAGCACGTTCGACAGCCAACCGCTCGCCGGCAGCACCACGGCATTGGCGATCAGATAGGTCGTGACCACCCACGTGCTCTCGTCGACGCTGGCGGCGAGACTGCCGGCAATGTAGCGCAGCGATACGTTGGCGATCGCGGTGTCGAGCACGACCATGAAGGTGGCGATCGAGACCACCACGGCGACCAGCCAGGGATTGCGGTCGCCGGCGGCCGAACGGCTCGCGTCCCAGCCACCACGCCGCGGCTGATCGCTCATTGCACCTTCACCGTCGGGACGGCCGACATGCCCGGGCCTAAAAGCACGTCGGGCGGCCGGTCGAACACGATCTTGACCGGCACGCGCTGCACGATCTTGACGTAATTGCCGGTCGCGTTCTCCGCTGGCAACAGGCTGAACGCGGTACCGCTGCCGGATTGAATACTGTCGACGTGGCCCTCGAAGGTTCGGTCGGGATAGGCATCGATCCTGATAGCGACGGGTTGCCCCGACCGCATCAGGTCGAGCTGCGTCTCCTTGAAATTGGCCGTCACCCAGACATTGCGCGGCACGAACATCATCAGCGCCTGGCCGACCGCCGCATACGCGCCTTTGGCGGCGGTGAGCTTGGTCACGCGGCCATCGACCGGCGCGGTAATGATGGTGCGCGACAGATTGGCCTCGGCTTGTTCGAGGGCGGCGCGCGCCTGCGCCAATTGCGCTTCGGACAGCTTGCGCTGCGCTTGCAGCACGGGATCCTGCTTCGCGGCGGCGATGGCGTTGGCCTGCGCGGCGGCGAGCGATGCCTGGTTTTGCAGGAGGTTCGAAGTGTATTGCTGCGCCTGCTCGACGGTGGCGGTGCCCTGTCTGGCAAGCTGCTGATAGCGATCGGCTTCCTGCTGCGCGAAGGTCAGCGCGGCTTGCGCTTGCGCGACCTGTTTATCGGCCTGGTCGATTCGCGCCTCCTGCGCGGTAATCTGGGCCGTGAGATTGACGATGCTGGCTTGCGCCTGCGCGACTTGCGCTTTGGCCTGATCGACCTGGGCGAGGAAGTCGCGGTCGTCGAGCCGGACCAGTTCGGTGCCGGCGTCGACCGGCTGATTGTCGGTCACCGGGACGTCGATAATGGCGGCGCTGATTTGGGCGCTGATCTGCACCGTGCGGGTGTCGATAAAGGCGTCGTCGGTGGATTCATATTGCCGGGCATGGAGCCACCAGACGATTAGCGCGAGCAGCAACACGACGACGACAATCGCGATCGTGATCGCCAAGCCGCGGCGCTTGCGAAAAGTGTCGCGCCACGAGCGCTTTTTCGCGCCCTGGCCGCCGGCGGATTTCGCCTCGCGGCTGGGAGCGGAATCAGTCCGACGCTCATCATCGACGCGTTGATCCATGACCGACGCCTAAACGTTTGACGCGCCAATAGGTTGCCGGTTGCGTGATCTGGAAGAACATGGCTCAAACGGCCGCGACAGCTTTGGCGTGCCTTGCTTTAGCTGGTAATGGCGGCGGAGGCCAGTCAGGACGGCCCGGGGGGCCCGGAGGGACGCAGCGCAGCCGAGATTTTCTGGGTGAACTCGTCGAGTTCGTCGGCCGCGAGATCGCTGACGGCCCAGAAGTCGAGACCTCCTGCCGCCCAATGGCGAACATTGTAGCCTTGGATCGTGTCGGTCCCTGCCCCGGCATGCTTGGCGCCCAAGCGCTGGGCGACGAACAGATTGATGACATGCTTGCGGCGGCGATAGACGATCGAGGCCACCGGCTCGCCGTCGATGTAATCGAGCCGGCCGCCCAATAGCGTAAAGCCCTCGGCTGTCAGGTCGACGACCGGCGGCGCCACGTCGAGCTTGCCGTTGAACCAGGGCTTGACCGTATGCTGGTCGCTGGTTTCCACGTCCATCAGGTGTCCGGCCTGCAGCGAGCGGACGTGGGCCGACACGATTTCGTTGGCGATCGTCTGCTGCTCGTCGTTGCGGACGACGGTGAGAACGAGGCTGGCGGCAACGGCCGCGGATAGCGCCGTGCCGACGGCAAAGCCGCCGAAGAAGGTTCGCCGCGACGGTTGCGGGAATTTACGCGGGGCGATGACCGCCGCCGCAGGCTGAGGCAGCGCCGCTTCGATGCGGCGGCGCAGGCCCGCCGGCGCGGCCTCTTTCAGGTCGGCGTGCGCCATCGCGTCACGCATGGAACGGAACGCCTTGAGCTTCTCGGCACAGGCGGCACAACCTGCCGCGTGCGCCTCGACATCGCGGGCATGGCCGGCGTCGAGCTCGCCGTCGATCAGCGCATGCAGCAGGATTTCGCATTCGGCGCAGTTCATGGCGACGTTCCTGGTGCCGATCCCGGCGTCGCTTCGTCCGCGACGTTCCATGCCGCACGCAGCATCGAGCGCGCGCGGGCGAGCCGCGACATCACCGTGCCGACCGGCACGCCGGCAACCTTGGCGATTTCGTCGTACGACAAGTCGTTCACTTCCCGCAGCACGATGGCCTCGCGGAACGGCTGCGGCAGATTAGCAATGAGCCGACGGATCGCGGCGCCGTCCTGCTGGCGCAGCAGCACGGCTTCCGGCGAGGCGTGCGGCTCCTGCCACATCGGCAGCTCTTCCGCGACCGGCTCCGCCGCGGTGTAATCGGCCGCAATCTCCTGTTTGCCGCGCCGCGCGAACTCGGCATTGCAGACGTTGCGCAATATCGCCAACAGCCACGGTTTCATCGCCGGACCGCGATAGCTGTCGAAATGGCGCAATGCGCGCAGATAGCATTCTTGCACCGCGTCTTCGGCGTCGGCTGAGTTGCGCATGAGGTAACGCGCCAGCGTAAAGACGTCGTCGAGATGGGGCAGCGCGGCGTCGCGAAAACGCCGCGCTTTGTCTTGTTCGGCATTGGCGTCATCCGTCATCGGGGGGCAGCCGCTCGCGCATCGAGGATTGCTAACCGTTGCCTGGTTCTACCACGATCGTGCCCGTCATATGCGGGTGGATGTAGCAGAAGTATTGGTAGGTGCCGGGCGCGGTGAACGTCAACGAATAGCCGTCGTCGGTGTCGAGCGCCTTCGATCTGGTGAAGCTATTGTTGGTCCAGGCGATGCCATGCGGGATATCGTCTTTGTTGGTCCAGGTGACGGTGGTCCCGGCCTTCACCGTCAAGCTTTGCGGAGTAAAGGTGAAATTGTCGATCGACACCGGGCTCGCCGGACTGCTCGCCGGATTTGCGTTTTGCGCAGAGCCGGGCAGGACGATTGCGGCCAACATGGTCGCGGTGGCCGCACCGAGCGCGGCCGCGACGAGGGCGCTTCGCAGTGTGCTTGAGATGGACATGACGGCCGCCTCAGCCTTGCAGCGGCGCATCGACGATCGCGAGGCGCTGCTCGTTCTGCTTGAACGTGACGTTGGCGATGCCGAGCATCTTGCGCAGCTCACCGTCGGGGACTTTCATCGGCCCGGGGGAAGCGGCGGTGCCCGGCGCCGGCTGCGGGAATGCGGTCGAGCGCGCGGTGTGGAACGTGACGTTGCCTTCCACCTTTTGCATCACCTGGTGGATGTGGCCGTTGAGCACCGTCACCGAACCGAAGCGCTTGAGGTATGACAGCGCTTGGGCGCTGTCGTCGGTACCCCAGCCCCAGTCCGGGTAGATGGTCCAGAGCGGGATGTGGGCGAACGCGACGATGGGGGTCGAAGCCGATCGGCCTTTAAGGTCGTCTTCGAGCCATTCCAGCTGATCGGCGCCGAGATAACCGAGCCCGCCGGCCTTAAGATTGACGACGTTGACGAGGCCGATGAAGTGAACGCCGTTGGCGTCGAATGAGTACCAGCCGGCGCCCTTGGTGCCGGCGCCGTAACGCTCGCGGTAAAATTTCTGCTCTGGATCGAGAAAGTCGTGCTCGCCGGGGACGTAATGCACGTCGAGCCGCGTCTGCGCGATGATGCGGTCGGCGTCGTCGAATTGCGCTTCAAGCGACAGGTGGCTGATATCGCCGGTGTGGATCATGAAAGCTGGCTTCTTTGGTAGCGCATTGACCTTGGCGATGGCCTCTTCGAGCGTGCCGAGCGTATTGGGATTGGCCGGCTTGTCGAAGCCGACATGGCTGTCGCTGATCTGCAGAAAAGTAAGCCCGCGCGCTTCCTGCGCGACCGCCTCGCCCATGAGGCCGAGCGAGTGCGGCACCCCGCCGGAAACCGTCCACAGCACCCCGGTGCCGACCCAGGTCATGCACTCCAGCACCTTGCGCCGGCTGACGCCGTCGTCGTCGCGATCGGATTGGCTCATTGCTTGTCTCCTGTGCAGCCAATGCTGCCAAAACCATGGCGGCTCTGGCGGCTTCCGCTGACGAGATTGGGCAACGGCGAGATTTATTCCCGAAGCCAAAGAGATTTTTTCGGCGAACGAATCCGGCTGCAACGAGCATAGCCCGGAGTGAGCGGTCCGCTTTCACTCGTGCGCGCATGACGCAACACAAATCCTTCTCGCTGCGCGTCCGCGCCCGAGTTTTGCCAACGCTCACGCTCGCCTCTCGGCGCTCCCCTTCCGGCGTCATTGCGAGAAGCCAACGGGTCCGGCCCGAAGTGGCCGGCCCGATTACAGGCTCCGGACGAAGCAATCCAGTGCGGCCTCCGGATCGACCGGGTCGCGAATGACCTAGCCTGTGTGAAAACGCAAAAAATTGAGAAGCGTCGAGAATGATTTTTCTCAGATGACGCAAAATCGGACGCGCCTACGAATCTTCGTGCGTCTGAAAGCCGTTCGCGAGATTTCTATTCTATCGCGTCGAATCGCGCGGACGTTTTTACACAGCCAAGACCCAACGCGTCGGTTCTCCGCCCGCCATGGCTGCTGACATCCATGACCGCAGCGTCACCGCAATGGCTATAGGTCACTTGTTGACGAACGAATTCCGGATGGCAATCGTGCGTTGTTCGGACATTCGTTTGCCCCAGGTTTGCGCGTTTTGGGCCGTCGCGGCGGCACAATCCACAAATCCGTTATCCGTAATTTGCCATGTTGCGTTGTCGATCAGGCGTTGGCGGCAGATATCGCCGAAGTCAGGAAAGATCAGGATTGATCCATTGAGCAGATTGTCTCTGTTCTCTTGCGAGGAGATCGGCGACAAAATCAGCGCGGGAATATCGTTTCGGAAGTGGATTAGTGCCCATGAAAACGCGAGAAGCACGCATGCTGCATAAGCGCATCTGTTAAAGGAGCCGGTCCACACGGCTTTGCGTCGTATTCTAGTCCTGCGGTTGGCGCGCATGGGCAAATTGCTCTAAAGTGGACAGCAGCTCGACCGTAGAGGGTGCTCCGCTACAAGCTATTGATGAAACTATACGTGCTAATACCTATTCGACAGTTTCATGTCAGCACGCATGTCTTTTGACTTTCGGATGGGTAAAAACGGCGCGTGGCACGTGATTCTTTTCCGCTCGCGTTGAGAAGTTTTCTACAATTTTCGTCTTTTTGTGTTTGCTGCAAATTGGGCGCGCGGGGTTGAGCTTGGCCTCGCATGCGGCTTGTCTCCTGTACTTGGAGCATCGTTTATCAGCGGGGCTGGGGCGCGGCGAGGTGCGACGCGCGGTCGCCGATACAGATCGATCTGAGTCTGCACCTGTTACGTGGGAGGAGGAAGCCCTGCATGCGGCTCAACGTGCTATTCTTGATATGCCGCACAAGAACGCGCTTCGCGAGTCCGCTCGCGAGCGCGATTTCCGCTCCTGTCCCATCGCGACATATGGTTCCGAGAGGGCTGTGGGTCGCTTTCGGAGGATTGTGTTGCAAAACTATTTTGCGCCCCGAAACGACGAACACTTTTCTAAATCATATCCCGAATGAAGAATTTTGATTCAAGAAATCGCCCTTTCAGATTCTACTATTGCCCAT
>Ga0187784_10000481_pt1 | contig 29231 bp, 24 predicted proteins | sample 1015_SJ02_MP15_2_FD_132964 | JGI IMG/M metagenome (GOLD analysis project Ga0187784, IMG submission 132964) | Tropical peat soil microbial communities from peatlands in Department of Meta, Colombia - 1015_SJ02_MP15_20_MG | ecosystem: Environmental > Terrestrial > Soil > Wetlands > Peat | place... | reverse complement strand
GCTCCGCGCAGGTTCACCGACTGAATGAAATCCCAGTCATGGACGGCGAGCTTCCAGACGACCGACTCGCGTGACACGCCAGCGCCATGTATGGCCAGATCAAGCCGCCGGTGCTCGCTGGCGACTTGCGCGATGACGGAGGCGACGGAAGCATCGTCGCGGACGTCGCATTGAATCCAAGGCGTGTCTTTGCTCGGCGGTGGCGAAACATCCAAAGAAATGGCGATGGCGCCGGCGTCGCGCAGGGCGTGAACGATGGCAGTGCCGATCCCTCCGGAACCGCCGGTGACGACGGCGACCTGGCCGGCGAGTTGTGGGTTTTGTGTCATCTTGGAATTGTGCTTAGAACTAGTTTCGCAAATTCTTTTGGAAAATTGCGAAGCCGCCCTCAGGGGCTAAAGCCCACATTCTTGGCGGGCGAAGCGGCACCCTCCGAACTCGGGGCAGGCTCCTAAACAGGCGGTTGAAAAAGCTTGCGAGGAGCGGGCCCTCAGGCGCTAAAGCGCGGACCTATTTTCAGCGACTTTTCGGCACGAGTAAACTCGTGCCCTACCCAGTTGCTCGGGCTTTTCAGTTTTTCAGCAAGCTGAAAAGCCGCGCCCTACCTAAAACCAATCTCTAGAACCACTTCATTTCCCGGCTTTCACTTCTTGCGCAACCCAGGGAGCGATCTCGCGCACCAGTTCCTCGCTCCAGCGCGCGCCCTCGGCCAACCGCTGCCGCAGCAAGATGAAGTTTGGCTCGCGCTGATTCTTCGTGCCGTAGTGGAAGGCGCGGAAGCCCGCGTTGGCTTCGGTCATCATGTTCAGCGCCAGCCAGGCGCGATTGCTCTCGCGGTTGCGGTCCCAGTGCTCCAGCTTGTGTTTGCGCAGGCTCTCGACGGTCTTAGTCAGGCAGTCGGGCATAGTGTATAGGATGCGCGTGCACAGCCTCTCGACCGCTTCGTCCAGCAGAGTCAGATCGATGGTGGCCTTCGCCATCAGGGCCTTGCCCTCCTGCTGCGCCGCGCCGGTCTTGAACTCGCCCAAAACGACCCGGCCGTAGTCGTCAAGCAGGCGATCGGTGACCACCAACGGATTGGGAATCCAGTTGCCGTCGAGCTTAAGCACGGGCACGATCTCGGTGAGCCCGCCCAGCCAATAAAAGCGGTGTGCACTCCACGGCTGGCAAAGCGTGCCGCTGTACATGGAGCGTTCGATGCCGACAAAAAGCGGCAGGAAATCTGTGCTGCCGCCGTCGGGCGCGGAGCCGTGTTTCGGCCCGGCCTGGCTGAACACGGCCAGATCGCTCGCCACCGAAAAGTCGCAGGCCATGCCGATTTCCTGTCCGCCGCCCACGCGCATTCCGTTCACCCGGCAAATCACCGGCTTGTCGCAGTGCAATACTGCCGTGACCATGTCGTTGAAGAGCCGCATGTACTGCCGGTACTCCGCGGGAGCGCCGGCGTACACTTCGGCATACTCGCGCGTGTTGCCGCCAGTGCAGAATGCGCGGTTGCCAGCCCCGGTCAGCACCACGGTGGCCGCGGCACGATCGTTGCTGGCCTGGCGCAAGGCCAGAATGATCTCTTTGATCATGGTGGTGGTGTAGGCGTTCAACTCTTCCGGATTGTTGAGCGTGATCCAGAGGTTGTGCAGGCCGTCGACCAACTGGCCGGCGTTGTCGCGCGCCGGCCGCTTTTCGAGGGTGATCTCCCGCGGATGAAAATCTTCGATCAGATTATGGTTCTTCATGATGTCCTCGATTGGGTGACATCTTGCTCCCTGAGACGACGTCATCCCGAAACTCGGCGCATTTCAGCCGAGTGAGGGATCTGGCGCGGAGTGTCACTACCTTAGACTCGTGTACACCACTCGCCAGATCCCCATTCGACTCCTCCTCGTCGCTCCGCTCCTCGGACTCGCTCAGGGCAGGCTCTCGCCCCGCTGGTGAAAGCGCGGGGCTTTCGGGATGACTAGTTCTTGAATCAGTCAAGTATATTGGCACCTTCAGTTGTTCGGAACTAACACCGCGCGGCGGCGGATGGCGTGTTTGTGCACGGCTTCCAACACGTCCGGCGCCTCCTCCAGAGAATGTTCTTCGATGTAAGGCCCAAGCGCAACTTTGCCTTCGAGCACCAGGGCAAGGGCCGCGGGATATTGGCCTGGCGGGCATCCCCAATTGCCTTGCGCCGTGGCGTCAAACGCCATCAGGTTGGAGAGCCGCACTTCTATCGGCTTTGGGGAATATCCGACTATCGCCAGATGCGCGCCGTGATCCAACAAGCTGAAGGCGGTGGCTTGCCCAGTTGCGGTGCCGCTGGTTTCGAAAATCTTCAGCCCGATTCCGCTGCGGCCGCTTTGTTTCACAAAGGCCCGCACGGCGGATTTGAGATCTTTCTCACTCATCTTGCCGGCTTCCAAAGTGAACGCCGCTCCGTGTTGTGCCGCCAAGACAAGGCGTTCCGGGTCGACATCAATGGCCACAACCGCCGCTCCCAGCGCTGCCGCGATCTGCACGCCGAATCCACCAATTCCGCCCACACCGACGAACGCGGCCACATCGTTGGCGCCAAGCTGCGCTCGTCGAATCGCTTCGTAGGGCGTTGTGACAGCGTCGGCAACCACGGATAAACCCGCCAGCGTGACACCGTGCGGCAAGTTCGCGGGTACCGGGCAAAGTCCGCGGCCCGGAACCACGACGTGCGTGGCAAACCCACCATCACCGTCATTGCCGGGCATAAACTGTTTGCGGCAGATGGTAGCCCGTCCGGCCTTGCAGGCTGCGCATTCACCGCAGGGAATCACCGCTGGAACAATTACCGGTTGTCCCAACCAGTGACTGACATGTTCGCCCGCCGCGACCACGTGGCCGGAAATTTCGTGTCCCAGAACAAGCGGAAGTGGATGCCGCGTAGGCACGCCATCGAAGGCAAAACCAACGTCAGTATGGCACACGCCGCAGCCGGCGACTTTGATGACAGCCTGGTCAGGTCCCGGTTCGAGCGCAGGGAGTTCCTGGCGCACCAAGCGCTGGCTCGGCGCAGTCAGACGAAATCCAAAAGCCCCTTGAAGCGCCCCGCTATGTGCTTTACCAGTAGTCGCCGTGCTATCAGTCGCAGAAGGCATAGAACCTCATCAATAAATCCAAATGATCTTACTCCATCTTGCCGACTGTGGTGAAAGTGGATTTCTGGAATCCAGAGCCTAAAAGCGCTCCGACGGCCTCGGCGCGCCTCAACAGTTTATGGAACAATGCGCCTCATCCGAGAAATGCAACCCTCAAGCGCTAGAGCGCGAACCTCTTTTCCACGGCTTAGCGGCACGAGTGAAACTCGTGCCCTTCCCTTGAGGCACTCGAGTTTTCCGCAAGCTGTCAAGGCTTGGCTGATACTGATCTCGGCTCTTAGCGCTATCGCTGGAAGCAAACCGCTCAGGCGGGCGTTTCCAGCGCAGGTTGAGCGGTGGAAACTTCCGGATTCGAGTTTTCTTTCGCTGCCAGCCGCTTGTGTCCCAGCAGGGCGGCACCCAGAGCGCACACGTAATCGCAATCCGCGGGAACATACACCTTCGCTCCCAACTTTTGCTGCAGCGATTCCACTATGCCCGCTTGCAAGGCTACGCCGCCGATGAGGACGACTTCCCCGTCCATGCCCGCCCGCTTCAGCATACCTACGGCACGATCGGCCAGCGAGTCGTGGATGCCGCGCAAGATGTTCTCCACGCTCACCCCCGCGCTGACGTGGTTGATGATTTCGGTTTCAGCCAGCACCGCGCACACGCTGCTGATGGGCTGCGGGTTGGTGGCGCGCAGCGAAAGCCCGCCGACTTCTTCCAGGCTGATTTCCAGATACTTGGCGGCACGAGCAATGAACATCCCAGAGCCTGCCGCGCATTTATCGTTGGTCTTGAAATTGCGGACCTTGCCGGCTTCGTTCATGGTAATCGCACGGGTGGACTGGCCGCCCATGTCGAGTACGCAGCGGCAGCCGGGAAAAAGATAACGAGCGCCGCGGGCGCCGCTGGTGATTTCAGTGATTTGTATGTCGCGAAAGCTAACGCCATAGCGGCCAAACCCGGTGGTGGCGGTGTAGTGAATGTCGTCGCGTTTCAGGCCGGCTTCCGCCAATGCGGCTTTCAGCGCGCTCACGGCGGCTGCTTCCACGTTGACGCCGCTCTTGGACCGTCCCTTGCCCAGAATTGAGAGCTGGGCAGAACCGTCCCGCGCGGCTACCACGACCTTAGTGAAGCCGGCGCCACAATCAATGCCTGCTACCAGCCGCATGTTCGGGCCTCCAAGCAGAGAATTCAAAACTCTGATCCAATTTCTCAAGAGCAAACACCGCCGCCCCGATCGCGCCCATGAATTGCGAATCGGGGCTGACCTGCAGTTTTGTCCCCAAGATTTCTTCCAGCGCGTAGACCATACCGCTGTTGCGGGCAACGCCACCCGTCAGGGTGATGTCCGGCTCGATGGCGATGCGGCGCGCCAGCGAAAGCGTCCGCTTGGCGATCGCCAAATGCACCCCTCCGAGAATGTCTTCTGGCTTCTTGCCTTGCGCCAGGTAGGAAAGAATGTCCGACTCCACGAACACAGTGCACACCGTGGCCATCTTGACGGCACGGGTGGCTCGCAGGGAAAGCGGACCAATGTCATCGAGCGAAATTCCCATGACTTCCGCAGCATTCGCCAGGAAACGCCCGGTTCCCGCGGCGCACTTGTCGTTCATCACGAAGTCGAGCACCTGTCCGTCTTTGCCCAAGCTGATGGCCTTGGAATCCTGTCCGCCCATGTCGATGACAGTGCGGGTGGTGGGACAAACGAAGTGCGCGCCGCGGGCGTGGCAACTGATCTCAGTCATCTGCGCGTTGCCAAACGAGATGTTGTAGCGGCCATAGCCGGTGCCCACGACAAATCCGACCTCAGGGGCATGGATGCCAGCCGCCTGACACACCGCCAAGAAAGCGTTGTCCGCGGCTTTGCGCACATTGGCGCCCGTGTCCACCAAAGCACGGGCCAGAATTTCGCGGCCGCCATTTTCAGTCATGACGACCGCTTTGGTCTGTGTCGATCCAACATCAACTCCAGCAGCAATTCTCATGCGTCCTCTTTTCTGTAAAGCGGCGCTCCCTACGCGTGCGTATGCGCTCCCAGCTTGGAATGCTCCAGCGCCTCAAAAAATGCATCGATTCGATTGCGCGTCTGCGCCTCTGCGAAGTAGCGCGGATCTTCTAAATCTGACTCGATATACAGGGTCGGGATGCCCAGCTTCTTGGTGACGTAGTCGCGCATGTCTCCCTGGCCAGCGGAAAACAGCCGGCAGCTTTTCACGAAGTGAATAATCAGCCCGTCGGCGTTCCACTCTTCCAGATAGCGCCGAATCTGCTCGTAGCGCTGCAGATAGTTACGGTTGGTGACGTTGTGCGCCAGCATGTGCAGCGCCACAGACTCGAACGGGTGATCGGGATCGTGCCGAGCGCCAAATTCCCACAACCCGCCGACGGTGGAATACGTGGACGCAACCGTGGTCGCTTTCCACTTGGCAAACATATCGCGGAAGGTGCGGAAATAAGGATATGGCGGAGGTCCCTCAATCACCAGGCGGAATTTTTCCTGATCGTACAAGCCTTCCCCCGCGTCCACTTTGGCTTGCATTTCCTCCAGAGCAGCACGGAAAAACTCAACTCCCTCGGGCGTTCCACGATAGACATACAGCGGTCCCATCAGCGTGATGGCGTCGAAGTAGGCATCGAATGGCGACGGCGTACGGCGGGCCAGATGCTTGATCTGCGACCATAGCTCTTCGACTTGAGCCGAACAACGCACCGCCTCGGCGAAGCGGTCATAATCGAACTTGCGGCCGCTGATCTGTTCGAGTAGAGCCACAACCTCCTTGAGCTGGCGGACTACATAATCAAGGTCTGCGCGGCTGGGCTCGTCTTCTCGCTGAAAAGGAACATCGAGTACATAGAGCTTGGAGCGGGTCAGTTCGGCCGTGTGCTCGAACCACTTGATATAGGTGTTGCAGCCCACGAAATTGCACAGCACCAAGTCCGGCTTGGGCAGCTTGCCGCCGGTGGGCGTGATGCCTTTGAGGTAACATCCGATGTCGGCCTTTACGTAGGCGCAGTTGTCGGGAGCGTAGCCGAGTTCTTCAGCTGCCAGGATCGGATCCAGCGACTGGTGGCGGATGGCCAGTTGCAGGGCGTTCACCTCGGGATAAATTGGGGCCGCGCCGAAGCCCTCCAGCAGCTCCACGCAGTTTCCCGAGATCATCAGCGAAGCCGTGGGAGGTGCGCCGGTCTCTGCGGCTTCGTTCAGCCGGTCGTACCACTTGAGCATCAGATCTTTTTGCCGTTGATGAATGTTGCCGCGATATTCGCTACGCTTTGCTTCCGCCATGAATCACCATCCTCATTTCTTGCTTCCCACACGAGCGGAGCCTGCCCTGAGCCGAAAGCGAAGGGACGCTCGCGCCTACATCGCGCCTTGGGGCACCCTCAGGGGCTAAAGCCCGCATTTTTGGCGGGCCTAGACGGCACGACTGAAGTCGTGCCCTTCCCAAGACCTATTTGCGAAACGGCTCTGCATTATGCCTCAATCAAACACCAGCGACTCGACAAACGTCTCCACTTCCGTGCGCACACGGTCAAAGGTGAACTGCTTTTCCTCGAACTCCACCAGGAGGTGGGGGACGTCGATTTCTTCCAGCTTCTTCTTGAACAGCACGTAGTCGAAGTAGGCCGGTTCACAAAACTTGGCGATGAGGAACAGCACAGCATCGGCCCGCGATTGTTTCACCTTGTCCGCCAGCCCTTCCCAGCGCGGGGCGCGGAAATCGTGACGGACAGAAGAGTACACGGCGCGATTCACGTAGCTTTCCGCCAAGCTGCGCAAGGGGTCGCGGTTGGTGGGAACGTCCTCCACGAACCAGCTTCGCCCGATGACAAAGTCGTCGTTCACTATGTAACAGCCGGCATCTTCGGCGAGCTTGATTAGATCCAGCGGCGGCTGTTCGCAGAAGGCGCCCTCTACCACGACGCGGATCGAATCGCGCGTCTTTCCCGAGCGCTGCCGCAGCTCTTTCAGAGAGTCTTCCAGCATCTGGTTGTGCTCTTCCACCGGCATGAGGTTGCCCGCCCGCACCAACACATAGCTCTCCCAAGCACGCAGCAGATGCGGCTTCTGGCAGCGAAACTCATACAGCTCGCGAATCAGTTGCCGGTTGCGGTTGTAGAGAACGATGGCATCGCGCAGGGCGCCTTCGGTGATCCTCTTGCCACCAAGACGCTCGAGTTCTGCCGCCAACCGCTGGTATTCACTGAGGAGAAAATCCACGCTGGCGGCGGAACTGGGGTTGTGCGGCAAGTGGAGAAAGTCGACATAAAGGTCGGGGAAGTTCCGCTTCATCACAAAACAGAGGTTCCGGGCCGAATCGCAGATGGAGCTGAACAGCAGGCCATCGAAGAGCTTGAGCTGTTCGCGCATGCCCATCTCCATCGTGGTCTTTACAATGGAACAGATGAAAGAGCCAAAGCGGGCGTCGGCGTGCTGGATGTCGAGGCGGTCGCCGCCGCCGCTTACCCCCACCGGCAACATCCCGGCGGCGTGGATGATCTCGGCGGGAGCGTACACGGGGAAGTAGCCGATGACGCGGGCGCTGGGGTGAGCGTCCTTCCATTGGCAGATGCGGTCAAAGCTGAGATCGGCGAGCCGATCTTGGCATAGTTCGAACGTTCGTTCGGATGAAGGCATAGGTTCATTTTGCCCATTCCGATCACGTTGTTGCTGTGATCTAGGTCACAGGCTTGTGTGACCGTACTGAGCCGTCACCGCCTTCAAGCCCGGCGGATTCCCCAGTAGTAGCGGCCACCAACCGCAAGCTCTCGCTACTCCGCATCACCTCCCGCAAGCGGAAGGGAATGCTCGGGTCGAGACGACAACATCTGGGGATACAGCAATAGTGGAACTGCTGTGCGCGGGGAGCGACCGGTGGGGGATTCCGGCCGCTCCGTCACACTGCCTGACACATCTTGCACGAGCGGGGACGCCCGCGGCTACGCACCACTCAGAAGCTCAGGTGCAGCGACATGGAGATGTTGCGCGATGCCCCGATGGTTGAACTGACCACGCCTAGCGTCGGCTGGCTTTTGGCATTGACCGTGAGGTTGTTGTTCAGCGAGTACAGGCTTTGCAGATTCCCCGCCAAAGTTGCTGCGCCGGGGTAAACCGGTGCGTTATTGAAGTACCCGTTTACGGTTGCGATTTGCCCGGGTATGTCGAAGCTCGGCGTGTTGGTGAGGTTGTAGATGTCGAGGCTATATTTCAGGTTGAATCTTTCGGTGATCTTCGTCATTTTGACGATCGAAATATTCGCCGTCCTCTGAAATGCCTGGCGGAAGGCGTTGCGATATCCGTTGGCAAAGTTGGTCTCATACACGTCGCACAGGGCCACGCCGGCGGCGCTGTACCCGCAGGGTGGAACACCATCCTGGTTAGGCGCGATCAACGGAATCGTAAAAGCCGCCGGGTTTATAGCGGCAGCGGGAGGGGAGCCGTAAGCCCCAACCTGGCCTGTTATCGCAGTCTTTGGCGTGAATCCCGGGGCCAGGGGCAAGATGGGGTTTGTGATCCCGTCGTCGGTGCTGTAGTAAATGCTGCCCGCCGCCCCAGAGTAATCGATGATGCTGTAAGGCTGGCCGCTCTGCAACACCGTGACTCCCTGGAGACCCCATCCGTTGGCTAACATCGACCAGACGCCGCCTCCGTGCACCAGGTTGGGAACAATGTATGAATAGTTGAAGGTGAATACGTGGGTGCGGTCAAAGTCGGAGGAACCGTAGCCCTCGGCGATGTTGTTAGGATTGTTGCCGGTGTAGAACAATCCCAGTGCGCTTTGCTCATCGAGGGCATGCGAGTAGGTGTAGGAGAAGCTGCCCTGGAAGCCATGACTGAGGCGCTTTTCCACATGCACCAGCAATGCGTCATAAGAGGAGTTGCCGTTGGTCATGTAGCTGACCGAGTTCACTCCATAACCGATATAGGGAACACGCAGGTCGGTATTTCCGCCGTCGTAAGTGTCCAGCTCGGGACCACCCCCATTGGGCAACAGTAAGGGGTTGTAATTGGCGTCGTTGACCTGGTAGCCGTAACTGTAAGTTTGACCATGGATCGGGTTCTGCTGCGTTGCGATTTGGGCTTGGTTGAAGGGGATGGGAATTACCTCGTGCCGGCCCCGGTTGCCCACATAACCAATGTCAATGGCCAGAGTCCGTTTCGGTTGGTATTGGATATCGAGCGTGTAATTGATGGTGTAAGGTAGCGTGTTCTTGCTGTTGTAGTCGCCGAATGGATAGGCGATGCCGACGGTGGGGTTGGTGTAATAGTTGTACGCCTCAATGCTGGCTATGTTGGGCAAATACTTTTGGGCAAAGGTTGAAGGATCCGCCGTCGGGGGCGCTGGACGAGTCGCCCCGAACGGATCGGACAGGGTCGCTCCCTGTACGGCCGGCGAGGGAACAAACAGCGGTGGCTCCTGGGTCACGCCAAACGGCCCGCTGATGGCGCCTCCCGCGCCGGGAGAGAGATAGGTAAACAGTTCTCCGCGATCGTAGTACATCCCGGCCCCGCCACGGACGACGACCTTGTCGTTGAACACTCTTGGGCTAAGGGCAAAGCCAAGGCGCGGAGCAAATCCCCACTGCCGTCCCGTCAACGTGGTGTTGCTCACTCCCGGGGTGTGGAACTGCGGGTTGTTTCCTGCCACGATCAAGCCGCCGTTGCCTCCGATGGTGTCCGTCGCGGCATCGTAGGAGTACCGGGCCGGATCAAAGTTGAAGAAGTCACCGTACTTTTCTGTGAGTCCGCCGTGCCGGTCAAAGCGCAGCCCCAGGGTCAGGCTCATATTGGAGCGCACCTGGAACTTGTCTTGCAGGTACATGCCCTGGTCGTTGGCGCGGTAATAACGGTTAGCGTTGCCTTGATAAAAATTGGTCCCAATAAATTGCAAGGTGGGAGGGCAGTAAATATCGCCGGTGATGAAATCCGCAAAATTGCAGGCGCTGATGTTGGCGGTGTCGGTTTTGTTGTTGCGGATGTTCAACTGGGTGAAGGGGAAACTGCCACCAAAGGTGAGGGTGTGTTTGCCCACCGTCCAGATGGCATCGCTGGAAGGCATGATGCGGTTTTGAAATACGCCCGTACGAGTAAAACCACCGGGATAGCCGCCGGGACCAATATTAAGATACTGCCCATAGATGGTTGGGTTTAAGTTGCCAATCTGAATCCCAGGAAATGTAGGAAGGCCAAACAGGTTGATGCCGACCTGCGCGCCATTGAATAGCTGGTCGTTGTATGTGTAAGCCTTCATGCGGATAAGGCCTAGCGTCTGCGTCCAGAAGAAATGCTTCGAAACCGTGATGGAATTGTTGATGCTGGCTACTTGGCTGCCCGCGTCCATGTGTTCATCAAAGCCGCTCACACTAGAGAAGGCATATGGCGAAATGGCAGGGTCATGCTGGTAGTAGTACTTGAGAGCTAGCGTATCCTTGGCGCTGGCGTTCCAATCCAGGTTCGCTACCGCCTGGTCTGTCTTGAATCGTGCGGTGCCGGGGATGGAGGCGTTGTAGCGAAGCAGTCCTCCCATATCTACACCGCCCAGGTCACCGGCGCCAAACGAATCGCTGGGAATCAACCACTGCCCGTTGGGAAGCTTGTAGTTGAGCAACGTTTGCGCCACGGGGCTGAGAGGTGTGTTCAAAGGAAGACACGCGGCCAACGGAGGCGCCCCGCAAGGCAGATCATAATTGGCGACGTTGATCAGTGCCGCATTGCTGCGGTCATCGGTCAAGCCGGGCGGCACATCCAGGCGCGAGATTCCGGTAGCTTGGTCGGCCACATGGGTGTGCTGATAGGACAAGAACCCAAACAACTTGTTCTTGATGATCGGGGCGCCAAAGGTGCCACCGGCAGTCCAGCGATGGAGATCGGGATTTTTCTCGTTGGCCGGAATGGTCGGATCGGAAATATAGAAGAACGGCGCGGCATTCAGCCAATTGGTTTCCCGGTTTCCATAGAGCTCGCCGTGAATGCTGTTGGTGCCGGACTTGGTGCTCATATCGATGTGCGCGCCGTTCGTCGATCCCTGCTGCGTGTCATACATGGAAGTGTTGACGCGCAACTCCTGGATGGTCTCCGGAGCCGGCGTGGGCAGGGCTTGGCCAATGGCAAGATACACTGAAGTGGCGCCGGTTATCTCTCCACCGCCGCCCGGTCCCTGAGTTCCAGTATTGAGCACTACGCGGTAGGAAGCCACCTGGCTGGTGCTCTTGCCGTTGAACAGGTTGGTGGCGTCCACGCCGTTCAACAAGAAGGTGTTGCTGGTGTCGCGCTGTCCGTTGGCCCAGATGGGTTGATTGCCCAGGCCGCTGTTGCTGGCCGTGCTGTTGAGCAGTTCGGCATTCACGCCCGGTGCTAGCACCGCCAACTGGGTGAAGCTGCCGGTGGCCAGCGGGATCGACTGGATTTGCTGTGTATCCAGGATGTAGCCGTTGGTGGTGTCTACCGCATTCAGCAACGGCTGGGCTTCCACCGTGACCGACTCGGAGACGGAACCAACCTTCAATTGCGCGTTCAGCGTCACCGTGCGGTCGGCCTGAATCAGAATGGCCGGAACCTTCTCGGCGTTGAAACCTTCATGGGTGAAGCTGAGGGTGTAATTGCCGATGGGCAAGTTGACGAACAGATAAGCCCCGTTGCCATCGGTTTTCACGGTGCGGGTCAGACCGGTCTGGTCGCCCACGGCTGTCACTTGCGTGTCGGGAAGCACGCTTCCTGACGGGTCGGTGACCGTCCCCGTAACGCCGCCCAGAGTTTGCTGCGCTGAAGTCCAGGAAGCTGCTACCAGCCAGACACACAGAATCGCTGCTGCAAAACAGAACTGCCGCTGTGCTCTTGCGTACATGATTTCCCCCAAAGAAGATCGAAATGCTGAACCAAGCCAAAGCTGCATGAACAACTCTTGTCAACTATTTGGAATGCGGGAAAGCTAACGCTCCGCAGCCGTGGTTGTCAAGAGTTTTGTGACGCGCCTCACGCGGAAGGCGGAGCCAGCGCACAGGGCGGCTTGCCATCTGCGGCCTGCATGGTATCATGCTTGACGGTATGGCTACGATGAAAGTTCCCGCGCAACCGAGATTACGCCAGAAGGCCCAGCTTATGTCGGCCTCGGAAATTGAACGAACGCTGGTCCGTCTGGCGCACGAGATTGTGGAAAAAAATGGCGGCGGCGATGCTCTGGCCTTCGTGGGCATCCGGCGCCGCGGGGTGCCCTTGGCGGAGCGCCTGGGTAAACTGGTACAGCGCATTGAGAGCGTACCGGTTCCTGTGGGCCAGTTGGACATCAGTTTTTATCGCGACGATCTTTCTACGGTTGGCCACAAACCTATTGTCCAGCAGTCGGCAATCGGCTTTCCCGTGCAGGGCAAGAACATCGTTCTGGTGGACGACGTGCTGTACACCGGCCGCACCACACGCGCTGCCCTGGATGCGTTGTTCTCCGAAGGCCGCCCGCGGCGAGTGCAACTGTGCGTTCTGATCGACCGCGGCCATCGCGAATTGCCCATTGAAGCCGCTTTTGTTGGCCGCATGGTGCAGACCACGGCGAATGAAGTTATCGAAGTGAAACTGACCGAGGTCGACAATCAGGATAAAGTTCTGCTCATGGAGAAGTGAGGCCGCAGTCCCGGTCCAGCCGCCCGGCGGTGGTCCACTGTTGCCCAAATTTAACGGAAGCCATCCCCGAACAGGGGAAGGGACAACGGAGGGCATGTCGCAGACATAGCTCGGAAACTTTCTCTTGCCTGTTTCATGGTTCGTGGTGTAGATTCCGTCTTTCATCCAAAGGGCCCAAGACTCGGCAGAAAGGAAGAGCCGCACCATGGACCTGTTTCATCGCCAGCCACAGGGGAGTGACATTCACACCGGCCGCGACTGCCGCTTCTGTTCTCAGGCCGATCCTGATTTTGCCAAACGCCATCCCATGGATCGCCTGGTGGCTTCCACGCTGGACGATGTTGCCTCGGCGCATCTCACCGAACAAGGGCACGTGCAACACCGCCTGGCCGAACTGAGAAGCAAGCGGGCGGGAATGTTGAGCCAGCCGTTGGCTATATCTGCCTGAAAAAGAGCGGCTTGCGTCAGGTCACAGCCGAGTGTGATGGCAGTGCGCGACGGGGCGCCGGAAAACGGCTAGAATGCGATTACCGTGGACAGAGAAAGTTTGCCAGCCAGCCAGGAATTGGCCGAACTGGTTAAGATTTGCGACCGGCTTAAGCAACTGGGCTATGCGCAGTCAAAACGCATTCGCATTTACGGCCAGGAATTCGAAGTGATTTCAAATCCCTTCCCGCAGGGAAAAGGTGTTGCCGTGCAAGCGCAGCCCAAGGGGACAAAGCAGGCCCGCGTGCTGCAACTGCCGCTGCCGGTGCTGCAAATGGTGACCCGGAGTAAACCTGCGTAGGATCGCAACTCAACTGGTCTGTCTGGTTTTATTCGCCGCTCAAGAACGCTCGTCGCCTCGCGGTGGGCCCCAGGCTGCTTTAGAGCAGAACTGCCCTAGCGCACGAGCATTCGTTCCTGGCACACTTGGCAAAGCCAACTTTCCTTGAGATCGATCCACTCTACGGCATGTGACGGCGCCATGGCGCAGCGGTAATCGGTGCAGTGGGTGAGGCTGACGGTGTGGCCCACCTCATGCACCGCTTCCTTCAGCAGGCGCTGCCGCAGAACGGCCTCATCTTTGGGTAAACCGTAGAACTCCTGCCTTAAGCGATGCAGTGAAACCAAGGCGCATGGCCCGCCCATCTGCGCTTCCCCGAAAACGAAGGTGAGAATGGGAATGTACAGATCGACGGCGGTCACGCCCAGCAGGCGCCAGGTGTCGCCAGTGACCATGGCCTGCATGCGGGCAAGAATTTCAGAGGAGTGGTGTTGCTGCCGCTCGCCATGGAAAGCAAACTCAGGATCCAGCGGCGCGCGCAGCAGTTCGCAGGGAACCTGAAAGGTGTCGGCCAGAGCGGGCGCCAGTTCTACAAGCAGCCCGCCGTCGAGTTTCCCGACTGGGAGCACCTGGAGGTTCATCTGGTTTCAACGTGTGGCCGGCTCCAACCGTACTTCTTCAACTTGTGGTGCAAAGTGACGCGGTCGATCTGCAGAACTTCCGCGGCGCGGCTCTGGTTCCAGCTGCAGGATTCCAGCACCCGCAGGATGTGCGCCTTCTCCATCTCGTCCAGGCTCTGCGGCGCTCCGTTGTTGGCCGGCGCTTTGAAAATGAAGTCCTGCTCGCGGATTTCCGGCTCCTGCGCCACCACCATGGCGCGTTCCACCGCGTTCTCCAGTTCGCGCACGTTGCCCGTCCATGGCTGCTGCTGCAGCAGATCCATGGCCGCGGGCGCCACCCGGTTGATCTTCTTATTCATCTGCAACGAAAACTTGCGCACAAAGTGGTTCACCAGCAGGGGGATATCCTCGCGGCGGTCGCGCAGCGGCGGCATCTCGATGCGGAAAACGTTTAGCCGGTAGAACAAGTCCGGGCGGAACTTGCCTTCCTCGATCACCTTTTCCAGGTCCCGGTTGGTGGCCGCCACGCAGCGAAAATCTACCTTGATTGGCTGGTTGCCGCCCACACGCACGATCTCGCGCTCCTGCAACACGCGCAACAGGTCGGTCTGGGTCTTGAGGCTGATGTCGCCGATTTCGTCGAGAAACACCGTGCCCCCTTCGGCGATTTCAAATTTCCCTTTCTTGCGGTATTGGGCGCCGGTGAAGGCCCCTTTTTCGTGGCCGAACAGCTCGCTTTCCAGCAGCGTTTCCGTCAGAGCGCCGCAATGGATAGCCACCAGCGGATGAAAACGCCGGGGACTGGCTTGGTGAATGGCGCGCGCCACAAGTTCCTTGCCGGTTCCGCTTTCGCCCGTGATCAGCACGGTGGCGTCGGTGGGGCCGACGGTCTCGATGGCATCAAAGACCTTCTTCATCGCCACCCCCTGACCCACCATTTCCTCCGGCCGGGCCACCTCGGCGACCGTCTCCCGCAGCAAGACGTTTTCCAGTTCGGTGCGCTTATGCGCCATCGCTTTCCTTACCAGGTGCGCGATTTCGTCAGGATCGAGCGGCTTGGTCACGTAGTCGTAGGCGCCGTTCTTCAAAGCGGCCACGGCGGTTTCCACCGAGGCGTATCCGGTCATCATGATGACGATGATTTGGGGGTCGATTTCGTGGATGCGCCGCTGCAGTTCGATGCCGTCGGTCCCGCGCATTTTAATGTCCAGCAGCGCCACGTCGGGCTTTAGCGCAGCCAGCATGGTCAACGCCTCGCTGGCGCTTTCCGCGCTCGAAACTTCATAACCTTCTTCCCGAAACCACTTTCCCAGCGAGTCGCGCACGCTGAGTTCGTCGTCCACAATCAGGAGTTTTCCTTGCGTGTTCACATCATCACCTCGTGCCGGCAGGGACGGCCCCGCTCTTTGCGGCTCCGCTGGCAACAGGGCCTTCCAGCGGGAGCGTGACCACAAAGGCCGTTCCCTTGCCCAGTTCGGATTGCACATGAATCTGGCCACCGTGCCGTTCGACAATGCTGCGGCTGACGGCCAAGCCAAGACCCACGCCGCGCCCTGTCTCCTTGGTAGTCAAGAAGGGTTCAAAAATGTTGGCCAGAATTTCCGGCGGGATACCGGTGCCGTCGTCCCGCACCTCAATCAAAGCCTGGTCATTGCCAGAACTGAGCCGCGTATGCAACCACAGGTTTCCTCCGTGGGGCATGGCGTCGATAGCGTTCATCACCAGAGCCAGAATCACCTGCTCGATCTGTCCGGGGTCGCACTGGACGCGTGGCAGATCTTCGGCCAAGCTAAGTTGCAGTTGGATGCCTGCCATTTCTATTTGGTGCTGTACCAGCCGGACCGACTGATCAATCACGGTGTTCAGACTGGTGGATGCCACGTTCATCGGCGCGGTGCGAGAAAACGTCAGCAGGTTCTTCACGATTTCGCCGCACCGACGGCTTTCCCTCGCGATCAGATCGAGAGACTCCATCGCCTCCTGCTCTTTGCTTTCCATCTCGTGCCGTTTCAGCCATTTTTCCAGCAGTTTGGCATAGGTCAGGATGCCGGAAAGCGGATTATTGATCCCGTGGGCCACCACCGCAGCCAGCTTTCCGATGGAGGCCATTTTTTCAACCTGCAACATGTGCTCATGGGCACGCTTGAGTTCCCGGGTCTTTTCGGTCACGCGGTCTTCCAGCGTCTTGGCCCAGGCCACGATCTCCTCGTTGGCGGCGCGCAGTTGCACGCTCATGGTGTTGAAGGAGCGTGCCAGGTCGCCTAGCTCATCCTCCGAGCGGACTTCGATCTGGTAGCCCAACTCACCTCGCGAAAGATGTTCGGTGCCGCGGGTCAGCGCCTTGAAGGGCGCCGCTACCAACTGACGAATGGCAAGCCAGCTCAACACCGCCACAATCAGCACGGCCGCCAGGGTGTATGCCAGCATGCGGTTGGTGCTTTGGGCCAGCTGCGCGTCGGCCTTGGCCAGGGAAAGATTCGTATCCAGTACACCCAAGATCTGTTGGCTGGCGGGATGGGCGTGACAATCCGCATTGGCGCAGACCGGCTGGTTCTCAATCGGGGTAATGATACCCAAGATGCGCCCTTGTTCATTGTGGTAGATACGGAAACGGTCGGGGCGATTGAGCAGAGCCAGCGGCTGCGACTGGGCGTGGCATCCGTAGCATGCTTCGCCGCGCTTATCGACGATGTGGTTAACTTCAACCGCGTCGGTGGAGTAAGTGATCCGGCCTTCTTTGTCGAAAATGCGGACCCTAGCCATACCGGGCTCATCGGCCATGGTTTGGATGGCGTGGTAAAGGCCTTCGCGGTCGTTGCGCAGCATGTACTCCTTGGTGCTGCGCTTGATCACGTCGCTCACCCGCTCCGCGCTGGTGAGGGTGGCAGCCTCCAAATGCTGGCGGTGCAGCCGAATATTCAAGTAGCCGAGCAGCAGAAAGATGGCCACCATGGTGGCCAGTAACAAAAAAGTCAGTCTGGCGCTGAGGCTGCGGGTTAAGCGAACCCAGTGGCCGCGTGTTGGTTCAGTCTCCGGCATGCTCCAGCACGCCCGAAGCCATCACTCCAGGCCGCCGCGCGGCACGCAGCGACGGCTCGACGACGTGCTCCTTGGGAAAGATGGGCAAATATCTCACCGCCACCGCAAATAGAGCAAAGCCCATGGCGATGATCATGAGAGTCACGGAGAATTCGGTCCACTTGGGTACGTAATGGTGCCCGACGTACGTCTCAAAACCGATGAGGCTCACATTCAGGCGATTGGTCACGAAGCCCAAGAGGCTGATGACGGAAGCCCAATACAAGCCATTGGGCGAAAGCCTGACTTTTTTGAAACTCAGCAGGGTGATGGGGATCACGAAAGCCATTGCCAATTCCAGCCACAAGAAATAGGCCTCGTAGCTGGGCCGGACCATCTCGCGCAACAAGCCACGACGAGCGTAATCCTCAAAGCGGAGCAGAGCATTGACCCAAAGGGCAACCAGTAAGGCTCCGCCCAGGCGGATCAAAACGGGCAGCTCGAGGTGGCGTCCGAGGGCCTTCGCACTCTGCGTGGACTCGAAGATGGTCATCGCCAAACCCACGGCCACCGCCGAGCCGAAGAAAAAGAAGGGCAGCGCAGGCGAATACAAGAAGGGATGCAATTTGCTGGGCATGATCAGATACAGCGACCCGAGCGAGCTCTGGTGCAGAGTGGAGAGCAGGATGCCCGCGATGATCAGTACCGGATAGACCTTGTGGATCCATCGGATGGGAGCTTTGAGATTGAAGCGCTCGAACACGTTGGGGAGAAACTCAAAGAAGAGCACCGTCGTGTAGGTCATCACGCACATGCCCACCTCGAACATGACCGAGTGCGGGTTCATGTAGATGAGCTGGTGCCAGATGAACCACGGTCGCCCGAGATCAAACAGGAGTCCGACAATGAAAAGCAAGTACCCGAGAAACGCAGTCAGCACCGCCGGCCGCATCACACTGTGCAGGCTCTCGACGTTGAATAGGTAGACGGCGCCCACGATGCAAAAGCCGCCGGCCGCCAGCATGACGCCGCACAGGCAGTCGAAACCGATCCAGAATCCCCAGGGGAACTGGTCCGTCATGTTGGAAACGGCGCCCAAGCCATGGAGATAGCGAACGTACGACGAATAAAGGCCCAGAGCCATAATCACAACAAAAACAGCTTTCCAAAAAGTGAACTTCAGTTTCATCGCGCGCTCCTCTTCTTCTCTTCGGCTTCCGCCGCTTCCACAGCAGCAACTTCGTCGCGCCGGTGCGAAATCCAATAAATTCCGCCCAAGGCCAACGACCAAATCGGAATAAAGTCCGGGATCTTCTCCATCACGCGGCCGGTGTACTCAGGAACCGGGATGTCGCCGATCTTCTCCGATGATGGATAGCCGTAATCTTCGACGTTCTGGCTGGAAAGAATCAGGACGCACGTTCCCCCGACTTCGTGGAGGCCGTAAATACGAGGTTTGTAGTTGGCCGGACTCTGGCGAATGCGGTCCTGCGCTTCCTTGATGAGGTCGTCGCGATCGCCGAACTTGGTCGCGCCCGTGGGGCAAATTTCGGCGCATGCGGTCTGTTTGCCGGCCAGTACGCGGTTCGGGCACATGATGCATTTGCGCACCCGTGGATTCAGAGAACCCCATTCGTATTTGGGCTGGTTAAAGGCGCAGGACACCATGCAATACCGGCAGCCGATACACTTCCAAACGTCATACGCGACCGGGCCTTCCTTTATTTTGTGCAAGGCCCCGACCGGACAAGCCGATGCGCACGCCGGATGTTCGCAGTTCATGCATAAACGCCGCATGTACTTGTCGTCTTTAGCCAGAACCACGGTGAACTTGTGCTCGGACTGGCGCTGCTCGGCAGCAATGGCATCGTTATAAGGGAGCTTATTCTGCTCCGCGCAAGCTACCTCGCATTGCTTGCATCCGATGCAGATGGTGGCGTCATAGAGTAAAGCCTTGCTCATGGGAATCTCTCCAGGCGGTTCCCGGGCGCGATCTGCGTTCCAGGGGTATCAGGTATGAGATCAACGCCGATAACGACGGAACGAGCGCGGGAACCTGGGTACAACCAGACGGTATGCGGCCGAGCGGCAGAGAAAAGCCGGGCCCGGTCGTGAGTGCCGGACCCGGCGGGGCTGTTCCTGCGCGGAAAGCACTCTGAGGGGCTTCACGGCTGAGAACGGTGCGGCCGCCGCTCCGTTTCCGTTGCCGAATTGAGCCGGACAGTTTCACGACTCACGCCCCGCGCTTTCCTCTGCCACTGGCAGACGGTTTCTTCGTGCCACCGTGGCCTCGTGCGGTCAGGAAACAGCGAGACTACTTCTTCTGCAGGTCGCGAATTGCCGAAACCACCGCCTTGATGTCGTCCGCGCTCAGGCCTTTGGTCGAAAACGTGTGCATGGCGACCTTCTTGGGGCCGCCGTTGGCCACGTAGTCGGTCAAATCAGCGTCCGACAGCTTCTTGGCGTCGTCGGAAATCAGGCTGGGGAACTTGGGGGCTTTGCCTGCTCCATCCGCGCCATGGCAAGCAGCACATTTTGCTTTGAATATGGCAGCGCCGTCGTCCGCCCAAGAAAGATTGGGAATAAGGATGAACAGAGCTACCGCAATGGCCACTACGAGTACAGCTAGCTTCATCGTCTTCATGATTGCCCTATCTCCGTATGCAGTTTGTGGGATCCGCAGAGCATGCGATCTTGCTCTGCCACCTTGACCCTGTTGCCAAATCGGTCAGAATCAGGTTGCATGCTCTGTACAAAATTGTCACAGTTGTCGCTGCGACTGTTGAGATTCTCCGCTTCTGCAAAAATCAGTGCTGTGACCGTAGTCACCTTAGACCGTGACCTATGGTGTGTGGCGATATGCTACAGCGCACAAACGAAGAAACAGTTCTGGCAACCGCACTTTCCGGTTGGAATGGCCTTGGAGTGGCAGATTCCACTCAATGAACACTGATGTACTCGTAAGTCTATTAGATAGAGCATCTTGTGGCGCACATTGGGAGTGGAGTCGAACTTCAGGGTTCTGCTTTCGGTCTGAGCGTCGCAAATCCTGAACCTGGGCGCTATTCGCAAGCCAAGGGAGTCCAGCTGGTGGATTATCAGAGGCGGCGATCAGGATATAGTCATTCCCCCGACCGGGCAGTTCTCTTGATGGTGTGCAGTGTCGGCCCTCAGCGGCTGAAGCCGCGATAGCCTGCGGAGATAGCGGCACGGCTGAAGCCGTGCCCTTCCCGTTTTCGACTGCACTATACGGCGACCCGAGAAGTGCTCTAATGGAACGCCGCGCGGCGTTCCGGGCGGACTGCACCTCATCGCCGTTTCTGTGAGCGCACAGCGACAACTGCCGCTAAGGCGGTTTAAGGATTAGGCTTCAGAACAACAGGTCCCTCCACGCGTCGTAGGATCGGCAGAGCCGATCCTACGGCTTGGTCGGGATGACAAATCTGGGGAACCTTACGGTAATTGTGAAAATGCTTTAGCCGAGCGGCCCAAGGGAGCCGCCTGCATCCACCTTGCAGCGTCCCGCCCGCATTTTCTTGTACGGCAGCACGGGGACGCGGGCAACCTGCGACCGCCGCCAATGTTCAAAAAGCACAATCGCCAGTGACCGACAGCACATAACGGCGTATCCTGTTTTTGCGACTATAAACGGCGACCGGCAGCAGGCTGCATCTTGGGCAGCACAGGTTCACGGCTGAAGCAGGGCATCTCATGTTTAGGCGAAGCATGGTTGTGCCGGCCAAGTTGGGAACACAGTTGTGAAACGACAGAGAAAGCCCTGGCCGCGCCTGTTTTGCCTGCCGCGCCGAATTTGAAGGGAGGGAAACTCAATGGCCAATGAAGTCCTAAGTATTGTGGACAAGCGTACCAACGCGACGTATGAAGTCCCGTTTTTCAAAGGGTCGATCCGGACCGCAGACTTGAAAAAAATCAAGACTGGCCCGGACGATTTCGGGGTCATGGGCTATGACCCAGCGTTTTTGAACACGGCATCATGCCAAAGCGCAATCACGTTCATTGATGGCGACAAGGGGATCCTGCGATATCGCGGCTATCCCATCGAGCAACTGGCAGAAAAGTGCACGTTCCTCGAGGTCGCCTATCTCGTCCTGTTTGGCGAACTGCCGACGCAGGACCAACTCAAGGAGTTTGTCACCAACGTCACCTACCACACGATGCTGCACGAGAACACCAAGAAATTCCTGGAAGGCTTCCGCCATGACGCACACCCCATGGGGATGTTCATCAGTACGGTGGCGGCGCTTTCCACCATCTACCCGGAATCCCGGAATGTACATGACCCGGAGAACCGCAAGCTCCAGATTTACCGGCTGATCGGCAAAGTACCTACGATTGCCGCCTACACCTACCGGCACAGCCTCGGCTTCCCGTACGTGTACCCGGACAACGACCTCACCTATGCCGAGAATTTCATGAGTATGCTGTGGAAGATGGCGGAGCCCAAGTACCAGCCCAACCCGATCATGGCACGGGCGTTGGACATTCTCTTCATCCTCCACGCGGATCATGAACAGAATTGCAGCGCCAATGCCATGCGGGCGGTGGGCAGTTCACTGGCCGATCCGTATGTTTCCACCGCGGCTGCGGCGGCCGCCCTATCGGGCCCGCTGCACGGAGGCGCCAACGAAGAAGTGCTGAAGATGCTCGATGAAATCGGCACGAAAGCCATCATTCCGGCCTACATTGAAGGCGTCAAGGCAGGAAAAATGAAGCTCATGGGATTCGGCCACCGGATCTACAAGAACTACGATCCTCGTGCCCGCATCATCAAGTGGGCAGCTGACCAGGTCTTCAAGGTCACGGGCAGAAATCCCAAGCTGGACATCGCCATCGAGTTGGAGCGGATCGCGCTGGAAGACGAGTACTTCGTCAAGCGGAAACTCTATCCCAACGTGGACTTCTACTCGGGAATCATCTACCAAGCCATGGGATTCAAGCCGGAGATCTTCACCGTCTTGTTCGCCATTCCTCGCACCGCGGGATGGCTGGCCCAATGGCAGGAGATGTTGCAGGATCCGGAGCAGAAGATCGCGCGGCCGCGCCAGATCTACATTGGCTACGAGACGCGCGACGTGGTTCCCATGGAGAAACGCAGCGCCACGCTCGCTGCCGACTGAGCTGGTGCTGGGGTATGCTCGGGCAGGTTGTGCCCCTTCGCACGCCAGTGCGGAGGGGCTGTTTTCTTTGGCGACTCACGATTCCGCTCTGCCGTTCCATTTCCGGCGTCATGCTATAATCTTGCTCAAGTCGCAGTAAATGGCCGACGGAGGACTGTATCGACAAGCGCTTTGTCCGCACCAACGAGCGTATTCGGGCACGCGAGATCCGCGTGATTGATGATGAAGGCGTGCAACTTGGCATCATGCCCCCGTACGAGGCGCTCCGCAAGGCCCGCGAACGCAACTTGGATCTGGTAGAGGTTTCGCCGACCGCACAGCCTCCGGTGTGCCGCATCATGGATTACGGGAAGTACCTTTACCAACAGGAAAAGAAAGAGCGCGAAGCCAGGAAGCACCAGAAAACCATCACCGTCAAAGAGGTCAAGTTCCGCATCAACGTGGATGAGCACGATTACCAGACCAAGAAGAACCACGTGCTGCGTTTTCTGGAGGACGGTGACAAGGTCAAGGCGACGATCTTTTTCCGCGGACGGGAAATGACGCGGCAGAGTTTGGGACGTGAAATACTGGAGCGGCTGATCGCAGATGTCGCGCAGAAAGGCATGGTAGAGTTTCGGCCGCGGCAGGAAGGCAACACCTTGCACGCCATTCTGGCCCCCAAGAAAGAAACGGGGCAGAAGCCGGCTGTGCCGCGGCCAAAACCTGCTCCCGCGCCACCGCCAGCGCCGGGCGTGAATCCGGGGTAGGAAGGCAGCACTTAGCAGTCAGGAGTTAGCACTCAGCCCCTGAAGTTTTCCTGCAAAAGCCCGGTGATTGGCTGAGTGCTGAATACTGAGTGCTCACGTAAAGGAATTATGCCGAAACTAAAGACACATAAAGGCGCGGCCAAGCGCTTCAAGAAAACTGCCACGGGGAAAGTGAAGCGCGGCCACTCGTTCCTGCGCCACATCCTGACCTCCAAGCCGCACAAACGCAAGAAGAAACTGGGTGGAGCTGCCCTGGTTAGCGACGCCGACGCGCATAAAGTGAAGCGGATGATTCCGTACTAGAGAATCGTGTGGTGCGGCCGCCCTCGGCCGCATCGATTTTACCTTAGCGGGTGGGGGCGCCCGCTCCACACAATCAGGCGTGTGAAGAGGCCAAAAAGACTGCCGCAGTCTCCTGCCTCCAGCCGCCAGAAACTGAAATCAAAAGGAGCCAACCAAATGCCTCGGGTAAAACGCGGGACCAAACGCCACGCCAAGCGCAAGAAAATCCTGGAGCGCGCGAGCGGATATTTCCTGACCAAGTCCAAGCTGTACCGCTCGGCCAAGGAAGCGGTGGAGCGCGGCCTGAAGTTTTCTTACTCTGGCCGTAAACAGCGCAAGCGCCAGTTCCGTTCGCTGTGGATCGTACGCATAGGCGCCGCCGCCAAACTGAATGGCCTGAGCTACAACCAGTTCATCCATGGTTTGAAGAAGGTCGGAATCGAACTGGATCGCAAGATACTGGCCGATTTGGCAGTGAACGATCCGGGCGCCTTTAAGAGCCTCGCCGAGCAGGCGAAGGGCGCGCTCGGCGGGGCGGCGTAGTAGCATTCAGCCGTCAGCACTCAGTGGATAGAGCCGCTCACTGTGCTGTAGAGACGTTGCTTGCAACGTCTCTCGCGGATCGCCTCGGTTTGAAGGGGCGCGGCTTCAGCCCGGCCCGTGCGGTCATCCTTTATCATTGTCATTCCGAGCGGCTCGCAGGCGGCGCGTAGCACCGCAGAGGGCCTGCGAGGAATCTGCAGTCGGCTCATACCAGGAAGACTGCAGATCCCTCGCTTCGCTCGGGATGACAACAAGTTGGGTTTTAAGGCGTGGCCTACACCGTCCCCAAATTGACGGACTATTCACCAGCGGCTTTGGACAAGGCTTTTGCTGATGTCCGCGAGGTATTTCAACTGGAAGCGGTGAAGGTTTCCGATCCGATCCAGTTGAAGGCTCACCGTGATCGCTGGCTCGCACGCAGGAGTGGCATTTTAACGCAGGTGCGCGAGCTTTGGCTGAAATCAGCGGCGGCGGAGACAAGGGGAGACGTCGGCAGGCGATTCAATGAGCTAAAGGGCCAGATTGAAGGCTTCATCGAGAGACACACCCTAGAGCTTGAGGTTCGCGAACTCGAGAAAAGAGTCGACAAACGAGTTGCCACGATCGGCGAATGGAAGGAAGCCCAACTGGGGCCATCTCTCGACATCACTCTCCCCGGCATTCGCCGCCCCATCGGTGCGGAACATCCCGTCATCAAAACGCTGAATGAGATCGTCTTCATTTTCCGCAAGCTCGGCTACTCGGTTCAGGAAGGCCCAGTCATCGAAACTGACTACTATAACTTCGAAGCGCTAAACTTCCCGCCGGACCATCCGGCGCGTGATACGCAGGACACGCTGTTCATTGCGGGCCAGGAGTCGAAGCCGCTGCGCGAGCGGTTGCTGCTGCGCACGCACACTTCTCCGGTGCAGATTCGCACCATGGAGAAGATCAAGCCGCCCATCCGCATCGTGATTCCCGGCAAGGTGCACCGCAATGATCCGCCCGACGCCAGCCATTCGCCGATGTTCCACCAGATCGAAGGGCTGGCGGTCGATACCAACATCACCTTCGGCGATCTGAAAGGCACGCTGGACCACATGGCGAAAGAATTATTCGGATCGAGCGTGATAACGCAATTCCGTCCGTCGTTCTTTCCCTTCACCGAACCGAGCGCGGAGATGTTCGTGAGCTGTTTCATCTGCGGCGGAAGCGGCATGCGCGGCGCCGAGCCTTGCCGCCCTTGCAAACAGACGGGATGGATTGAGATTTTGGGCTGCGGTATGGTCGATCCCAACGTGTTCGAGTTTGTGAAAGACAACGGCTACGATCCCGAGAAGGTCTCTGGATTCGCCTTCGGCATGGGCGTGGACCGCATGGCGATTCTGAAATACGGCGTGGACGACATTCAGTTGTTCTTTAACGGTGATGCAAGGTTTTTGCAGCAGTTTGGATAGGACTTTTCGGCTCTCAGCTCAGATATCAGCAAGCTGAGAGCTGATGGCTGATAGCTGACAGCTATGAAACTCTCTGCACGATGGATTCGCGATTTCGTCGATCTGACGGCGGACAACGACCGTCTCGCCGAAGACCTGACTTCCGTCGGCATGGCCGTGGAAGGCATCAGCGGCTCTGGAGACGACGCCGTGTTCGAAACCGAGATCGGCACCAACCGTCCTGATGCCATGAATCACTACGGCGTGGCGCGCGAGGCGGCGGCGATTTACGATGTGCCGCTGAAGCCAATTCAGCCCAAGCTGCCGCTCCAAGCCTCAGCGGCTAAAGCCGGTTCTTTGGGAGCCCCTAGTGGCACGACTGAAGTCGTGCCCTTCCCAGTACAGATCGAAGACTCGCACGGTTGCGCTCGCTTCACGGCCCGTGTCCTTCGCAATGTCAGTATCAAGCCATCGCCTGAAAAAATCGCTCATCGCCTCGGATTGCTCGATCAGCGGCCCATCAACAACGCCGTCGATGCCACCAACTACACGCTGTGGGAGATTGGCAAGCCTACGCACGTGTTTGATCTTGATCTGCTGGAAGGCGGTAAGATCATCGTCCGCCGCGCGCGCGATGGCGAGACGTTGAGAACTCTCGATGGCGTCGAACGCAAGCTGACTTCTGAAGATCTGGTCGTCGCCGACGGGCGCAGACCGGTCGGACTCGCCGGCACCATGGGTGGCTTCGACACCATGATCACGGAGAAGACTCGCAACATCCTCATTGAATCCGCATGGTGGGACCCCGCCACGGTGCGCGTCATGTCACGCCGCCACGGTTTGCATACTGACGCCTCGCATCGCTTCGAGCGCGGGGCAGATTTTGAATCGACCATTCTTTCCTGCAATCGCGTCGCCGAGTTAATCCTGTATTCTGGCGGCGGTGAGTTGGTAGGCGGCGTGGTCGACGTCATCGCCCGCAAACTCGACCAGGCGCCGATGGAGTTGCGTATGTCCGAGGTGCGCCGCATTCTCGGCAGCGGGCTCGAAGCCAACCAGATCGCACGCATCCTGAGAAAACTGGGCTTCGAGCTCCTTCCTGGCGCTGGCGAGGAAAGCGAGTTCACGGTGCGCATCCCGAGCTGGCGTCTTGACGTGGAGCGCGAGATCGACCTGATTGAAGAGATCGCGCGGCTGTACGGCTATGACAAATTTCCCAATACGCTGCCCGCTCTTGTAGGTTCGGTTGTCGACACGCCGGACGCGGGAAAAGATGAAAAGCTCCGCACTTCCCTGCTGGCGCTTGGCTATAACGAGGCCGTATCGCTGACGTTCATCTCGCACCAGGACGCGGAAAAATTCTCCGATGCGCCGGTGGTGGAACTCGCCAATCCGCAGAGTGAAGAAGCTTCGGTCATGCGCACATCGCTGGTTCCGGGAATGCTTAGTATGCTGGCCTACAATCTGAACCGCGGGGTCAGCGATGTGAAGCTCTTCGAAGCTGGGGCAGTATTTCACTCGGAAGGTGCGAAGACTATAGAGCCAAAACAGATTTGCCTCGGAGCAACCATTGAGAGCGTTAGGAAGCGTCTACCCGACCTTGAAATGCTGGATATTGAGGAAGCAGAACCGAAAGTCGGAGAGACCTTCAGGAGCTTCAAAGGCGACCTGGAAACACTGGTTGCGAATTTCCAGCACGACTCGCTGAAGTGCGAACCCAATGCGGCGGACTATTACTATCCGGGCCGCTCGGCGCGGGTTTTGCTGGACGGGACGATCGTCGGCCAGTTCGGACAGGTTCACCCCGACGTGGCGTCGGCCCGCAAGTTCCGCCAAGACATTTTTCTAGCCGAACTTTACCTGGACCGCCTCTATGAGCACAGTCTGCGAGAAATTCGCTACCAGCCTTTGCCGAAGTATCCGGCGGTGGAGCGCGATTTCTCATTCATCTTTGCCGACTCGGTTGTATTTGAGACGATTCATCGCGCCGTGGCCGGTCTCAGCTTGAGCGAATTGCGCAGCTTTGAGCCGGTCGAAACGTTCCGCGGCGGATCGATTCCCGCCGGAAAATACTCTTTGCTGCTGCGCGCCACGTTTCAATCGGCCGAGCGCACGCTTCGCGACGACGAAGTCGCGGAATGGTCGGCAAAGATCATTCAAGCTCTTCAACAACTGGGCGGAACGCTGAGAGCGTCGTAACCCAAACCAGCGGCCCGTTATGTTAGCCTATAATCCGCATGGCTGATGTAGGGATTCGCCCGAAACACCATCTGAGCGACAAGGTCGAGCATTTCACCGAGTCGGTCATCCGCGATGATGACGCGCCGGGCAATGCTTCATGGCGCCGTCAACCTGGCGCAAGGCTACCCTGACTTCCCCGCTCCCGCGGAAATCAAACGCGCCGCACAGGAAGCCGTTGCATCGGATATCAACCAATATGCAATCACCTGGGGAGCTAAGAACCTGCGCCACGCCATTGCGCGGCAGATGATGGACTGGCAAGGCATTGAAATCGACCCGGAAACCCAGGTGACGGTCTGCTGCGGATCGACGGAAGCGATGATTTCGACCCTGCTCGCGGTTTGCAACCGCGGAGACGAAGTCATTATCTTCGAGCCGTTTTACGAAAACTACGGTCCTGACGCCATCCTGTCCGGTGCAAAGCCCATTTTCATCACCCTCCATCCGCCCGATTCATCCAGCAGCGAATGGACTTTCGACGAGCACCAACTACGCTCAGCCTTTCATCACCAGACCAAAGCCATCATCCTGAACACGCCAAATAACCCAACTGGCAAGGTGTTCACCCGCAAGGAAATGGGGTTGATTCGAGATCTTTGTGTGGAATTTAATGTCCTCGCCATCACCGACGAGATCTACGAGCACATCATTTACGATGATGCCGAGCACATCTCCATCGCTGGTCTCGACGGCATGGCCGAGCGCACGGTCACCATCAACGGGTTGTCAAAAACCTATAGTGTGACCGGATGGCGTGTGGGATGGGCCGTTGCGCCGCCACAGATCACTGGTGCCATTCGCAAGGTCCACGATTTTCTGACCGTGGGCGCGCCGGCTCCGTTGCAGGAAGCCGGCGCGGTCGCTCTGTCGCTGCCCAGGACTTATTATCAAACCTTGGCGGCGAATTATTGCGCGCGACGCGATCGCTTGCTGCCCGCGCTTGCAGCTGCTGGTTTTCAATGCTTTAAGCCGCGTGGGGCGTATTACATCATGACCGATATTCGCGGTTTTGGGTTTGCCGACGACCTCGCCTTCACTGACTATCTGGTTCGTCAAATTGGCGTGGCGCCGGTGCCGGGGTCGAGTTTCTACCACCATCCGGACGATGGCGCACAGCAAGTCCGCTTCGCATTTTGCAAAAAAGACGCCACGCTCGACGAAGCTGCCCGCCGGCTGGAGAGGCTGCGCTCGGCATAACGCTTCCACTCTGGCGCCTCAACTCGGTACTGATCTAATTCGGCGTTCTGAATAGTCCGCGTACGCGCCGCAGAAGTTTATCTATAGTGCTAGTAGGAAGGCAAAACAAGAGCATACCAGCGAGCCCTAGAATCACCTTCCCAATGGTTTTTAGGGTTTCTATTCCCACGAGAGCAACTCCCGCATCGTCCAGATCGTTCTAGTCGGGCCAGCCGCCATCGCACGTGTCATCCTGACTGCACTGTTCACTCTGCAAAGGTTATACCACGCGACCCAGAGCGCAACACAGGCTTTGTGATTCGCCTGCTTGTGGCTGTGCGCGTTCGTCCTGCGGGCGTAGCGACGAAGATGACCTCTAACACTGGGATTCAATCTCTCCACATGGGAAGTCGAAGCAAAACACGGCTCGAATCCCACTTTCTCCACAGCTTTCTGCGGTATACTGCGCTCACGTTCATAATTTTTCGGGGAGTATCGCAATCATGGCAGTGAAGTTGGCGGAAGACGTATCTACGCAGGTTCCGGCAGACGATTTTCTGGCGCTGGAACAG
>Ga0187784_10000480_pt1 | contig 29231 bp, 26 predicted proteins | sample 1015_SJ02_MP15_2_FD_132964 | JGI IMG/M metagenome (GOLD analysis project Ga0187784, IMG submission 132964) | Tropical peat soil microbial communities from peatlands in Department of Meta, Colombia - 1015_SJ02_MP15_20_MG | ecosystem: Environmental > Terrestrial > Soil > Wetlands > Peat | place... | reverse complement strand
ATTTGTTTCTTGTTTGTTTGTTATTTGTTTGTACGGTTTGGACACGTCCTCGTGATAATGACCATTCGATCAGTTATTTGGTGGGTGTCAAAGGTGGAGACCAAAAAAATGGCAACGTTGACGGTCGCAGCAAAGCCCATTTTCTGTATTGTTCTAGCTGACGGCGATCGATGGTCGGTCGAGGCGGAATGGCCCGACGGCACAATCGAGCGTATTGATACGTTCGAGGCCCATGTCGATGCTACGAGTTGGATAACTACGCGATCCGAGGAGTGGGTGCGGGAACGCACCTGATTAGGTGGCTTGCGCGCCTCGGAGCGCAACATTCTTGTCAACGTGCGCCTTGCGGAATGAAAAAAAGCCCCGGCATCTCTAGGCTGCCGGGGCCCAGTTCTACTCATGAATGCCGCCGACCCGAGCCCAGCTTCCCCACTTGGGCAAAGATCAACAGCGCACAAAGCGTAACAACCTTCGGAATGCATTTCAGCTCAAATTTAGGCCGCGAGGCATGCGCCGACGTGTGACAGACGCAACTGTCATTGCCCTTGCCCGGAAGAACTGTTCGGACAGTCACCGCCGCAGCGCTTGCAGTGGCATAAAAAAGCCCCGGAAAGAATGGGGATCGCACCGGGGGCCTAGTCTCTCATGGTTGGTGCCAACCGACGTGCATGCACAGATCGGCCAGCGGCGATAGCGTACCACAGGGCGCGTCAGCGTCTAGGCCACTTATCGAGCACGCGCGTCCGCCGCCGGATCGTCAGGCGCGCACCGGGCCGCTTCTTGATGAACAACGCGAATGCGTCGCGGGCTTTGGCCAAATCGCTCCCGGCGTAAAGCAGGTCCGTAATGTGCTGCTCATCCTCGGTCCACTTCTCGACCTTGTAGAAATCATACTCGTCCGCAAGAAGCGGATAGATCGTCTCGACATGCGGGAAGATGTGCTTCGACATCATCGATAGCGCGCCACGATGAGGCGCTTTTGATCCTGCGGGCCGAACGTCGAATTTTTTGATTGCCGCTTGTACAGCGCTGGCCTCGTCCGGTGTCATCCACCACGCCGACGAACGCAGCAGGCGTTCCTCGGAGACGGCCAATTTGCCAAGTGGCGATGCGACGTTCACGCTTACGGTTACTGTTACGCAAATATAAGGACGCCATCGTAAAAGGGCGACCCCGACCTTGCCGTTGGATCAACGCCAAGGAAAAGTCCGGTTCGATCAAGGTCGCCCCGTGCTCCGTCGTCTCACCGGCCGGAGCACGTCTAATAGTAACCAGCCGCCTAAACCGGCGGAAACCTTGAAATTGTCGCGTTTCAATTCAGGAGTTCCTTAATCTTTGGCGTCACAATCAAGCATGTACCGCAATGTGGCGACAATTCTGGTCGCTCTGGCGGCCTACGATCTGTTCTTTTTGGACGGCCGATACACTCACGCCATCCAAATGATGAGCACCTCTGTGCTTCATTTCTGCTTTGGATATTAGGCCGCCTTTCAGCGGCGGGTAACGCGCTGGTCAAGATTTATTCAGGACGCTCGGCATCGAGACCCACGACGTCGCCTGCTGCTTCCTGAAAACTTGGCCGACCGATCGCGCGCAGCGCGCCCGCAGCATCGGCGATTAGCTGCAAACTAGGGCGCGCTTCGTACCTGGACGCTGTCCTCCTTGCGCCTTGGACCCTCGCCGCTACGCGCAGTGCATTACTCCGTAAGCGCCGCGCCAGCATCGTCGACCGTAGGCACCGTAATGGCAGACCCCGCCAGGACCGCGCCAGCCGCCTGGGCCGCATCCTTGCGCCACTGTGATGATATTCGTATCGCTCTTCAGCGGGGCCACCGGCCTGCACTTAGAACCAATTCGATAGCGAAGGCGCGTAAGAATGGAAACGTGTGCATCGAACAGATCTCCTGATAGTTCTTCGCGCAGAGTCAATCACCGCAGCGATGAATGCATCATGAACGATCGCTCAAGAAGGGCGGAACCGCCAAAGCGTCAGTGATCAGCAACGCCGCACATCGCTGCCAGCGTCACCCGCTGCCGGCGCTACTGTTCAACCCTCATGGTAATGCCGCCTTCGCCACCGCGTAACCCAAGAACCCGATCCAGGCCACGTTCACAATCAGCGCGATGGCCAAGCCAGCCAGCGGCCAGACGCGATGCCACACCGTGACAGCAGGAGGCCCGGCGTTCTTCTCGTCGACAGCCGTCATAATTTCCTCAAATCCTTGGTGGGAGGCTACGTGCGATCGACGAGGCTCAATGTGACGGCCAGCACAAACGCACAGCTTTTTCCGGCGTCGCCTTAGTTCTCTCACTTCGAGGCAAGCGATCGATAAGAACGGAACCCCAAGCGCGGGAATCGGCTTTTACGCGCGCCTGGGGCCCGGAAGTGAGACGGACAATCTTGGGGTGCGACCGAATATCAGGGCCGCATCCCACCCAGCCGACGGCGGCGAAAAGCGAACCCACGGCCACGGCCGAGTCGTTGCGGGGTATTCGGTCGGCGCTCAGGGGCTGTCGCGCTATTGGACCGGCCAGACCAGCGCAGGGCCTTTACTACATCTGGGGGAGGATCGCGCGCTTATCGGTGGCCGGGAGAGTGGAGGCCGCACTTGCCGGGCTGATTCGATACACCTGCATTCGGCCGACGGCCTCGGCCGAGCGGGGTTCTTTTTGCCGAAAATGAGCAAAGTAGCAAAGAAGACCATCAGGAATGCCGCGTGGATCGAGACCGGGCGAGCGCAGAGGCGGCCGCCAACCGGGTAGGCCGAACAAGCCGAAGGTAATCGCCGTTAATCCCCCACGCGCGGCAGGCGGCTTGTTTGGGCTTTTGTCCACCACTCGACCATTCGTACACGACGTCCAATTTCCGACGCGGCGGAAGCGCGGCGAGAAGAAACAAAGCCGCGTTGGACGCCGGCATTCCGAGCGACTGGCTGCTATGGGATTTGATGCCGGTCTTCTCTCGGAAGACACGCGATCTGCTCTAAAGATTCGATAGACTGAACCGCGCGCGCAGTCGCGCACGATCGGCACCCCGATCCAAGTCCGACTCCGAAAGGCGAGTTGGACGTTCTCCACCCACATGCTTCGTCAACAACCTGATGCGCCATCGCGCGGTAAGGCATCGCGACTATTAGCTCGCACCGCGTTGCTTGGTTCAATGCTCTCGCAACGGCGCTGAGGCCTTGAGGACGTGCGCCTACGGTTTCGATGATTCGATTGCGCCCCCAACCCATCCGCCGGCCGCCTCTTACCAAGCCCGAAGGGCAGGCGCCTAGCAGCATTTTGGGAAGGCGACTATCCCGCACTTAACTTTCTAACATCGGGCATGGCAATATCCTTCGCCGTCGGGGGATATTCCTATGGCCCGCGAACTTAAGCCAATCCAACCGCTCGCTGCCGTCGGTTTAAACCGGCTTTCCAACGAAGAAGCGTGCCGTGCCTATCTCGTCGGTCGTCGCTGGCCGCAGGGTGTGAAGTGCCCCCGCTGTGGTGCTGACGCTTCCGAATTGAGGGGCAATCCGTGGCGCTGGCAATGTTACGAGTGTGCGCCGCAGACTTCCTATCGGTTCTCCCACATCACGGGCACCATCTTCGAAAACACAAACAAGCCACTCCGCGACTGGTTCATGGTCATTCATTTGATGCTCGTCGATAAGGAAATGAGCGCATGGGCGATCATGAAATACATGGGATTCGGCTCCTACAAAACCGCGTGGCTCATGCGCCGCAAGATTCGAACTGCTCTCACTAAAGACGTCAAACAACTTGGCGGAATCGTTGAGGTGGATGAAGTCAGCGGCAAATATAGACGCCGTTACAAGCACCAACGGATTCGGGAAAGTCATCGTTATCGTAGACAAGACTGAGAAAGACAACCAAAGGTACGTGCCGGACCCTAAACGGAGGCTCTTTTACATCGGCCAGTTCGACCTATGGCCCGAAGTCAAGTGCGGGATATAGTACTTTGGAAAATTGTTAGACGCCGCTGTATTCGAATTAGTACCAGAGTGGGAATGAAGCACTTCCCACTCGGTCGTGGACGGCACCCACTCGTCGACGACGAAGACTACTTGGCGAACGGCATCGATCTGCCCGCTGCGCAATCTCATCTGCGCTCAGACTGGCACGCCGACTTAAACCACTGCACTCAGAACGTTGACCGCCTCGACGAGCGGGCGCGCGAAATCGCGTGCGCGCTCACGCACTGGCGTGGTCAACCCACGGGCAAGCAGCTCGATTGGCTCGCGGCGATTGCTGCCAGATTGCGGAGTGCAGCGTGAGCGCCGTCTCAGATGCCTTGATTGATCGCGCGCGTAACGCGCGGATCGAAGACGAGATTGAACGTCGCGGCATTCGGTTAAAAGGACACGGCGCTGAACGTGTCGGCCCCTGTCCAAAATGCGGCGGCGTTGATCGCTTCTCAATCAATACCAGGAAACAGGTTTTCAACTGCAGAATCTGCGGGGTCGGTGGTGATGTGATCGCCCTCGTCCAACACCTCGACGGATGCAAATTTAAAGACGCCATCACACGGCTTGCCGGCGACGGCACAAGAATCAGAACAACACAGGTCCCCCATGGCTCGGAACGTGATTCCGCTCAAGACGTGCAGCAAAAATTGGTTTGGGCAGACCAAATTTGGGGCGCGTCGTCACCACTTGGGCAGGACGCAATCACATACCTCGCCAAGCGCAGAATCGATATCGACGTGGTGCCAGAACACGGCGGCCTGCGCTTCATCCGCAATGCCCGTGGGGAAACGGAACAGCGCCCTGCATCATCGCTCGCTTTACTACAGCGATCGGCAACGAACCGCGCGGTATCTGGCGTTGCGCCCTTAGTGGTGGCGGCGACAGGCCGAAAAGGGCGCTTGGTCCGATGTCCGCCTGCGTAATCCGCTTGTGGCCTGACGAAGCCGTGGAGCAAGGGCTCGTCATCGGTGAAGGCGTCGAGACTGTTCTGAGCGCCGCGACGCGCATTAAGCATCGGGGCACGCTGTTAACGCCAGCATGGGCGGTTTGCGTTGCCGACAATCTGAAAAACTTTCCGATCCTGCCGGGCATCGAGGCGCTGACGGTGTTGGTCGACAACGATCCGAGCGGCACCGGACAAGGCGCGGCGGCGGCGTGTGCGGCACACTGGAGTGCGGCCGGCCGCGAGGTCACACGCGTCTTACTCCAAACGATGTCGGCGCTGATTTTAACGATGTGGTGCTTTGATGAGTTACGACGACTATTCAGACAAGTTTTCCGAGCAAGTCGATGAGCCGTTCGGGAACAACGGCGCTTCCGATGCCGAACACGACACTAGAAAACTCAAAAAACTTCTTAAATCCAGTGCCGCATTTATAAGGGACTTCACTGCACCGGACTACTTGATCGAGGGCGTTCTGCAACGTCAGTTCATCTACGCACTTACGGGTCATCCCGGACGCGGCAAAACCTCAGTCGCATTGTCTCTCGCAGCATACATCGCCGTTGGCCGGCGCCTCGGAAATCTTGAAGTCGACAAAGGCCGTGTGCTGATCTTCGCCGGCGAAAATCCAGTTGACGCCAAAATGCGTTGGATCGCCATGGCCCAGCAAATGGAGTTCGACGTTGAGGACGTCGATGTGTATTTTATCGAAGGCGTTTTCAAAATTTCTGAGAACATTGATGCAATTCGCCGCGAAGTCGAAGCACTCGGCGGCGTTGATTTGATCATAGTAGACAGCAGCGCTGCCTTCTTCGAAGGCGATGACGAGAACAACAACGCCCAGCAAGGCAGCCACGCACGGATGTTGCGTGAACTGACGACCGTGAAGGGCGGCCCCTGCGTTCTGGTTCTGTGTCATCCACCAAAAAGTGCCGGCGAAGACAACCTGCAGCCGCGCGGTGGCGGAGCCTACATCGCAGAGATCGATGGGAATCTCACCGTCAGTAAGAACGACATGACGGTGGAACTCCATTATCAAGCCAAACTGCGAGGCCCGGACTTCGCACCTATCAATTTCGTGCTGAAGCCGGTGACGCACGAACGCCTGAAGAACTCCAAAGGTCGGCTGATCCCGACAGTCGTCGCGCAGTATCTGTCTGAAGCAGCGCAAGAGGAAATGGCGACAGCGGCGCGGGCGGCTGAGGACGAGGTGTTGCAAGCGGTGAGCAAAAATCCGGGCGCATCTGTTTCGGCCATCGCAAAGCAACTGGGCTGGATGACCGGAAAGGGTGAGCCGCACAAATCCAAAGTGCAGCGCGCCATAATACGACTGCTGAAGGACAAATTGTTAAGCCGCGAGCGTGGCCGCTTGTTGGTCACCGACAAGGGAAAAAAGGTCCTGGAGGGCAAATGACCAGGGCAAGAAACGACGGATTGAGGCGTGGAACGGTTGTGCTCCAGCCGTTCCAGACAACCGTTCCATGGAACGAACTGAGTGAAACGGCGGAACGATTTTGGTCTAAGTCCATGTACCGGCACAGTTTTCAGTTTGACGGCGGTGGAACGCTGAGCCCTTCGAGGGAGGGGGCTTTAGCCTCCCTCTCAGGGCGTTCCGTTCCGCTCCCTTTCCCGGAGGGAACGACTGGAACGCTGGAACGCTGTCGGGGCCCGTCATCGCTTCCGACAGCAAGCATTCGCTGTCCCGACGGCGCGACCCTGATCTACCGCCGGCACACGAAGCTGGTCCTGGGGCCAATGGCATGAGCGGCCGCCGGTCCCGCAACAAGGGTGCCCGTACCGAGCGCGCCATCGCTAAGGCGCTGCAGGCTAACGGCTTCGCGGCGGTCAAGATCAGTCGCGCATATCAGCCCGGTCACGACATCGTCCTGCCGTTCAATGGGCGCGATCTCTGCGTGGAGGTAAAGGCCAGAGCCGATGGATTCCGCGAGCTGTACGGCTGGCTCAATGGTCGCGATGTGTTGATCGTCAAAGCGGATCATCAAGAGCCGTTGCTTATCGTCCGCATGTCGCTGGCGACGGAGATCGCCAATGCCAATGCGGGAGCTGCACAATGAGCCACCGCCCCGAACAGCGCGCGGCTCACCATGATGCGCCGACGGTGGGCGATTGGCGCGCCATGCGCATGCCTGTTCTTACTCTCGATCATCTTTCGAAGTTGTTCGGCAAAAGCCGACGCTGGTTGAGAACGTGGTTGCGAGATAACCCTCGCGATGCCCATGGCCGGCCGCTGTACGGTCTAGCGGGCCGCACTATGCTGTTCACCGAGAATCACGTCCGGCTAATCGTGGAGGCCTTGCCGTGTCCCTCAAAATCATCCCACCCCGCAACTCCAAAACGAAGAACCTCTACATGCGCGGGACGTATCTCGGGGTCTCAGTGGACAAGAGCTGCGGAACTGACAGACGATCCGTCGCTAAGACCATCCTGAAACGGATCGAGGGAGAGATTGAGCGTGGCGAGTACCAAAAAACAAAGACCCTCACGCCTGACGCCCCGACATTTCTTAGCGCCGCTATTGCCTATTTGGAAGCCGGCCGGCGCAAGCGCTACGTCGCCAAGCTGATCAAATATTTCGGCGAGACGCCGCTCAGCGAGATCGACCAGCAAGCGATAAACGAGGCGGCGGTCGCGCTCCATCCGAATGCCGGCCCCGGTACACGCAATGCCGCCGTCTATACTCCGGTTGCTGCAATCCTTCACCATGCCGGTGTAGGGATCAAAGTTATTCGACCGAAGGGCGGCAAGGGTCGCGTCGTCACCGGCTGGCTTCAGCCGGAGGACGCCAATGCAATCATTGTTGCCGCCGGTCAGGTCAGCGCCTACTTCGCTACGCTGTTGCGGGTGCTGCTCTACACAGGCATCCGACTCGGCGAAGCACTGGCGTGGACGTGGAACGATCTGAGACTGGACGAAGCAGCCGCATGGACGCGGCGCGAGAAGGATGGCATCGAGTCCGACGTTAGGCTTCGCCCGGACCTAGTCGCGGCATTACGTGCTCTACGGCCCGCAGACGGCCAAGGGCGCGTTTTTCCCTTCCACCAGGGCGGACACACCTCAAACACCTGTTGACGCGCGCTAAGCTGGCTGCGCTCGGCCTGCCCTGCCCTACCCGGCGACCAGTCGGCTGGCGTGTGCCAGAGTATCGGTTGGCCTGGGTCAACTTCCATACGTTCCGCCACACTTGGGCGACTTGGATGAGAAAGTATGGCGGGCTCGACGTTAAAGGACTCGTCGCAACCAAGAACTGGCGCGACGAACGGAGCGCATCCCGCTATACTCATGCGGTGACGTCCGAGGAGTGGAGCCGCGTCGAACGGTTGCCGTCAGTGGGGAATATCCGGGGAGTATAGTTCGGAGCGCTACTAAGCCGTTGACATACTTACCGATGCCTCGCTCTCCCCCAGGAGCCGGCCGCACCTTTTTAAATCGATGGGTTATGGGCTTTCTTGTTTGTGCGCCGCCAGCGAGTGCGAAAGCGAAGCGGGAGATTCCCGTACTCGGGATTGCCAATGAGCTTCTGGGTAAAGGGCTGCCTACCGGCCGGACAGCGGACGCATGACAAGGGCTGAGCCGACAAAGTCAGCGTGGATCAGCACCTATCGATGCTGGTTTTGATCAAGCCGCCACGAGCCATCCCAGTCGGCCGGTGGTGGATTTTTCTCCATACTCTCGAGCCGGCCCAAAAGCGCCCGCGAAGGTCCGTCCGCGGGGGCGATTTCGAGTGCTGAGTTGAGCGCACTACGGGCTTGGGTCCATTCACCTGCCCGATATGCCGCTAGTCCTTCGGAATAGCGGGTTCGCAGCAGGATTTGGTCTGGCGTAAGCTCGCCTTGTCGCCCCATGATTTCAAACACCACTTGCGGTCTAGACTGCCCGGGTACCACCAAACAATCGATTTCGCGCAGTTCGATTGCGGAGCCCACTGCGGCCATAGTCGCCTCCGAAATCAATGAGCGACTGCCGTAGGCCTTGTTCGCGGCCTCCAGGCGCGAAGCCAAATTCACCGCGTCTCCCATCACGGTGAAGCTCATCATGAATTCTGATCCAATACTGCCGACCAGCGTTTCGCCCGTAGCAATGCCAATTCGAAGGTCGCAATCGCCTGGTATCGCTCGCACGCCGAGCAACTCCGGCAGTTCTCTTCTTAGATCCGCAATCCGCCCGATCATATCGATGGCGGCCATACACGCGAGTTGGGCTTGATTCTGGTCTTCAGTGAACGGAGGACCCCAATAGGCCATTATTGCGTCGCCAATGTACTTGTCGATGATGCCTCCGTGCTTATGAATCGGCTCGGACATGGTGGACAGGTAGCGATTCATAACCTTGACGAGACCCTGGGGCGTCATGCCTTCGCTCAGGCTTGTGAATCCCCTCATGTCACAAAACATCACGGTCATGACGCGACGCTCGCCCTGTGCGGCGACCAGTGCCGGCTGATCGATCAATCCTTCCACGATCCGAGGATCGATGTATCGGCCGAAGGTTTCTCGGATTCGCTGGTTGCGGCGCAATTGCTCTATCATCCGATTAAACGCGGCCGACAGCTCGCCGATCTCGTCCTCGGTCGTAACGTTGATCGAACCTTCGAAGCGGCCGGCTTCGACCTCGCGGGTGCCTGCCAGTAATAGCTGGACCGGACGGGTAATGCCGCCGCTGACAATGATCGCAAAGAGCAATCCGAGTATTGCAGCAAGGGCCGTCACCACCGCGGAGATCACAATTGTCCGCCATTGATCGCGTATGACGGTTGAGGCGCTGGCGTAGACTTGCGCCAGCATGTCGCTGCGTATCTCGTCCACCCTTTGATCGAACTCATCCCGGAGAGCGTCCACGCGGACAATGGAGCGTCTCACTTCCTGAAAATCTTGAGCTTTAAGTTGCGTCAGCAACTGCTCGTATTCCTTATTCATGTGATTTCGATAATCACTGATTGCGTTGTCTATCCGGTCGTCCAGGCGCCCCAGGGCCGCATTGTCGGAAGGCGTGCTGACATCCTCGATTATCGAATTGATGAGTTTGCGGGCCGCAATCGCATCCTGCTCGACCTGCGGACCCTTCTCGTTGAATACGCGAAGCCGTTCGGCATAGCTGGCTTCATCAGTCGGCACCTGCATTTTCGCAATGATCATTTGGCGGAGCGCAAGACTGCGTTCAAGCGACCGAACATTCGCTCGGGCCAAATCTCCATAGGCGGGGATGTACTTGGCGTTCAGCTCATCGAGCAAATGGCGAACGGTACCTGCCATCAGCATCGACAGAACGGACGTGATTATCATCAGGATGATCAGCCCGATGGCGATACCGACGATTTTTCTTTTGATCGATTGTCTAAACATGAGGGTTACCCCGCACGCAGCTAAACGACACTTCGCTTTCTAGGGCGGATGTTTCGCCCGGCGCAAAGCGCCGAGCCGGCTACCCGCGCATCTAACCTCTTGCAGAATTACGGGAAAATCTAAAAGGCACATTAAGATGCGCGTATTGCGGTCTCAATGCTCCGCGCGTCCTGGCGCAGGGAGAACAGGGAATGGAGTGCGACGAGGCCTGGACGCTTCATTCCTAAGACGAAGGTCCCGACGAAGCGTAAGTCAACCGAGACCAGGCGATAATATGTGCGAGCGCGGCTCGGGCGACCGATCAATCCTTATCGATGAATTTGACGATGGCCGCGATTGTCTGCTGCGGCTGTTCTTCCATGACCCAATGACCCGAATCGGTAACGATGCCGCTCGTCACGTCAGCCGCCACGAAACGCAGATCGTCGGCCATTTTCGGTCCAAATGAATGATCGGCGCCGAGCGCGAGCACCGGCATGGTCAACTTACCATTGGCCGCGAAGGCTTTGTTGTCGGCGGCGTCCTGGGTGAAGGCGGCGAATTGGTTGAACGCCGAGTGCATGGCCCCCGGGCGCGCATAAAGCTCGGCGTAATGCCGGCGCGTCGCCTCGTCGATCGCCCGCGGATTTGCCGAAAGCTCGTTCCAGAATCGATCGAGGTAGATGCGCTCGCGGCCCTTGACCAGCCGCTCCACATCCGGCCCGCAGACGCGCGGCCAATATAGCGGCAAAAAAGCCGCGTCTTGCCGCGTGGTGGAACCCGGCAGCCGGCGCTGGCGTGGAAAAGCGCCGGCCAAACGCCGATTTCTCACGCATAGCTGTTTTTGGCTGTGCGCATAGCTCTTCCGGCGAGACGCAAATTGAGCAAATTAGGGCTAAACGCCGTTGTGAGTTGTGCGGTGCGCCGGCGCCGCTATGTTGCGGCGCACGCCGGACTCCGGCACCCGGGGGTGACATTTCAGGCTATTCGTGGTGAAAGCCGCGTTGGCCAACCGGGGAGCGCGCCACGTATGACTGCGATTGTCCGCATCGCATTGCGGCGCCCCTATACGTTCGTCGTCCTCGCCCTGCTCCTGCTCATCATCGGCCCGCTCGCGGCCTGGCGCACCCCGGTCGACATCTTCCCGGAAATCAGAATCCCGATCATCGCGACAATCTGGGGCTATACCGGACTGCCGCCGGAGGAGATGGCCGGCCGCATGGTGACCCAGTTCGAACGTGCGCTGACCACGACGGTCAACGACATCGAGCATATCGAGGCCAACTCCTACACCGGCGCCGGCATCGTCAAGGTGTTCTTCCAGCCCGGCGCCGACATCCGCATCGCCAATTCGCAGGTCACCGCGATTGCGCAGACGCTGCTGCGGAGCATGCCGCCCGGCGCGACGCCGCCGCTCATTCTCAACTACGACGCCTCGACGGTGCCGATCATTCAGCTCGCTCTGTCCGGCAAGGGCCTGACCGAGCAGATGCTCAACGACATCGCCATCAACTTCCTGCGCGTCGGACTGGTGACCGTGCCGGGTGCGGCAATCCCCTACCCCTATGGCGGCAAGTTCCGCGAGGTGCAGATCGACCTCGACCCGATCGCAATGCAGGCCCGCGGCCTGTCCGGCCAGGACGTCGCCAACGCGCTCGCCGCGCAGAATCTGATGACTCCGGTCGGCACCGAGAAGGTCGGCGACTTCGAGTATCCCATCAACCTCAACAACGCCCCCTCGGTAATCAGTGAGCTCGGCGACCTGCCGATCAAGAGCGTCAACGACGCGATGGTCTACATCCGCGACGTCGCCCACGTGCGCGACGGCAACCCGCCGCAAACCAATATCGTTCACGTCGACGGCAACCGCTCCGTGCTCATGGTGGTGCTCAAGAACGGCGGCGCTTCGACGCTCGCGGTGATCGACGGCGTCAAGAAGAAATATCCGGAATTGCAACGCACCCTGCCGAGCAGCCTCAAGATCGCGGAGGTTGCCGATCAGTCGTTCTTCGTCAAGGCGGCGATCGGAGGCGTGGTCCGCGAGGGTGTCATCGCCGCGGCGCTGACCAGCCTGATGATCTTGTTGTTTCTCGGCAGCTATCGCTCGACGCTGATCATCGCCACCTCGATACCGCTGTCAGTCCTCGGCTCGATCGCGACGCTGTGGGCGCTGGGGGAAACGCTCAACATCATGACCTTGGGCGGGCTGGCGCTCGCCGTCGGCATTCTCGTCGACGAGGCAACGGTGACGATCGAGAACATCAACTGGCATCTCGAGCAGGGCAAGGATGTCGAGACCGCGATCATGGACGGCGCGCAGCAGATCGTGACCCCGGCGTTCGTGTCGATGCTGTGCGTCTGCATCGTGTTCGTGCCGATGTTCTTCCTGACCGGCGTGCCACGCTTCCTGTTCGTGCCGCTCGCGGAAGCGGTGATGTCGGCGATGGTCTGGTCGTTCATCCTGTCGCGAACGCTGGTGCCGACCATGGCCAAATACATGCTGCGCCGCCATGTCGCGGCGACGGGCGGGCACGGAGCGCACACGCCGCCGCCGCGCTCACGCAATCCTCTGGTCCGCCTGCAGCAAGCGTTTACGCGGGGCTTCGAGCGGTGGCGCCTTCTCTATCGCGAATTGCTGGCGATGGCGCTTCGTCACCGCGCCGTTTTCGTCACCTGCTTTCTCGCTTTCGTGGCCGGAACGTTCGCGCTGACGCCCTATCTCGGGCGCGACTTCTTCCCCAATGTCGACGGCGGTCAGATCTTGATTCACGTGCGCGCGCATGTCGGCATGCGAGTCGAGGAAAGCGCGCGGCTATTTGCCGAGATCGAGAAAGGCATCCGCCAGGTCATCCCGCCGCATGAATTCGCGGAGATGGTCGACAATATCGGCTTCCCGATCAGCAGCATCAACAAGACCTACAATAACACCGGCACCATCGGTAATGCGGACGGCGAAATCCAGATCAAACTCGTCGAGGGCCATCGGCCGACGCGGGATTATATTCGCACGCTGCGCGAGGAGCTTCCTGCCCGCTTCCCGGGCACGACGTTTTCGTTTCTGCCGGCCGATATCGTCAGTCAAATCCTGAATTTCGGAGCTCCGGCGCCCATCGAAGTGCAAATTCGCGGCCCGCATCTCGGCGAGAATTTTGCCTATGCCGAGAAACTGCTGCACCGGCTGCGGCACATTCCGGGCCTTGTCGACGCGCGCATCCAGCAATCGCTCAATGCGCCGAGTTTCAATGTCGACGTCGATCGGACCCGGGCCCAATATGTCGGCATTACCGAGCGCGACGTGACCAACAGCATGGTCGTCAATCTCGCCGGCTCCGGCCAAGTGCAGCCGACGTACTGGCTCAATCCCGCCAACGGCGTCAGCTACGGCATCGTGCTGCAGACGCCGGAATATCAGGTCGACTCGCTCAACGCGCTCCGCAACTTGCCGATCACCGCACCCGGCGCGCCGCCGCAGACGCTCGGCGCCATCGCCGACATCAAGCGGGTGGCGACGCCCGCGGTCTACTCGCAGTACGACATTCAGCCGGTCATCCAGCTTTACGCCACCACCCAGGACCGCGATCTGGGCGCGGTTGCCGCCGACGTGCAGAAGGCCTTGACCGAGACCGCCAACGAGGTGCCGAAGACCGCGCGCGTGGTCCTGGTCGGACAGGTCAAGACCATGAGCGATTCCTTCTCCGGGCTGTTGTTCGGCCTCCTCGGCGCCATCGTGCTCATCTACCTGCTGATCGTGGTCAACTTCCAGTCATGGGCCGACCCGTTCGTCATCATCACGGCATTGCCGGCCGCGCTGGCCGGCATCGTGTGGATGCTGTTTGCCACCCACACCACCTTGTCGGTTCCCGCGCTCACGGGTGCGATCATGTGCATGGGCGTTGCCACCGCCAACAGCGTTCTCGTCGTCAGTTTCGCCAAGGAGCGCCTGGAGCAATTGGGCGATCCGGTCGCCGCCGCGCTCGAAGCCGGCTTCGTGCGCCTGCGCCCGGTGGTGATGACCGCCCTCGCCATGATCATCGGCATGACGCCGATGGCGCTTGGCTTGGGCGAAGGAGGGGAGCAGAATGCGCCACTTGGCCGCGCGGTGGTCGGCGGCTTGCTCTTTGCTACCGTAGCGACGTTGATATTCGTGCCGGTCGTCTTCAGCATTATCCACCGCAGTCGCGCCGTAGCGGGGGCCGCCGCCGCTGGAGCAACGCATGCCGCCTGAGACCCCGCCCACGATTTCCAGCCGCGGATTGTACATAGCTGGGGTCTCCGCCGTCACGATCGCCGCCGTCGTCGTGATCATGGGCATCACGACGCGCAAGATGGCGGACGCGAAACTGCAGGAATGGACCGAGAGCCAGGCGGTGCCGGTGGTCGCCGTCGCGCCGCCGGACACGCGCGGCAAGGCGGCGACGCTCGAGCTTCCGGGCCGGCTCGAGGCCTACACGCAGGCGCAAATCTACGCCCGGGTCAGCGGCTACGTGAAAAACTGGAAAGCCGACATCGGCACGCCGGTGAAATCCGGCCAGCTCCTCGCCGAAATCGACGCGCCGGATCTCGACCAGCAGATCATGCAGGCCGAAGCCAATCTCGCCAGCGCCAAGGCCAATTCCGTACTGTCGGATATGACGCTCAAGCGCGGCCAATCCTTGATCACGACCTTGGCGATTTCGCAGCAGGACCTTGATCAGCGCGCCGCCGACTCCTCCAATAAACAAGGCCTGGTCCGCGCGGCGCAGGCCAATCTCGACCGGCTCCGCGTGCTCGAGCAATACAAGCGCCTCCTCGCCCCGTTCGACGGACTGGTCACCGCGCGCACGACCGACGTCGGGGCGCTGATCAATGCCGGCGCCGGCGGCGGGCCGCCGATGTTCGTAGTCTCGGAGACGAGCAAGCTGCGCGTCTACGTCAACGTGCCGCAGAACTACGTGCCCAGCATTCCGGTCGGGACCAAGGCGCAGATCTCGGTGCCCGAATATCCGGGCCGGAGCTTTCCGGCGACCGTCGAGGCTTCGGCGCAAGCCGTCGACGTCGCCACCAGCACGACCCGGATGCAGCTTGTCGTCGACAATTCACGCGGCGAACTGATGACCGGCGACTTCACCAATGTCAGTTTCGGCTTGCCGCATCCGGAGATCGCCATCAACGTGCCGGCGAGCGCGCTGATCTTCAATCAGCGCGGCCTGCAGGTCGCGACCGTGGACAATAACGGCCGCATCGTCCTCAAACAGGTAGAGATTTCGCGCGATCTCGGCAACGAGGTGGAGCTCGCCTCGGGCATCTCGGCCGACGACCGCGTCGTCACCAATCCGCCCGACGGCATCACGACGGGCGACAAGGTACGGATCGCCGGCGAGCCGGCAACGGCATCGGCCAAGTGAGACGTGCGTCCGTTCTATCCGATCGCCTTCAGCCCCTTGGCGTATCGCTTGAAGTTCCGGACGTAGATATCGGCGACGCCCGCAATCAGCTTCTTTTCCGCCGCGTCGAGCTGGCGCATGGCGCGCGCCGGCGCGCCGATGATCAGCGAGCCGTCGGCGAACGCCTTGCCCTCAGTGACGACGGCACCGGCACCCACGAGGCAGTTGGCGCCGATGCGCGCGCCGTTGAGCACGATCGCGCCCATGCCGATGAGCGCGCTCGCCCCGATGGTGCAGCCATGCAGGATGACATTGTGGCCGATGACGCAATCCGGCCCGATGGTGAGCGGGAAACCGGGGTCTGTGTGCAGCGTCGCGTTATCTTGAATCTGCGAGCGCTCGCCGAGCTCGATCCATTCATTGTCGCCGCGCAGCACCGCGCCGAACCAGACGCTGCAATCGGTTTTGAGCCGCACCCTGCCGATCACCGTGGCGCTGGGCGCGATCCAGTAGCTCGCTTCCTGCGGCAGCTCCGGCTTTTGCCCGTCGAGTTCGTAGATCATCTGACTTTCGTGCGTCATGCGCAGGCTTGACCCGCGCAGCCATGCCGAACATCGGCAATTGACGGCGATGTGGCAATGCGGAGCTTCGCGCCTGCTACCCTGCGGTGACTATCAGACGCTGAGCAGCGCTTGAAGCGCCATGACCACGACCGTTCCGGACATCAGGCTCCACAGCCCGGCGATCACGGTTGCGACCATCACCAACTCGGCACGGCGGCGCTCCATGCGGCGCGCGCGCAACGTGTTGCGCATGATGATGAAAGGCGCGGTGAACATCAGAAGCGGGATGGCGGCAAAGCGCGAGGCGGTCGGCCCGACTTCGAGGAGACGGAAGCTCGGGAAATGGTCGCCGTGGAGGCGATAGCCGCTCGCGCAGGTTCCGGCAAACGCAAAGCCAAGGGCGAGCGCAAAAAAGGATTCGATGGCCTCAGGCGAGACCGCGGGCGGCACGGCACCCAGCATTCCGAACGCCTCCGATTTTGGAAAAGACATCGCAGAGTGTACCGCGCGCCGCCACGAAACGCTTAAGGAAAGGTTAACGGCGCGGCGTCTGGCGGCCATGCAATACTCGCCGCTGATTCGGTTCACGCCGCAGGGCAAGCATGACAGCGCACGGGATCTTTCACGCCAAATCCGGGCGAAAGGCCGTCGGCGTGTTCATGCTGCCGTTCGCCGTCTTCACCGTAGCGATCGTCGCGATCGGGGCGTTCCTTGTCTACGTGCTGTGGCCGAGTTGGCCGAATGCGCCGGCCGCGCTCGATGCGCCGGCGATGCCGATTACGGTCGCCGGCGTCCTTTTCGAGGTGCCGCCGGCGGCGATCCGCACCGCCGTGCAGCGCCATGCCGGCGCGCATGAGCGTATCGATCTCGTCTTTGCCTGGCCCTCGCTCGCGCCGCCCGAACCGACCCCGGAAAAGTCCGCGCACGCGGGGGACGCGGGGGCCATGCCGCCGGCGCCAAGCGTGAACGATCGCTTGTTCGTCACCATCGCCGGTCTCGGCGCGGTGTTGCCGCCCGTCGAGCGGCTGCGCACCATCTACCCGCGCTACGTCGAGGCGCAGGCGGCCAGCGGCGCGGACGGGCTCGCCATTCTGCCGTTCCGCGCGGCGACGCCTTACCAGGGCGAGGATCTCGTCTATGTGGCGGCGAATCCGGAACAGTTTTTCGCCCGCTGCACCGTCAAGATACGGGCGGTACCAGGCACCTGCATCCACGAGCGGGCGCTCGAAGCCGCCGAGGTGACGCTGCGGTTTCCGCGCGAATGGCTGCAAGACTGGCGCGGCGTCGCCGCCGGTTTCGACCGGCTCATGGCGCAGATCCACTCAGGCGGCGGCGGACCCGCGACTGAGGATAGATGAAGGCATCCAAATCGGACGGCGGCGATTAACCGTCCGGCCGCAGTCCTCCGCCGTTTCGTGCACCGCTACTCCAGATCGGTTCCGAGAATCGCCATCTGGAAGTTGTACGATCGCTCGTCGTCCTCGTCATCGACGAACAGGACGCCGATGAACTCGTCCCCGACATAGACTTCGGCGGAATCGTCCTTCTTCGGCCGCGGCACTACGCGAAGGCGCGGATTGCCGAACAGCTTCTTGAGATAGGCGTCGAGCTTCTTGACTTCCTGCACGTCCACCGCGTGTCTCCCCGTTTGCGCCCTCAGCACGCTGCGGCGACAATCCCTGGCCGGCGTCCGCGGCCGTCAAAGCTCGTCGTGGAACATCTGATCCATGGTGCGGGCGGGCTCCGGACATCCGGCCTGACCCACTACCTTTGCCGGCACGCCGGCAACGGTGACGTTGTTCGGCACCGGGTGGATCACCACGGAGCCGGCGGCGATGCGCGCACAATGACCGACTTCAATGTTGCCGAGTATCTTGGCGCCAGCGCCGATCATCACCCCATAGCGGATCTTCGGATGCCGGTCGCCGGCTTCCTTGCCGGTCCCGCCGAGGGTTACGTCGTGCAGCATCGACACGTCGTCGTCGATCGCCGCGGTCTCGCCGACCACAAGGCCGGTGGCGTGATCGAGGAAGATGCCGCGGCCGATCTTGGCCGCGGGATGGATATCGCATTGGAGCACTGCGGAAGCGCGGCTCTGCAGGTAAAGGGCGAAATCGCGACGACCCTTGGTCCACAGCCAATGCGCCAGCCGATGCGTCTGTATCGCGTGGAAGCCCTTGTAGTAGAGCACCGGCTCGAGCAAACGATGCGTCGCCGGATCGCGGTCGACGGTTGCCATGATGTCGGCGCGGAACGCCTCGCTGATCGAAGGCTCATCCTTGAGCGCATCGTCGTAGGCCTGCCGGATCAGTTCGCCCGGCAGCGCGGCGTGGTCGAGGCGCTTGGCCAGCCGATAGACGATGGCTGCCTCAAGCGTCTCATTGTGCAGAACCGTCGAATAGATGAAGCTCGCGAGCTCCGGCTCGCGCCGCACGATCTCCTCGGCCTCGCGGCGGATGCGCATCCACACCGGGTCGACGGTGTCGAGCGCCGGCTTTGCCTGGTGCTGTGCCATAAGAGCCTCCCGGGACGACGCGTTCTAGCATAGATGGGGGCGCTGCGGCATGGAAACCAAGGGGTCGAGGGCAGCGCCAATGGCCGACCGGCCTGGCCAGTGGCCGAGTCAGATCGGCCAGAGGCCGACTTACGAGGCGAGCCGCTTCATCACAATTTGTGACCTGAAGCAGCTATCTCACGCTTCGACGACGATCTTCGGCGCCGGGCGGCTTTCGGCCGCCACGCCTTGCCGTACGCGCGCGGCGATGGCGCGGAAACCTTGCGCATGGGCGCCGTCCGGCTCGGCCACAACGACCGGCTCACCGGCATCGGATCTCTCGCGGATCGCGATGTCGAGCGGCACCTCGCCGAGGAACGGCACGCCGAGCCGCTCCGCCTCCTGCCGAGCGCCGCCATGACCGAAAATATCGGAGCGCGTGCCGCAATGCGGGCAGATAAAGGTCGACATGTTCTCGACGATGCCGAGAACCGGCACGTTGACGCGGCGGAACATGGCAATGCCGCGCCGCGCGTCGATCAGCGCCAGATCCTGCGGCGTCGAGACGATCACCGCACCCTTGAGCGGCACCTGCTGCGCCATGGTGAGCTGCGCATCACCGGTGCCGGGCGGCATGTCGACGACCATGACGTCGAGCGTTCCCCATTCCACCTCGCGCAGCATCTGAGTGATCGCCGACATCACCATCGGGCCGCGCCAGATCATCGGCGTCTCTTCTTCGACGAGGAAGCCGATCGACATGATCGGCAAGCCGTAGCGCATGATCGGGTGAAGCCGCGTGCCGCCCGCCGACTGCGGCTTCTCGCGGATCGACAACAGCTTCGGCATCGACGGCCCATAAATGTCCGCGTCGAGGATGCCGACCTTGAGGCCGAGATCGCGCAGCGCGAGCGCAAGGTTCACGGCGACGGTCGATTTGCCGACGCCGCCCTTGCCCGATGCCACAGCGATGATTGCGGCGACGCCCGGGATGCCCGCCGGCGCGGGCGCGCCGCCCCCGCGCGGCCGCGCCGCGCCGGCCGCCATTTGCGGCCGCCGTTCCGGAGCGCGACCGCCGGCGCCCCCGGCTCGTTCCGCGGTCAGGGCGACCATGACCGAGGTCACTCCCGGCAGGGCGCGGATCGCTGCTTCGGCGCGTGCACGCACACTCTCCCATTCCTTGACCGCCGCGGCATCGACGGAGATCGAAAAAAACACCTTGCCGTCATTGGCGACGATCTCGGAAAGCTTGCCGGTCGCCGGCAGCGGCGTGCCGTCCGGACCTGATACCGCAGCGAGCGCATGGAGAATTTCGTCTTTCACCGGCGCCAAACCATCCTCTTAAGACCAGCACTCAGAGACGCATCGCGACCTACATAGACCGCTCGCCGCAACGGTCAACCGGCCATCCCGGTTGACTTCACTTCGCAGCAATGCAGGCTCCGGGCATGATTGCCTATGTCTTTTGGCACCGTCCTTTCGCCCACGTCGATCGCGAGGTCTACGAGGCGGCGCTGGCGCGCTTCCAAAGCGATCTGCCGCGTCACCAACCGCCCGGATTGATCGCCGCGGCATCATTCCGGATCGAGCCGGTCCCGTGGCTGAGCGACATGCCGGGCTATGAGGATTGGTATCTGGTCGAAGGCTCATGGGCGTTGGATCCGCTCAATGCGTTCGCGATCACGGGTTCTATGCAGCGGCCGCACGGCAGCGTCGCCGCGCTGGCGGACGAAAGCCACGGCGGGCTTTACGCCCATGCCGGTGGCGGGCCTTCGCTGGCCGCGCAATCCACCGTCCATTGGCTCACGCGTCCGCGCGGCATCCAATGGCAGGACGCGCTCGCTCCAGTTCGCGCGAAACACCCGCAGGCCAATGTCTGGCGCCGGCAGATGGCGCTTGGGCCCGCTTGGGAGTTTGCCGTCGAAGCTCTGGCCGACGCCGACATCGAGGTGCCGGCGGGATGGCAAGGCTTGCGCGTGAACCGCGTGAAGGTGACGTAACAATCGGTTGTTCCCGGATCTCGCGCCGCGTAATCCGGCCGGGTTGCATGGAGAAAAAGATGGCGAAGGTGGCGTTCGTCGGTCTCGGCGTCATGGGCTACCCGATGGCCGGGCATCTAAAGGCCAAGGGCGGCCACGAGGTCACTGTCTATAACCGCACCGCGGCCAAGGCCGCGAAATGGGTCGCGCAGCATGGCGGCAAGAGCGCGCCAACGCCCAAGCTCGCGGCCGCCGCTCAGGACTTCGTCATGGCCTGCGTCGGCAACGACAATGATCTGCGCGAGGTGATGCTGGGCGAGGACGGTGTCTTCGCCGGCGTGCGCAAAGGCGCGGTCGTGGTCGATCACACCACCGCCTCGGCCGAGATCGCTCGCGAATTGCACGCCGAAGCCAAACAGCGCGGCTTCGAATTTATCGACGCGCCGGTCTCCGGCGGCCAGGCCGGCGCCGAGAATGGCGTACTCACGGTGATGTGCGGCGGCGATCCCGGCCCGTTCGCGCAGGCCGAGCCGGTGATCGCCGCTTACGCGCGCGCCTGCACGCTCCTCGGCGCTTCCGGCAGCGGACAGCTCGCCAAGATGGTGAACCAGATCTGCATCGCCGGCGTGGTGCAGGGACTGGCCGAAGGGCTGCACTTCGCGCTGAAGGCCGGGCTCGACATCGAGAAGCTCATCGCCACCATCTCCAAGGGCGCCGCGCAGTCCTGGCAGATGGAGAACCGCTACAAGACCATGGTCGCCGGAAAATTCGATTTCGGCTTCGCCGTCGATTGGATGCGCAAGGATCTCGATATCTGCCTCGCCGAAGCGCGCCGGAACGGCGCGCGTTTGCCGGCGACCGCGCTCATCGATCAGTTCTACGCGCAAGTTCAGGCGATGGGCGGCCGCCGCTGGGACACCTCGAGCCTGATCGCGTTGCTGCAGCGTTGAGAGACTCGCGCTGGCGTTCGGCTCCCCCGGGAGTGCAGATCACATGACCCCGAGCGCGGCGCCGCGTACGACCAAGGTACCCGAAGTCACGCTCGTTTTCTGGATCATCAAGATTGCGGCAACGACGCTCGGGGAGACCGGCGGCGACACCGTCACCATGACGCTCAATTGGGGCTACCTCGCGGGGACGGCGTTGTTTCTCACCGTGTTGGTGGCGCTGATCGTCGTCCAGATTGGCGCGAACAAATTTCACCCTGTTCTGTACTGGGCGACCATCGTTGCCTCGACGACCGCGGGGACGACCATGGCCGACTTCGCCGATCGGTCCTTGGGCGTCGGCTATGCCGGCGGCTCGTCGATCCTGTTCGTGTGCCTCATCGCCGTGCTTGGGCTCTGGTATTGGTCGCTCGGCTCGATATCGGTCGCGACCGTCAGCACGCCGAAGGTTGAAGCGTTCTACTGGGCGGCGATCACCCTGTCGCAGACGCTGGGAACGGCGCTCGGCGACTGGACGGCAGACGACACCGGCCTCGGCTATGAGGGCGGCGCGCTGGTCTTTGCCGCCGGATTGGCGGCGTTGGCGGCTGCCTATTACTGGACCAAGATCTCGCGGGTCTTTCTGTTCTGGGCGGCCTTCATCCTGTCGCGGCCGCTCGGCGCGACCATCGGCGATTTGCTCGACAAGCCGGTGAGCGAGGGCGGGCTCGCCCTGAGCCGGCCGGCGGCCTCGGCGGTCCTTGCGGCCTTTATCGTGGCCTGCATCCTGGTGCTGCCGCAAAAGGCGGGGCAACATCCCGGTCATTCCCGATGACCCGCACGGAACTCCCGGTCCGGCCGGGACTTTCAATTGTGCCGTAAAGCTCTAAGGACGAGGGCGATGCTCGAAATCAAATACCGGTTGGCCAATCCCGGGCTGCGGCCGCGGCGGACCAAACTCGAAATGCCGGGCTGGGCCGGCGAGCCCGCGCCGCGCTCCGACGGCTCGCACGAATACGCTTGGCACTGCGCCCCGTTCACCGAAGGCGCCCAATACGGGATCGAGATCTTCTATCCGTATGACAACGAGCTTCACGTCAGCAAAAAACACGGCGATTTCATCTTCGACGGCGACTTCGGACCGCCGCCCGACAACGACCTGCAATGGCCGCCGTTCCGGAGCTTCGGCAAGGAGTATTACACCTATCAGCTGCTGCTCGATCTGAAAGTCGGAAAGGAATGGGCGGTGCGAACCGAGCCGCATCCTCGCTTCTACACCGACACCACCGGCACCGTTCCGATTGCCGTTCCGGCGCTGCTGCGCACCGAATGGTGGCCGATGATTGCGTTTGTCGTCTTCAAGTCGCCGGCTGAAGGATGCACCCACATCTTTCGTCCGGGCGAGCCGATGTTGCAATTTCTGATCGTGCCGGTGACTTCGGACTTCACCCTGGCGCCAATGGACGAAGAAGAAGCCGCCGAACGCGAGATGCGCGGACGCCGCATCCACGCCAGCCGGCCGACGCTCGCCGCCGATTCAACCTGGACTTCGGATACCGACACGGTATTCGACGGCACCTACCGGCACCTGCTTCGCGCCGCTAAGGCGAAAGCCAGAGAGTCATAGATAGCGCGAGGACGCACCGACGCGGCACGTCCTCGGCCAACGCGCTTCTTACGACGCACTTCTTACCAGTGATGGTGATGATGATGGTGGTAGTGCCGACGGTGATGGTGGTGGTGATGATGATGATAGGCGAGCCGCATTTCGCCGCCCGCCGCGGAATCAGTGCGCTGCGCCTCATCCGACTTTAGCGCCGCGACGGCATTCGGTATCGGATCGAGGAGTTCCCGGTAACTTGTCGCCGGCGCGAGCCCCGCTTCTTGCGCCGGGGTCGCGGCTGGTGCGGTGTTTACCGCCGTCAGGGCAGCCGCCGCCCCAAGCAGACCGGCAATTCTCTTATCCATCGATGTTTCTCCGGATATCCATCGATGTTTCTCCGGAGTTCTGGAAATGACCCTGTTCAGGCCGTGGCTATAATCCGGTCCGCACGGATTGGTTCCGCATCGGCTGGTTCTTTGGATCGGATGGCGCCGCGGCCCGTCGAGCTCCATGGCAGGGCGGGAGCCGCCCCTATCCCGTTGACGACGCAAATCTATCCTGCCTTAGGCGGAAATTACAGCGGGTTGTGCCGCCTGCCCGGCCGCGAGGGCCGGACCGCCAAGCGTCGCAAAATGCCAGCGTTAGCTGCACTATGCCGGCAAGCTTAAGCCAGGTCTTAAGAATTTTGCGCCAGCTTGGCGGCGAACCATCGCCCACCATCGGGTCCCGATGCCGCCCACGAGCAGTGAATCGCGCGAGCCTGTGTCCTCCGGCGCCGCTTCGCTGGTGACACGGCGCCTTGCCGCCCAGCACGTCCGCGAGGCGCGGGATCGGCTCACCTCGACCAGCGGCACCCGCCCGGTTTTCGACTACGAATTGCTGCGCCAATTTGCCCAGAACCGGCTGTCGGCTTCGCCCCTCATCCTGCTCCTGATCGTCACCATCGGCCTTCTCTCCGGCCTGTGGACGCAAGCGCTCAGCTCGGGAGTGTGGACTGTTGGCGCGCTGATCATCCACCTCGCGATCATCGGCAAGTGCCGGCAATTTCTCGACGCTCCGGCGAACACCGCCAATCTGCGCTCGTCGCGGATGCAGTTCATCATGCTCGATCTGTTCTTCGGCATGGCGTGGACCTTCATTCTCATCCATCCGATCGGCGGCGACGAGCAGTCCGGCACGTTCATGCTGTTCGTCATGCTCCTGGTCGTGGCGATATCGAGCATGCTGGCCTCAAGCCTGCCGATCGCCGTCTTCGCCCTGACCCTGCCGGTCACCGTCGCCATCGCGCTCGATTTCGCGCTGAAGCGAACGCTGCACGACTACATTCTCGCCATCATGGCGTTGACGGCTGAGGGCTACTTCTCGCTGCTTGCTTACCGGCTCTATTCCACGACGCTGGCGACGCTCGAAGCGCGCGCGGAAAAGGACGCGCTGATCGGCGAGCTCGAACAATCGAAGTCGATCTCCGACGAAGCGAGGCGCCGTGCCGAAGCCGCCAATATCGCCAAATCGCGTTTCCTCGCCCAGATGAGCCACGAGCTGCGCACGCCGCTCAACGCCATCCTCGGTTTCTCCGAGGTCATGAAGGGCGAGATTTTCGGTCAACACGCGGTGCCGGCCTACAAGGACTACGCCGGCGACATTCACAGCTCGGGCGTGCATCTCCTCAATCTCATCAACGAAATCCTCGATCTCTCCCGGATCGAAGCCGGCCGCTACGAGCTCAACGAAGAGCCGGTGTCGCTCAATCGGGTGGTCGAGGATTGCCACCACCTGCTCAAGCTGCGCGCCGGCAATCGCGGCATCACTATTCACGAGCTGTTCGAACCGGATCTGCCGAAATTGTGGGCGGACGAGCGCGCGGTGCGGCAGATCTGCCTCAACCTTCTGTCCAACGCCATCAAGTTCACGCCGCAGGGCGGCGAGATCTGGCTGAAGGTCGGCTGGACCGCGTCAGGCGGCCAATATATGAGCGTCAAGGATACCGGACCGGGCATTCCGGAGGAGGAAATCCCGATCGTTCTGGCCTCGTTCGGGCAAGGCTCCAACTCGATCAAATCCGCCGAACAGGGCGCCGGCCTCGGGCTGCCGATCGCCAAGAATCTCATCGACCTGCATGGCGGCACGTTCAGCCTCAAATCCAAGCTCCGCATCGGCACCGAAGTGGTCGTCACTTTCCCGCCGGAGCGGGTGATGTCGGCGCTCGCGCCGATCGCCGAGCGCGCTCCACCGATCCAGCCGCATTCGTCCGACATGTCCTCTTCCTCCGACGACGGCAGGGGCCGCGCCAAAAGGGCGCTGTTCGGCGCCGGCGGCTGAACCGCCATTGCCTTCGTCGGCACCGGCTTTATGGTGCGGCGCGATTCCCGCCGGATAATCCGACAGCAACCACCATCGCCGCGCGTCGCGCGGGCTGCGACGTGAGGGGTAACGAAATTGCGCCAACGGGTATTGTGGCTTCTGCTGGCCGGGCTCGCGGTCGCCATTCTCGTCCTGGTCGCCCGGCACGGCGAAGGCACGATCGGGCCGCTATCGACCCAGGATTTCTCTTCGCTCGTCTATAAGATCGCGCTTCTCGTCTTTCTCGGCGCAGCGGCGCTGACTCTGATCCGCGAACGTTTCACCCACGCGCTCGGCGCCGTGCTGTTGTGGGCCGTGCTCGGGCTGGTCCTGGTCATCGGTTACGCCTACCGGTTTGAACTTCGTGACGTCGCCGACCGGGTGATGGCGGAGCTCGTGCCCGGCCACGTGATTGGGCGCGGGCGTAATGTCGAAATCGCGCGCACCAACGGCGGCGACTTTGCCGTGACGGCGCAGGTCAACGGCGCGTCCGTCGCCATGGTGCTCGATACCGGCGCCAGTTCCGTGGTCCTCACCCGCGAGGACGCCAAAGCCGCCGGCCTGCCGCTCGAAGTGCTCGCCTATACGACGAGTATCGATACCGCCAACGGACGTTCGCGCGCCGCCCCTGTCACGCTTGACCGCGTCGCAATCGGCGGCCTCGTCGAGCACTCGGTTGAGGCGCTGGTGGCGCAGCCAGGCCAGCTCAGGATGAGCCTTCTCGGCATGAGCTTCCTCAACCGATTGCGCAGCTGGGAGGTCCGCGGCGACCGGCTGCTGCTGCGCGGCTATCCGTGAGCGCCGCCCGATGCGATGGGATCAAGCGGCGACTCGCGCCGGCGTGCACCCTTGCTCGCGCACCAGATCGAGCGCCGCGACCAGCAGCTCCGCGCCGGCGCCCGGCGCCGTCGCCGCAGCGGCGAGATGCCGGCGGAAAGCCCGCGCTCCCGGTACGGCGCGGAACGCGCCGTGCAGATGGCGGGTGATCGCGTGCAGCCGGGTGCCCTGAGCGAGTTCGCGCTCGACATAGGGAATCAGCGCGGCGAGCACGTCCTTCGGCGAGGAAAAGCGCGCGGCCTCGGCAAAGAACAGCGGATCGACAGCGATGAGCCGCCACGGCTCTTGATAGGCGGCACGGCCGATCATGACGCCGTCAACGCGCGCAAGATGCGCCAGCGCGTCATCCGTGTCCGCTATGCCGCCATTGAGCACGATGGTGAGCCGCGGATGCGCGGCCTTGAGTCGGTAAACGCGCTCGTAGTCGAGGGGCGGCACTTCGCGGTTTTCCCTCGGCGACAGCCCCTTTAGCCAAGCCTTGCGGGCGTGCACGATCAGCGCGTCGGCGCCGGCCCGCTCGACCGCCTGCGCAAAACTCTCGAGCGCTTGGTCCGGATCCTGATCGTCGATGCCGATCCGGCATTTCACCGTTATCGGGACAGCGACGGCAGCCTTCATCGCGGCGACGCAATCGCCGACCAGTTCCGGCTCGGCCATCAGGCCAGCGCCGAAGCGACCTTCCTGCACGCGGTCCGAAGGGCAGCCGACATTAAGATTGATCTCGTCGAAGCCGAGGTCGGCGCCGATCCGTGCACAGGCGGCAAGCGCCGGCGGATCGCAGCCGCCGAGCTGCAGCGCCACCGGGTGCTCGGCGGCATCAAAGCGCAAGAGCCGCGCGCGATCGCCGCGCAGCACCGCGCCGGTGGTGAGCATCTCGGTATAAAGGAGCGCATGACGCGTGAGGAGGCGATGGAAAAACCGGCAATGCCGGTCGGTCAATTCCATCATAGGAGCGACGCAAAAGCGCCACTGAGGCAGTTTTTGCGATTTATTTGTGTTTTCAGTCATATGAAAGATTTCAGATATATCTCGTGTCGTACCATTTCCGGCTCATTTTGACCTATTTTCGCGCCCATGGTACTACAAATTCGTACTCCATCGAGCGTGTCGTACCACGGGTCTGAAATTAGGACGGACTCACTAGTCAGACTGAGACCGGTACGACGGGAGTCGCGTCGGCATCGAGACTGACAGAACCGACTGGCTAAGCAGACTGTCGTACGACGACAGCAAAATCGGTGCGGCATGGGAACGATTATAGGACGGACTCGCAAAGACGGCTCGAAAGCTTTTACCGCCCAGATCGTCATCAAGATAGGCGGCAGGACCATGCATCGCGAAGCGCAGACCTTCGACCGAAAGCCGGCGGCCAATGCCTGGATCGTCAAACGCGAAGCTGAGCTTAAAAGCCCCGGTGGGCTAGAGCGCAAGGATGACCCAACGCTTGCCGCGGTGATCAACCGTTACATCGAGGAGTCAAAAAACCCTGTGCTGGGTAACAAGGCGCAAGTGCTCAAGACAATCAAAGACAGCGATCTCGGCGAGACCAAGTGCAGCGACATCACCAGCCAGACGCTGGTCTCCTTCGGTCGCGCGCTAAACGAGAGCGTCGAGCCGCAAACCTGTGGCAACTATTTTTCCCACCTTTCAAACGTTTTCACCGTGGCCAGACCTGCCTGGGGTTACCCTCTGTCGCGTCAGCAATTCGACAACGCTATTACCGTGATGAAAAAACTGGGCCTGATCGGCAAGGCCACTGAACGCAGCCGCAGGCCGACGCTGGAAGAACTTGATCGCCTGATGCAACACTTTGGTCGCATTCGCGACCACCGCCCTTCCTCCACCCCGATGCAGAAAATTGTTGCGTTCGCATTGTTCTCGACGCGACGGCAGGAAGAGATAACCCTGCTGCGATGGGAAGACTTGGAAGAAGACCGTATCCTCGTGCGCGACATGAAGCATCCTGGCGACAAGAAGGGCAACAACGTCTATTGCGAGCTGCCGCCCGAAGCGCTCGCTATCATCAAATCAATGCCGCGCGAAAAACCGGTAATATTCCCCTATTCCACCGATGCAATCGGTACCGCGTTTACACGTGCATGCAAGTTTCTGGGAATCAACGATTTGCGGTTTCATGATCTTCGACATGAAGGGATTTCCCGCTTGTTCGAAATGGGAAGAACAATTCCCCAAGTTGCCGCGGTCTCAGGACATCGGAGCTGGACCAGCTTGAAACGTTATACCCACATCAGACAGAGCAAGGATAAGTACGATAATTGGAAATGGATAACCCTTGTTACGGCGCTCTCCTAAGCGTAGCCAGCAGATAATGATGCATACACACGTAATGCCCCGCCGCAGCCACGAACGGCCGTTCTGTGATCCTCATCAATTTCCTGTAGCGAGGCAATAATACGGTCCTCCGTAAGAGGCGCGGTCAAGCGGCAACTTCCAGCCCCCGACGCCGACCACGACGAGACAAGCCTCTCGGTCCCCCTCTGACTTGATAGCACGCCCTCGAGCGCCCTTCCCCCAGGGGGCCTCGGGGCTTCCTTTTGTGCCGCACGATCTCCCGAGTTTCAAAAATCATTTGCTATTGGCCTTTCGGCCAATGGCAGCTCTTGGCACCGAACGGAAGTCGCGCGATGTCTGTTATGAGTCCGTTATTTGGGGAGAAGCGGACATCCCATCCGACCGGGACGACTTCGCCTTTTGATGATGTGGACGGCGCCCACTCTACGGCATCAGCTTGCCCGCTTGATGCAACGGCGACCCGCCAAGGTGGCGGCGGTCGCGCTCGCCAATAAGATTGCGCGAATAGCTTGGGCCATCATGGTCCGTGGCGAACGATACAAGGAGCCGAAGCTATT